>VFQN01002074.1_pt1 | contig 31968 bp, 41 predicted proteins | sample 3512371 | NCBI WGS metagenome assembly VFQN01 (sample SAMN10412370, study PRJNA504923) | tailings metagenome | isolation source: Replicate 2 from Balatoc abandoned mine | place: Philippines: Itogon, Benguet | collected 2017-08-28 | reverse complement strand
GCTGGGGCGCCTGGTGCAGCTGCTGCAGGCGGTGCCACCATCGGGAGGGGACGTGTCAGGTGGGGGCGGTGGCGACGTGTCAGGCAAGGGCTTGGGTGTGCCGGTGCCAGACATGCAGGGCGGGGGTGCGCCGGGAGGCGGCGCGCTGCCGGGCGGGGGCGTGAGGGTGCGGGATCTGACCCGCTCGCTGTGGGCTGTGGCGGTCATGGGCCCTGGGGTGATAGCTGCGCACTGTGGGGCGGTGGGGGAGCTGCTGCGGGAGGTGGCGGGACGGTGGGAGCAAGAGGGGATGGGCGCGGGGCAGGGCGAGCAGGAGCGGGAGCAGGAGCAGCAGGTGCTGCGGCAGCTGTGGGAGGTTCAGCTGGAGCTGGAGGCGGTGGCGGATGGGAAGGGCAGGGGGCACAGCGGAAGGGGCAAGACGGCGTGGGGCAGCGGTGGGGACAGCGGGGAAAGCAGCAGCGTCAGTGTAGACCCGTGGCAGCTGCGGCGCCTGCTGCCAGCCGAACTCTTGCGTCGGGCTAAGGAGGAGGCGATGCGGTGGGAGGGTCCCGGCGGGGCAGGGCGGGGCGCCCCGGGGCGGCGGCTGCAGTGCTTTAGGGATGAGGTGTGGGGCGTGCTGCAGGGGATGGTGGAGGGAGGGCAGCAGGGGCAGCGGCGGATGGCCCAACTGCCAAGTGATACGTCTAGCACTGCGACAGCAAAACCATCGTCGGCTGGCACCAGCAGCACAGGCGTTGCTCCTATTGCCCGGGGCAGGGTGGTTTCCGTCACACCGGACGCTGCCCTACCCGAGATGCAGTGCTGCGTGCACTTCTTGGTGGAGACGGCGGACGGACGGCGGTTTGCGGTTGAAGTGGAGGGCCCCGGGCAGCTGCTTGGCAACCATCCGCACACGGGGACCAGGACGGGGCCTGCGCAGCTGCGGCGGCGGCAGCTGGAGCGGGTGCTGGGGGCGGGCTGTGTGTTAGGTGTGCGGTACTGGGAGTGGGAGGAGCTGGGTGGGGGGCGGGGGAGGCAGGAGGCATGGCTGGGTGCCAGGCTGGCTGCGGGCATGTGTGCTAGCGAGGGCGGAGCCGGCGGTGGTGGACCATAGCATGCGGCAGGGAAGGCAGCGGGGGGCAGGAGGTGAGATGGGGCGGCGAGGGCGGCGGCGACCACTGCTGTACGTTCTCTGGGGAGGCATGTGGAAGCGGTTCACCCTGGCATGCAGGGGGACGCGGCCGCGGTGGAGGGGAGGGAGGCGACACCGCGTAAGCGGGCACGGCGATGGCAACTTGAGCGATGAGGGTTGACGGGTGAGGCTGAGGGAGGCTGAGGCAGGCAGGGTTGAGCGAGGTTGTGGTATACGGTATCTGCACGTGCGGGTGCTAGCGCCGAGCGTGGGCCGGGGGCGGGGCGTGGGTGCGGCAGCAGGTGACGGGCAGTTGATGCTGTGCAACGCGAGGGTGTGTTTAGACGGGTTGGAGTGTGTAACTCGAGGCTCGCCTGGAATGGCTGGTAGGATGGGGCCGTACGATGATGGGGACATGAACGTGACTACGGTACCACGCACGGAGGGTGATGATGCGGTCAACAGCAAGCGGGCAGCAGAGCAACGGTATGATGGGAGACGAGGCACGGGGGACGCGCGGGGGGCTGGGGGAGGCATGGATGAGGGGGCGATCTATTTTTCTGTACCAGTACCTTCATGTGTAGCGATGCAGTTGCGTGGACAAGTTAGCAAATTAGCAAGCAGGTTCTAGTAGAGGGCGAGGCAAGTGGCATGTCCGGCGATTAGAAGTGGCCCACCTTCATGTGTGGGTGCTAGCGCCGTGCGCGGGCCGGAGGCGGGCGGCGATGAGTATCTTTGCTGGTAGTTGGGCGATGTCTGGTTGTTGGGATGCACAGGGCTGCGGCGCGCTCGCTTGTGTTGGGATGGGGCCGGGAGGTGTTGGGGCGTTGGCGGTACCGCGCTTGGCGGTGTCACGGGAACAGAACAGGGCAGGTGCCCCAACGTACGTGTGGGCTCCCCGGCTGATGAAATCTTCTGCCCGCTCGTTCCGTTGTACCACTTTGCCCACGAAGAGGTGCATGGTTGCCTAGCGTGCTTGTTGTGCTTATGCCTTATTGTAGCCCGGCAGCCGGTTTCCGCTGTGTGAGCTACCACGGTGACTGCATGCCTCTGCGTTCCCCTTGTACGAACACCAGCGTCCGTCCCCCGCCGCCCTGAACACATTGAGACAGGTGCACGGTGTAAATGGCCAATGTGTATGGGCCTGAAAGTTAGTATAGACCAGCCGAAGTGTGGTTCACGCTTTGCCGACACTGACGGCGAGGGCGCATTGAGTCACTTTGAAAGGCCCAAGCGCCATCAGGGCGTGGATGCTGGACGGTGGCGCCTTCACACTCCTGGGCTGTACTGCTCATCGGTACACCTACAACACCATTACCGTAAACTGACAGTGCGTGTTAGGTATCTGCTTGTGTCCTGAATGGTGATGGCATATGCACCGTATGGCCCGCACTGGCGGGCGGCACGTGACGTGTCAACACGTACCAAGTACGGCACTCCACGAGCGCCAGTGCCAGAGAGCCTTCAATGCCTTACAAATCACTCAGTCCACTACTGGAATTGTCGGCTTGATTTGGCACAAGCACGAGGCATGGGCGAGGTAAAACGGCACACACCCTTCCAAATGCCCACCGTCGATATGCGCGTGCAAGAGTCGCCCAACCAGCACACTCCCGTTGCCCTCTGGATAGCATGCCCGAACAGCAACAGCAAAAGTGCAAAACCCTTGTGAATCGCAATTCCTGACTTCGCTTTGCCCCCTGGAGCCAACAGTACAGTAGCAGGTGCAGCAGCAGCAGCACGGCTTCCTCCGCAGCATATGAAACACCAATGCAGACCCTGGCACGCGCCCCGAAACAGGAACCCGAGCTAGCAGACCCGTGAACTAGGATATACACCCCTCAACGATACGCAGCCGACTAGCGCATCACCGACTGTACGTACCCCATGCAGCTGGGGCAAATGAAGGCCCTGGCAGCAGCGCTGCAGCTACCCAGGAAGCGGTCGTCCCCATGGATGCATGCAGCCACAAACGCGTCGCAGCAACATAATACAACGCTCCGTCACAACGAAGACCCGAGAGCGCATCATGCATCACACCTTGGGACTGGTGGGGCCAGGAAGGGCGGGGGGCAGGGGGGTGGGGAGCGGAACTGCGTCAAGGACACGATGGTGGTAAGATGCAGACATGCATGCAGGTGTAGTGGGATATGCACACAGGAGTGCAACACAATTCACCAGCCACACCATCACCCGCCATCATCAGCTGCCGGCCGAGGCAGCTTTAGGCCAACCGCTCGCATAGCTCGCTAGACCTGAAGCTAGCGCGGGCCTGCCTGCTTTGCGAGGAGAAGGCCCCACATCGGTACATGTGCTGGACCAGCATGCATGCATGACGGCCGGATTCAAGCGTGGGTCTGTGCTTGGTTTGCGCGAGCGCCGCCATTATATTATTCCATCCCTGGCTTTCGTTCCCCCAGGCGCACTCAACAGTCAACAATCGTAGGCGTTTCACCACTACGTACACACAGCGCTCGCACACGATGCTAACGTGCACTGCCCACAGTGGTTGCCATCTATCGTGCCTGCCGTACAAGGCCCACACGCCCCAAAGCCCAGCCCGCCACGGCCCCCAGCCCACCTGCACGGCCGCCGATGGTCCAGTGCGACGAAGACGGACGCCTCCGCCGACATGCAATGCGGAACACCCCATGCGCTGTGCATGCAACTTGCGATGGTCCTCTTGCTCCGACAAAAGCTAGGATGCCTGGTTGGGTTATGATGGCAGCGCAAGCATGTGACGGACGTCATGGTTGACTGCTGGTCTCGGCAAGCAGCAGGGCAAGTGCGTGCCCAGCCTGGAGCATCAATCAGCGGGGTGCATGTGCGAACTGTGTGGACGGAGCTGGTGACCCCAATGCTCGACCGCATGGCCTTGTGCAGCTGCTGCGGTACCCCGAACTCACGTGGGGTGCTTCACACACCGCCATTCCTGCTGGTTGCGATCGTATGTGCAGTTCTCAGCCCGTAACTGCATCACCTGACACCACCACACCGCTCACCTCACAACACCGACAGCATGGCGTCCAGGCGCTCGACTATCATGCACTGGAACGGGTGTGTCTCCCGGAAGAAGTCCAGGGCGCCGACTGTCCGCAGGTCCGCAGCAGTCTGCGTCAGCCACGCGTCCGACATGTTGGGTGCGTAGCCTGCGCGAGTGCCGTTAAGCAGCAGGTGTTAGCGATCTTCCAGCACAGCAAGTCGCAACGCTGCCCCCAAGAATCACAATTTGGAGTACCTTGCCGCAACGCGTAGTTGTCATCAGCCGCGTCCACAAACTGCTGAGGGTCGTCATAGTGCTCGCTGTTGCCGGCCCTGAGGAGCCGCTTCACCAGCTCTGCGTTCTCGGGCTTGTCGTGCAGGAACTCGTTGGCTGGCCGGTCCTGCGTGTCGCTCGTGCTGGCTTTGCCGGACAGCACCCGAGCCATGAAGGCAGATGCCACGTTCGACAGCGCGGGCTCGTAGAGTAGCCGGGCCTTGGCTTTGCGCCGTGCTTCGCGTATTTCATTTAGGAGCGGTACTGCATTCCGCTGCAGCTCCAGGGCGTCGCCGTTCAGCACGGTCATCCCCCTCGATGTGACCTGGCAAACGTGCTTAAAGCGCACCTCAGGCTAAAGCGCAATATCAGATTGAGTAACAAGGACTGACTGATTGACTGTCCAACGATTGCCTTTACTGTCTCGCATGCCGGTAGCCTGCGTCAGCATGCCACCTTACCACAGCACGTGCAAGGCACGTGCAAGGGACTCGCCCCTGCTTCACCAAGCCAACAACTCGCTTTACCACGACCTATGGGCTATATGCTTGATCGACAGTGCATTATGCCAACGGTGGCCGTCAGTGCAGCACATGCAAGGTCATGCAGGCATGTGAAACAATCCCACAGAGCGAATGACTGCACATCCGTGGCACCGTAGGACACGTCCCGCTGTACAAGCCGCGCTTGCGCACTGCGCCCCACAGCTTACCACCTTCCCGAATCACAAGAGCTTAGCTCCACAAGCTCCATGTGCAAATCACTAACGGAGCACTTACGCAACACGGTACGACACACGCTACAGCAGCGTATTGCTACGCGCCCACCAACCCGATGACCACTCTCCCATGTTCTCCGTTGCGCATTCAACGCATGCCCGTTCCTGTGTCCTCCATTGTGCACAGGACACACGCTAACGCGACAAACAACCACGAAAGCCGCAGTGCTACGGCATTTGATTTGCGCGTCCAACGCATACGCCCCTGCCCGTTCCCGTCCCCTCCCGCAACGGCCCGTCCACTCCCCCTGCACAACAGTAACGCAAAACGTGCCCAATGCTTGACGGCAGGCCCCCAAGTACTAGCTGCCCACAACAGCTATCAATACACCCGGCGCTCCGCGTAACAATACGAAAGCCATGACTCTAGCCTAGACCCTACCTCACTGCTATTATTATGTTAATTAAACATCCCCTCAACCCGACCAGACTCGCCAGCCAGCTGCAGCAAACGCTGCAACGCCCACAAACGTGCACCCTTAACCCACGGTACAAAAGCTCCTCGCTGCTGCCCCGGGCTCCCCGCAATGTCCGCCACGCACGTTGACACATCGGCCTTGCCCCCATGCAGATGCGCCTGCACCTGCTGCTCCTGTTGCATGGCAACGACCACGGGCTTCCATAAACGCCGCCACGCGCTCCAGTGGGTAGGCTCCTGCTACTGCACGCCTCCGCCTCCGCCTGCTGTCCAGCTCCCGGGGCTGCCAGGCGCCACCGTGCAAAAAAGAAGGGTCCCACCTCACGCCTGCTGCGCTGGGGGCTCCCACGAAGCCCAGGGCCCCACGCCGCTGCATCTGCATCTACGCCCGCTGACCCTGTTGACGCGATCACGCACGGGGCCCCAGGAAAGCTGCGACGCGCTCCTCCTGCAGCGCGCCCATGCCTGCTGCACCACACCCAGGGGCCCCGTACGCCGACGTGCAGAAACGGCCGGTAAATGACTCCTGCGCCATGGGACCAGCTACCGCTGGCGCCGCTGCGGTGGGCGGGCTCGGCGTGCCTACGCCCACGCGCGGGGCCCCCATGCACCACCTTGTAGATCGGGCTCCACCGTACGCCTGCTGCCCCGTTCCCCCTACGATGTCGGCCATGCGCGCCCGCAGGTCAGCCAGTTCCGCCCCGCCCCGGGGTTCTCAACGCCGTCGTGCAGCCAGGGCTTCACCCTACGCCTGCTGCCCCGGGGCGGCCACAAAGCCCGCCACGCGCTCCAGTGGGTCGGCTCCCACTCCTACTTGCAGGGCTTCACCCTACGCCTGCTGCCCCGGGCCCCCCACAAAGTCTGCTACACGCGCCCGCAGGTCGGCCAGTTCCGCCCCGCCCCGCCCCGCCCCGCCCCGCCCCGCCCCGCCCCCCTATTTTTTCTTGCAGGGCTCCAACCTACGCCGGCTGTCCCACCCCCACAAAGTCCGCTACACGCGCCCGCAGGTCGGCCAGGTCGGCATGCAGCTTGGCGAGCACAGCCTTCCACACCTGGGGGACAGGGCGCGCAACGGGGTGATAAGCTCTTGCCGATGCCTTTTTGTATTCCATCATGTCTGCGCCTATCGACTGCCTTCGCACAGTCGGGGCAAACAACTGAGTGCGGGTGCAAAGGCAATCCGCAGGCACCATGCCGGACACAAGCTGACCCCCGGCCCTTCCCCACGAGCACTCAACGGAACCCTCCTGCGTTGCTGTCTACGGCGTGTCGCCGCAGCTAAAGCGAACACACTCGATCATACCCTCCCGCTGTCCTCACTAGCCCGTCTGCCCTTCTCAGGCCTCCAGCGTTTCCCTTGCACGCCACGCTCTCCCCTCCCCTTGCGCTTCACGCAACACCCCCCACCCTCGCCCCTTCCACGCGAGCCTCCAACAACTTGAACGTCAGGCATCCACGCCTAACTTCAGTCGCAGTAACAACTCCCTATAAGCTGTCTCCCCGGCCGCAACCAACAAAAGCCCACCCACCTCCAGAAGCTTCCACTTGTTCGCCCCAAGCTGCCACAGCGCGTGTATGCGCCGCCGCCGCTCCTCCGGCCCCGCCGCCTCGTCCACCGCCGCCCGCAGCGCCATCGCCTGCCGTACCACCTCGTTGTACCGCTGGTTCAGCCGGTGGTACACCTCGTACTTGGTGCGGTACTCCCGCTCGTACTGCTCGTACTGTGCCGTACTCTGTACGCACGACACGCAACACCAATGCTGGACCCTTCCTAGGGTACACTTTCACATGTTCACACGGCCACTCGCAAAACAGTGTGGAAGCGCGCCGGCATAGCGTCCATTACATGCAGCGAAGGGCAGAACACCGTGGGAAGAGCTGTACCGGCCACCTGTACGATGGTCAGGTAGGTGTGCAGTGCAAACACAAATGCCCTGCGCCCTCATCACACACAGTGTTACATCACAGCGCCCGTGTCACATCACAGCGCCCACCTGTACGGCACCGTGCGGTTGCGGCTGCCAGTCCAAGTACGGCCTGTACGACTCGGCCTCCGGGTCCGGCTCGTCCACGTCCAGGTCGGTGTACGGCAGCAGCTGGGGGTCCAGGCCCTGCTCCGCTGCGTCCGTGTCCACTGTGGGCGAGGCCGTGGGGGCTCCCGTGGTCCACGTGCCTCCCCCCGTGCGACCACCCTCGGTGTCACGTGGGCTGCCGCCCACAGGGGACGCTCCCCCGCCCGTGCTGAACGACCCGCCGCCGCCAACGGCGGCGGCGTCCGTGCCAGCGGCTCTCCCCGCCGCCGCCGTCTGACCAGGCGCAGGTACTAACGGCGCCTTCGGCCGCTGCGGCGGCGGCGGAGCCGCCGCCGCCGCCACTGGTGGCGGCGCGGGCGAGTGCGACGGTAGGCCCCTGGGTCCCCCTGACGCCGCCACCACCTTCTTCTTGGGCCGCTCCTTGGCCGCCTCCCGCGCCGCCGCCGCCGCTGCCGGCGGCGGCTGCTTGGCGGGCGGCGGCTCCGCCAGGTCGTCGAAGTCGTCGTACCCGGGCATGGGAGTCCCCGCCTGCGGCCCTCTCCCCCCTGCGGCCCCTGTCCCTCCTGTCCCCCCTGCCGCCGTCGTCTTGGGCCGTTTGGCCGTCATCAGCTGCTTCCCCCGCCCCAAGCCGCCGCCAGCGCCCACAACCGTCCCGCCGCCGCCGCCACCAGCTGCCCCTCCGTCGTCGTCCGCGCCGGCCGTCCCCGCCGCCGCCCCCGCGTCCTCAGAGCTCCTGCCCGCCCTGTCGTCGGGGGACAGCCGCGGGTCCGGGGAGCAGCTAGCCATGCGTTTGGCGGCACCGCCACCGCCCGTCCCTCGCCCGCCGGCCCGCCCTCGCTCCCCGCTGCTGCTGCCGCCGTTAGCATCTGGGCGTGAAGCATTGAAGTGAACAGCAGCTGCTCAGTTAGGGAGTATCATAGAGTGATGCTCGGCATTTCTCTACACACCGACAGCTGCAGCTCGTGGCATCGCGCCGCGCCCGGTCACAAGCCGTGGTCTCCCTACAGCCTCATCCATTTGCTCTACCTGCCCCCTGTCACCCGGGCCCCGCACCTGCCGTTGGGCTGGCCCCGGCCCTCTGCCCCACTCCAGCCGTAACCTTGCCCGTTGCGTTTTCCTGCTGCCCGCCCGCCCCTCTCACCTGCGGTGGGGCTGGCTCCGGCCGCCAGCTCGTCCAACCTGGGGCCCTCCCTTGCCAGCACGTCGGGCCTGGGGAGAGGGAGGACCGAGGACCGTGGGAGGAACGCAAAAGACACCATTTCAGGCTGCATGCCATCACCGATCTACAATACATGTCCATCTACATTTGTCAGTCGCTGCCACCAGCAGCAACCGCGTACCTTGCAGGTGCCCCTCGCACTGACCCCCCACGCCCTGCCCTGCCCCGCCCGACCTTGCCCCGGCCGCACCACCCATGCCTGACCTTGGGACCCCCTTGGGAGTAATCCGTACGACCAACGCCGCCGCGCCCTCCCCGCCCCTGCTACCCCCACCCACTTGAGGTGCATGCGGTTGTTCTGCATGGTGCAGCAGTTGTCCACCACCCGCCGCAGGTACTCCCGCGCCTCGGGCTTGGCGCCCGCCGTACGGTACGCCGCGTCGATCCTGCCGTACAGGCTGGACTGCGTCAGCGGCTGGTCGCGGAGCAGCGCCACCACCACCAGTGGCAGCTCCCCACGCCGCGCCGCTGCGACCGCCGCACCGGGCAGCTCCAGCAACCCCGGCGCCGGGGCGGTAGGCGGCGTGGCGGCGGCGGCGGCGGGAGACGCCGCCGCCGCCGCGCCGGCCCAGCCGGTGCCGGCGCCGCCGGCGCCGCCGTCCGGCGGCGGCGGCGTGGGTGTTTTCCGCGCGCCGCCTTTGGCGGCGGCGCCGCCCTTTGCGGCGGGCTGCTGCGAGCGGGGCTTTGGGGGCTCCACGGGCTTGCGGGGAGGCCAGGACGGTGTGGCGGCGGAGGGGAGGGGCTCCGGCCGCGGGACCGTGGCGGCGCCGCTGCTGCTGGGGCCCCTCCCTGCGCACGCGTGCAACAGCAAGGGCCACAATGTTACAGTACACCCGGTTTGCAATCTTGCGTATGGCACAGCCATCGGCCAACACTCGTGGAAGCCGGGACAAGCGCCTGCGGTGGATCATGCGCTGTGAGGACCGGCGCCGCCGTGTCCTGGAAGCATCCCACCATCAACGCCCTTGGCGACTGGCTCACCTGCAACGGCCGTTGCTACGCCATCCGCTGTCGCCTCCTCCTCCTGCCCTTCCCCCGACGCTCTCCGCCGCTGCCCCTCCTGCGCAGCTGCAAGATTGGCTGCCGCGGCTGCAGCTGCAGCAGCCCGCGCACGTGCCTCCGAGTCACGCTGCGGCGAAAGGGCCAGACAAGGGTCCGCATGACAACCGCAAATGTTGTGCAGCAGCAACAGGGAGCCCTCCAGTACACAGCCCATGTTTGCTAGTACGTTAGCAATAAGCGACGTCGCGAAATCCCGATATAGAAGCGGTAACCATACGCACCAGCAGCGTGAGCCGCTCCAGCACCGCCCCCACAGTCTCCACGTGCTTGGCCGCCCGCTCCACCCGCAGCACCTCCAGCTTGTCCACACCCTTGGTGGAGAACCAGGACTCCTTGCCGCCCACGGTCAGCACCGCCTCGCCCTGGGGACACAACAGACACATTGCAGGTCATGGTGAGCGGGTGAAGAGTGCGGTGTGGTGCGGTGCCGGGTTGCCGCCCACGGTCAGCAACGCCTCGCCCTGGGGAGAGAGGGCCCACGTGGTGTAATGGGTGGGTGGCAAGTGGGTAGAAGTGCGGTGGGGCTAGTTGGGTTGGGTTGGGGCTAGTGTCCACACCCTTGGTGGAGAACCACAACTCCTTGCCGCCCACGGTCAGCACCGCCTCGCCCTGGGGGAAGGATGCAGACAGGGGGAGTTGGGCGGTGTGGTATGAACGGTGAGAGGGTGGTTGTGTGGTGCGGTGCCGGGCGGAGAGCCACGACTCCTTGCAGTCCACGGTCAGCATGGCCTGGGAGTAGAGGGCCCACATGGGTGGAAGTGCAGTGGGGCTAGTTGGCAACATGCATGGGTTGTGAAAGGCACAGGCCCCGACCTCCGAGCACCCTTCTGTCACTGCAGAGGCGTGGCCGTTAGTTCCGCTTAGCCGCAGCTTGCAGTATGTAACGTACAGCCATACGCTGCATATGTGGGTTACTGCAACTGTGCTAGTGTGCCGTCAGTTGCCCCTGGGGCCACAACGCCGTAGACGCCCAGTTGCCTGTCCCCCTCAGGTGCCTGCGCTGCTGTGGGTAAGCTCGCTGCAGTCCCGAGGCCCACTATGCACAACGATCATGCCTGAGCTGCAGATTGCCCTCGCATACAGTGCATGAGCACTACAAATGGAGACGCTGCAGACGCAGGAAAGCGCGGTCTGGGGGAGCCCGTAGCTGCCTGCCTCCCTCCCCCTTCGCTTGGTGGCACTGTTGGGTGGCCTCCCGCGCACCTCTTTCTGGTTCTTCTCTCCAAGGCGGAACGATATTGGTTCTCCTTTTGCTTGTGCCGCGCATAGCGCTTGTCTGAGCTCTGGCGTGAGGCGCAGGTGCACCGCGAAGCCCAACGAGCGGCTGGCCTGATACGCGTATGGCTTGCCTGCAGCCTCCATGATAGAGAGTATTGCTGCTTTGTGTCGAGGCGGATGCGTGGCGCAGTGCGCCCACCTAAGAAGGAAGCGATGCCCGCACTGACAACGGCTGCGATGCGAGGCTTATGTAATTGATGGTATGCTTTGTGTAAGGTCCATGATTATTGGCATTGTTGCAACACGGTCGCTGCTGCGAGAGGGTTTAGAGTTGGGAAAGATAAACCACGCAGGAGGCACGAAAGGGCTGGTACGCAATTGTCGTATATTCAGTTTATCTGCATCTGAAGAGCACTGGGCAGTAATCAGCTTGCTGTCGCCAAGGCGCAGCTGCTGCTGGTCGCAGCTCTCGTACCTGCTCTTTGATGTGCGCTGTATCAGTTTACCTGAACCACAACTTACCTTTAGGATGGTATAACACAAAGTAGTCCTAGCGTGCGCAAGTGCTTTCTTTAATATGCCGAAACGGGGCCTGTGCAGAGGAGACCCGAACTGACGCAAAGCTGCCGGGACTTGGACTCATTAGCCACTTGATAAGGAACTCAAGCTGTGTAATATTATGACAGTTATGCATATGAGTCAAAAAGCGTTTGTTCGTCGCGTCAAGGAGCTGGGCGGGAATCCGCTGCAATCCGGTGGTAAGCCTTCATTCCTCGCACGATAGCAGCCGTGAACTAATTGATTTGACTTCTCTGGTGCCTTGGAAACTCACGGGGCGAAGAACCTTGTTGTTCCATGGGGCGCTGGGGTTGCCTCACGTGCACACGCACCTTCCTACTCGCTCGTGGGCCCTGCTTAATGACCCACGTTCCCCTACTACCCCGACAGCACCTCAGCTGGAAGCCAGCTAGTCCCCTGAACACACGATCAAAATCACCGAGGAGCTTTCGCAGTAGGCGCTGTAGTGTTTGCTGGAGGGCTTGGCCAGTCCTGGCAGCAGGGCGTGGTCAGCTGCTTCTTGGGAAGCTACCCCACAACCCCAGGGCCTGCCGGCCCAGATCCAGGGGCTGTAGCAGCAGCAGCAATAGCAGCAGCATCAGGCGCTTGGTCTGCACTGCGCAGCAGCCATGAACAGGCGTGATGTGGATGAGCTCATCGGCCGCCTCCGTGTCGCATCGGTGGGTGTGATTTATCCACGGGGTCTGGATTTGGGGCAACTGGTCCCTGCTCGCCTGCTGTTCGCATCGGTGCGTGTGTGTATCAGCCGTGGGGCGGCAGTGGAACCCTGTTGCGCCTGAGGGCGACCGCATATGCGAACGCTGCGCTCACCCTCGCGGGGTACCATGTTTACAGTGCACTGCTTCCACAGCAGCGGTTAGGATCCCCTGCTCGTCACCTGGCAGCACCCCCGCTCCTCAACACCTTCACCGCACACGCCCCACGTACGCCCAGCGCATGCCTCCCGTTACGCCCAGCGCATGCCTCCCGTTACGCCCAGCGCATGCCTCCCTCTTCTGTCGACCTCCCCTGCCTTCGCCAACACCGCCTCAAGCCAAGTTGCCCTTCTCTTTCCCCTGCCCCTCAGGCCTTACCCATCCATACCGCACACGTGACTAGTACACTATCTCTCCCGTCCACATCGGGACCAGTAAAGACCGTGCGGCCACGCCGCCTTGTATATTACATACAATGCCATAAAGACATGTCGTGCTGCGCAGGACACGAGCTCCACTCCCGATGTGGTGGAGGTGGAGCGGGGGCTGTTCGACCAGGCCATGGAGGGGCTGCAGCGCCTGGAGCAGGTGGGTTGGCAGCAAGGGACGTGGGTTAACGATGTGTCCCAGGTGGGGGAGGCCGTCCAGACCACAGCTACACTGGAGCTGGGTTGTCAATCGGACCCGCCCGTAAGCCCTCCAGCAGCTCGCCCCATCGACTGCCCGTGCCCGTTGCCACTTCCGCCAGGCCCTTTGGTCGTCACTCAGGTCGGTTCTTGTTGTCTTTTGCATTTTCTCCACCAAATGCTTGTTTTCCCGTGGCATCGTGCTGCCGTGCGACGTGCCGCCACCCGCCAGGCCCTTGACACGCGGCCTTCCCTGGTCAAAAAGCTGAACGAGAAGATCATCAAGGTAAGGGGGGTAAATCGTCAAAACAACCAAGGGGTTCAGGTAGCTAGCAAGTAGTTGAGGGCAGTAGTGGCTCAGCAGCCCGCGTCGGTTTGCGCGGGGCGGTTGGCGGGGCGTGGGGTGTGAGCTGCAGGTCGCGACTGGTGCACCGGACGCCCGCGCTGCCGTATTCGTTCCTCTGGCCTGTGGCCAAGGTGCCCAGTCACCATGTTCACCCTGGCCTCGGCCTCTGTGGCCTCTGCCTTCGGTGTACATGGACTTGGCATGATAACCACCTGGCCTATATGTACGCCATGCACCCCCTGTGGGCGGTGTGCATCAGCTCCACTCAGTTCCTCGGACTCTGTTTCCTCCCCCATGCCAATGCAGCTGGAGGAGGAGCTGGAGATCCTCCGCAACAGGACGCGCGTCAACGAGCTGGAGAAGAAGGTGCAGGTAGGTGCAGCGCTCGCACAACCGTCCAGCCTCTAGGAACCTGCACCTACATCGTACGAGTGTTGCACAAGGCTCTTTTGCCCTTGTGGTCTGCCATCCGTTGCCCCCTGTTGCAAAACGTGGCCATGGCCATGGCCATGGCAGCCCGGGGATGCGTGCTGGCCACCTGCGCATTGACCCCGTGTCTCGCTGTCTGCTGCTGAAACCCCCAGCGCTTGGAGGCCGAGCTCATACGCGACCAAGTGTTAAATGTACATTTGAAAGGACCTTGTTTATGGTACATTCCAGTAATGCGTACCTTGCTCTTGTGAAAACACCTCCCCCGTGCACCCCAGCGCCTGGAGGCCGAGCTCCAGCGCTCCTACGCCACCAAGAACTTCACGCTCAAGAGCGGGCTGCTGGAGATTGAAAAGAGCTACCGGGCCTTCATCGCCTCCAGCCCCGAGGTGCAGGACATGTGGGACGAGATCACCATGCTCCTGGTAAGGCGTTAACAGCGAAGTGTGTTGATAAGTGTGATTGCGGTGTGTGCTATGCGGCGGAGGATAAGGAGTCCCTCCCCTGTCACGCCCTGGTGTCCACTCCCCTTCCCCTCTCTCGCTGACCTCCCTCTTACTAACCCCGTTCCCCCCTCTGCGCCGAGGCCGAGGACAAGGAGTCCGTGCCCCAGCACATCCTGCCGCCCCATTCACCTCCCCGCCCTCCCGCTTCCCAGTTGTTTTCACAATGCAAACCCTCCTTCCCCTCTCCTTTCCCCGGGGTCCCAGGCTGAGGACAAGGAGTCCGTGCCCCAGCACATCCTGCTCCGCTCCGCCTCGCGGCGCAACAACACGCTGCAGCACCGCGGCAGCGCGGGGGCGCCAGGGGAGCCCACGCCGCCGCCCCCTGGGCCCCAGAGCCTGCTGCTAGCCTCCCTGCCGGGCGGGCACCATGCGGACGGCTCGGCAACGGCCGCGGCGGCTGCGGCAGCGGTGGCGGCGGCCGCAGGTGCGGAGGCGGGGACAGCCGCCCCATACGATGCAGCGGCTGGCAAAATGCAATGGCGCCGTGGCAGATGCGGAGTGCATAAGCATTGGGTTGGGGCCGCAAAGGCTGCGTTGTGGGCACCCTGGCAGGGCGGCCGGCTGGCGGCAATCGCCAGCATGAGGGGCGATGCCCCCCTCGCGCCGCTACTTGTACTTGCCCCCCTGCCTCTTGCCCTACCCGAACCCCCTCCCTTTCATATGTTTTGCACACTCTTCTTCCCGTTCTCCCGTCCGCTACTTATCTAATCGACTCGTTACAACCCTTAATGTACCCAGAGTCCGGCGACGGCAGCACGCCGCTGGCCGGCAGCGGCGGCGACGGCAGCCTGGTCCGCGTGGCTCCGCTGCCGCCCCTGCCGCCGCTGCCCCCATCGGCCGGCCTGTCGGGGGGGCCCAATTCCGCGCCCCACTCCTACGTGCAGCGGCAGGTGGACAAGTTCAAGGTGAGGGGGAGAGGGAAGGGGGGAAGCAACAATTCCAAGTGCAAGGTAATGGGGAGGAAGTGCTTTGACCAAGATGGCGTAGAGGAACAGTGCAGTAAGGAGTGGGGATATTGATTCTTGTAGAGAGCAAGGTTGTTTTGTGGGGACCGGGCAAGGTTGGCAAGTGCGGTGCACTAGGGGAGGGACCAGGCGGCCCAGCTGTGCGCCCCACTCCTACGTGCAGCGCCAGGGGGCCAAGTTCGAGAGGAGCAGCAAACCTTTCAGTGCTCTAACACAGTTGCGGTGCTGATGCTCATAAGTAATATACTAGGTAGTCGAAGCGCGTAGTGCGCTCTGAGAAGTACAGTGCGGAGTACCTACGAACAAAAGGTGTGGAACGTCCTCCCCTCCCTCCCCTCCCTCCCCTCCCTCCAGGACTACACCTTCACGCCAGGGCCGCTGGACGCCAACGACCCCAACCACCCCGCCAAGCAGGTAAGAACTGAACCCTAGCCCCTCCCTCCTCCTTCTCCCCTGGCTGCAACCCTCTACCACAATGTGCCTGCGACCCTCCCTGCACCGGCCCGCGCACAACCTGCACCCGAACGCGCCCGGCCACCTCTCACACTTCGCACTAGCACTCTCTTCCCCAACCCAACACACACATCCTCACCGTCCCATAGAGCGCTTGCACCTGTCCATACCCACCCTAGTGCCCAAACGCCCCTTACCCACACCCCGCGCTCCCCGCTCCCCTCGTTCCATTCTGCACCTCCACCCCGCGCCCCCCAGGTCCACAACTACGCCATCCCGCACTACTTCCCCGGCCAGCCAGCCCCACGTTCCACGCTTTCCGCTTTCCTTTCTGTAACACATGAACCTTGTCTCCTCACGTTGAAGGCGTATCTCCAACCCCGGCCCCCAGGTCCACAACTACTCCATCCCGCACTACTTCCCCGGCCAGCCCGCCACTGGCTCGCGCCCAGACATCCCGGACGCCCGCGCCGCCGAGCGACCCGCGGACGACGACCTAGCGGCGCTGGAGGCCGGCGGCGGCGGCGGGCTGGCGGCGGCGGCGGCGCTGAGGGAGGTGCGCGGCGGCTCGGGGTCCACCGCCACCGCCGCCTGCCCGGCTCCTGCGGCCGGGTCTGGGTCTACAGCACCGATGATGATGCCGCATTGGGGGACCGCGGCGCCGGTGCCGTCGCCTCTGCGGCCCCTGTCCCTGTTTGGGGCCAAGGGAGGTGAGCCAGGGGATAGAGACTGTGCGTGCGGCGCGCAGCTTGTTCTGTGGGAACTTGGCAAGCCAAGGCGCGCTGTCCCTGTATCCATTTCTCCTGGTGGGTCCGGCGCCTGCAGCTCCAGCCTGTCCGAGCTCCGCACCTTACCCCACCTCTCATCTCGCCCTGCTCCGTGCTCCACCTTGCTCCCTACCCCCAGACGGCACACCCGCCGACGCCTCCGCGCTACAGTCCTGCCGCCACGACCTCGCCGCCTCCCTGGCCGAGCTCCGCGCCATGTTCTCCCAATACACATGGGTGCCGCCGGCCCCGGGCGACGCCACCGCCGCCGCCGCAGCCGGCCGCCGACCCGGCTCCGAAACCGGGTCCGTACCCATACCCGACGCGGACGCCTTCAGCCGCATGGCGGATTCGTTGGAGGTTTCGGTTGAGCGGTTGAAGCAGTACTACGCGGAGATGCGGTTGGTTCCGGGGGCTCCAGGGGAGGCTGCAGGTGGGGGCAAGAGCCGGTTCGGCCAGGAGGCGTCCAGGGCGCCGGACGCGCGCTTCTTTGACACGCAGGCGGAGGCGATCCTGGCGTCGATTGCGCGGTTGAGGGCGCAGTTCCAGGAGGTGTCGGAGACGGCAGGGGAGGGCGGTGCGGGCGCCGGCGGGGCGTGGGCGGGCGGTGCCGGCGGCGGGCCGGCGGGGGCAGGGAACGGGGCGGGCGGGAAGGCGGGCGTGGTGCCTGACGCGAGGTACTTTGAGACGCAGACGGACATGATTGCGGCGTCGTTGGAGGAGCTGTTGCGGTTGTACGAGCAGGCTGGGAGGAACGCAGGGAGCGACCCGAGTGCCTTTGGCGTGCCGGGGGCGTGGGTGGGCGGCCCGGGGGTGCCGGGGATGCCCGGCGGCGGCCAGGTCGGGATGCGGCCGGGCCTGGCGGCGGATGCGCGGTACGGCGATGGGGGCGACGGCGGGCCCGACGGTGCCGTACAGCCGCTGGTGGACCTGTTTTCGGGCTTCCTGTCGCATCTGGCGGAGGGGCAGGGGCCGGCGGGAGCGTCGGGTCCGTGGCCGTTGTTTGGGGGGCAGCGGAGGGGTGACGGGGAGGCGGCGGCGGCGGGGGAGGGCGGGAGGGAAGGGGCAGGCGGGCTGGAAGCGCTAACAGAGGGGCAGGAGGAGGGTGAGGGGCCGGGGGCGGAGGGCAGGGGGCGGGGAAGGGTGCAGGTGGAGGAGCAGCAGCAGGCGGCAGAGCTCGTGCGCAGGTTTGCGGAGTATGTGCGGGCGTGGCCTGCGGCGTCGCTGGCGTTTGCGGCGGCGGCGGCGCGGGCTGGCGGCGGCGTGGCAGGCGGGAACGGGGACGTGCCGTTTGCGGGCGCAGGCCAGGGAGGGACGGAAGTGGACCTGTTCTATGGCGGCGAGACGGAGGCGGGGGCACAGGAGGGCGTTCCTGCCGCTGGGGGTGGCGTCTCCGGGTCCGGCATTCGGGTTGCGTCAAAGAGCCCCAGCCTGCAGCGCATGCGCCTCCGCGTCTCCGTCAACGCGCGGTCTGCAGCCGCCGCCCGCGCCGCCGCCGCCGGCCTGGCAGGCGGCGGCAACGGTCCCCTCCCCGAGGATGAGGCCGAGGGGGACAACCCCGTTGCTGCCGATGCCGCGGCCAGCATCGAGTCGGCCTCGCGCTACGCCTCTGCAGCCGCCTATGACAGCCAGGGTGGTGCCAAGGAGGGTGACGGCGCTGGCTCGGCCACCCCCGCGTTCGGCGCTGCCGGCCGTACTAGCCCCTGGTCAGCTTCCAGCGGCAACGGCGCGTACTCCGCCGCCGCCACTAGGGACGGTGCTGCTGCGGACGCCGCTGGCGGCGGCGGCGGCGACGGCGGCGCGCTGGACCTGCTGCTGGCCTCCCTGGAGCAGCGCCACGGCGGCGGGCTGGCGTCCAGTCCGGAGGCGGTGGCGGTGTGGCATGACTTGCTGCGGCTGTTGGGGGTGGACCCGGCTAGCAGGCCGCTGCCGGGACAGGGGCAGGGGCAGCAGGGCCAGGGGACGTCCTCAGCAGCCGCCGGTGTGGGTGCTGACGCCAACGGCGGCAGCAGCGGCGGCGGCGGCATGATGGCCGGTGGGGAGTATGTAGGTGGGGCCCCCAACGCAACCGGGACCCGTGGCGGGCCGGGCGCGCCTGCGACCGGGCAGAGGGGCGTTTCAGGTGACGGCGGCGCAGGGGAAGAGGGCGGCATGGCGGGCGGCTATGTGGCGGGCGCAGCGTTTGGCGGCGTTGGGGCGGGCGCGGCGGGGGTGGACGGCGCGGGGCACGTGGCACAGGGCGAAGGCGGCGCCGCGGGCTGGCTGCCGGAGGGAGGTGCTGCAGGTGCTGCCCCCGGTTGGGGCAGCGTGGTGACGACAGGGCCGACGGGTGTGCCAGGTTCTGGGCCCGGCGGGAATGGGGCACAGCAGGCGGGCTGGGGTGCTGGAGAGGGCCAGACAGGGGGTGGTGCAGGGGCGCATGAGGGTGTGGATGGTGGATTTGGAGGGCGGCAGGGTGCAGGGGAGGTCGCCTCCGGCTACGGGGCCGCAGCGGGTGTTGGTGTGCAGGGTGGGGCGGGGCAGCAGGATGGTGGCAGCGGGCTGCGGGAGGACGGGGCGGCTGCGGTGGGGTCAGGGGGTCAAGGCGGGGATGCAGCGCATGTCCGGGGCAGCGGCGGCGGCAGCGACGACTTGTTGTCGGTCGCGTCAGCGCCGTACGGCGCGAGCGCAGGAGGCGGCGCCACGGCCGCGGCTGGCCCCGGCGGCGGCTCGGAGGCGGGCAGCGGGGCGGAGGGCGATGCGCATGGCGCTCCGTCCACTGTTGGGTACGGTACGTCGGGCCCCGATGGCGGGATGGCGGAGGAAGCGGGTGCGGGGCAGGCGGCTGATGGCGGCGGCGAGACGAGTCTGGTGGCGGGCGGCGTTCGGTTCAACATCACGCTTACAGAAATCACGCCGGAGGGCCAGGAGGCGGCGGCGGTGCAGACCCCCCTGCCCGCGTCAGCGGCACCGCTGATCCAGTTCCGGGCAAACGTGGCCGGCGGCGACGCTGCGGCGGAGGCGGAGGCGGCGGCGGAGGTGGAGCGGCTGCGTCAGAACCGTGCGGCGCTGAGTGAGCAGCTGGAGGGTGCGCAGGAGCTGCTGATGCACCTGAACCACCAGCTCAAGAACGCGCTGGAGAGCAGGGACAACGCCATGGCAGAGTGAGTGGGAGGAGGGGCGGAAGGGAGTAGGATATGAAGGGAACAGGGGACTAGGAGGTGGATGGGCAGATGGCAAACGGGAGGGTGCAACGCCATGGCCGAGTGAGTGGGAGGAGGGGGCGGAAGCTAAGGGAGTAGAAGGTGAATGGAACAGGGGATTGCTCCACCTGATTACCCCAAGGGGCCAGCAGGTGAATGGGCAAACAGCAGGTAGAAGAGGACAACGCCATGGCAGAGGGGGCGGAAGGGAGTTCGGAGTGGCGGTGTGGTGGCGGGGAGGCAGCCCAACGGGGCCCGGTGGGCGGGGAGGAGGGCCAGGGGCCGGGCAAAAGCCCTTACCAACGCTGGAGTGCCTCGGTAAGCGTGGCGCCGTGTTGCAGGGTTTGAGCGGTTTCGGGCTCTGACCCAACCTGCTAGCCCTGAGCATGGCTGCGCTGGAGCAAGGCACGGCTTCTATTCCCTTACGGCATACCATATCGTCTACATATCTAATGCGGGCACTGGGTTTTTCACTGCACGTTTTCCTCCTCTCAGGATCGAGCGCTACCAGGTGCTGACCAAGGCCGCCCAGGAGGAGTCCGAGGCCTTCATGCGGGACCTGGTGGAGACAAAGGTCATGCTGGCGGAGGTGCAGGGTGAGATAAGGAGGGGAAAAGGTTACTTGTAAAGCAACATGTACCATTAGTGTTGGCGGAGTGACGGGGTAAGCCAAGGTGGGGGGTGGGTAAACACAGGGCGGCCAAGTATGAGGAAGCGGGTGCTGAAACCCAAAAAGGGGCAGCTCACGGGATGAGGGGGAGCATAGGGAGGGTGGAGGGCGGAACGCGGAAGGGTGCACGTGAGATGCGAGGAACCGTGTAAGGGGAATGTTGCTGGCACCACCACATTGCTAGGACGACTTGCAAGGGCAAGGACGTGAACCATAAAGAATTCTTCTTTACCTCCTGGTTCGCACCCTTCCCCCAGGCAAGTAAACCCCTCCGTCTCCTTCCCGGCTCCCTCCGTCTCCTTCCCGGCTCCCTCTTACTGACGCCTTACCTGTTTGCTCAGGCTTGACGCGTTCCCCCATGCTGCTCCCTCCTGCCCCCAGGCGAGTACATGCAGGTGTACCAGGCATGGTGCAAAAATGTATTATTTTCTACAATTATGTGTGTTATATATTCTTCTCACAAGGACTGCCCCCGTCGTCCCGCCCTCCCCCCAGGCGAGTACATGCAGGTGTACCAAATGTATTCTTTATCTCCATGTTCGAATTCACGAAAGGTCTTTCCTCTCTCCCTGCCCTGCCCAGGCGAGTACATGCAGGTGTACCAGGCACTCAAGCGCGCCCTGGGCAACGAGAAGGGCATGATGTCCAAGATCGACGAGCTGGAGCGCATCCTGGCCGTGGTGGGCCCAGGCGACGTGGCGGTTGACGAGGAGGCGTTCGGCACGGCGGTTGGGCGGTTGGCGGTTAGGGGCGGCGGCGCCAGCGGCGGCGGGGCAGGGGGGATGGGGTTGGTGCCTGGGCCGTTTGGGGCGGCGTCCAAGGGTGCAGGGGGAAGCGGTGGGGGAGGGGCGGGTGGGTTAGGGGCAGGTGGGTTAGCGGGGCCGTTTGGGGGGTTGATGGGTGGGAGGAGCAACAGTGCGGGTGTCGGGAAGGGGGCTGGGGAGAAGGGGGGAAAGGGGGGCCTGGGTGGGTCGTTTGGGAGGGTGGGGAGTGGTGTTGGGGGGAGGCGGAGAGCGGGGTCGGAGGCGGGGACGGGGACGGGGGAAGGCGCGGCGGGGCAGGTGCAGACGCAGGGGCGGGAAGGGGCGGAGGGTGAGGCAGCGTCGTAAGGTGCTGGAGCTATTTCTTCGGTGAGGAGGAGGGTTGTGGTGTGGTGGTAATGGGTTGGCGTGGGTGGAACCTGGGGTGGGGCTGTTGCATACTTGCATTCTTCCAGGGGGCGTGCGTGCGTGGCGAAGAAAAAGGTGTTGTGGATAGGGGCGGCGTAGAATCGCTCGCTGATCCAGCCCCTCCAGTTGGCATGTTGTACCAGTGCCGTACGGCGTTGTGCTGTTGTGTAGCATACCGTATGCCGTGCAGGAACATGCACGCTGCAACCTGCATCGGCCTGCCCGTGCCAAAAACGGTAGGACGTGCGATGCGCATTTACGCTGACTGGTAACCAGCGCTCTGAGTCGTACGGCATGTGGAGGTGCTTGCAGGGTGACGCAGCATCGCCCTGATGCTTTGCTTTCAACCCGGTGTAAATGTTTCTGCAACGGTAAAGCGTCGCGGCGGCGCATGCCCACACTCCCGCCCGGCATCCACACGCATGCCAATGCACAGTGGTCACATGCCTTGCCCTTCCAGCTTGACAACAGCAAAGCAGCTTCTAAAGGGCCTGCTTTACAGGTAACTAGCAAACTAGGTAACCTGCAAGTGGGGGCGCGCAGGTGCACTTCCAGCCGCTGTGCGTGAGATTAGGCAGGACCATGTGAGACCGCGTTGGACTTTTTGGCGGCTGTACGGCAGCATCACTGCTAAGCTGGAGAGTGCCTTTCCTCAGCCATACGCTCTGCAACAGCTTCTACCAAAAGAGTGAATGCACTGTTAAGCGTCCCATCTCGTCAGATTTAGCCTGCCTTCAGATACGGGTGGGCACCACAATACGCCATACGGTAATGTTACACATGCAAGCCGCCTCCGCTGCGCAGCTCTGTTCCAGGTGTACCATTGTTTGGCACGTGTGCACATGCACAGGAGATGGCACGCGGTGCCACCGGTTGCAGCGTGTTATGCATGGTACTGCAGTATGCCAAGTGCCGCATGTCTGCTGTACCACGATGCCAACCACGGCCGCCTAGTGCCCATCTCGCATGTAACCGCTACGTGAACAGACGCACCGCAGCGCCGCAATCCAACCTTGCACCTTCCACGCATACTCTGCACCTCCTGCCTCTCCCCACTCTCACTCCCACTCACTCTCCCACTCACAAGCACGTCACAAACAGCCCCTCATCCCCCGCACCCCCGTCCTCACCCCACCCACCCCCGGCCCCACACCCCCCTTCCTCCCCCTCCACAAAGCCGCCCCACCGGCTGCCACCCCCACCACCCCTTCCGGCCCGCCCACCCTCTCCCCTGCCGCTGCCCCATGCCTCACCGCCCCTCTTCCCTGCCCCTGGTGTACCACCACCCCCAGCCGAACCCCAGCCCCCGCCGCCGCCCCATTCGCCACCAGGCCCAGGCCCGTCTTCCTGCCGCCCCCAGCGCCCCGACATTTCAGCAGGTTGCAGCACTTGCTGGTGGCCCTTCACAGGCGGCTGCGACCACGCTGCAGCACCAGCCATGTTGCCCCCTTGCCCCACAGCCCCCTGCTGCCCGCTGCCCCAGGGCACAGACCCATCCACCTGCGGGGCTGCGCCACGGCCCAGGCCGCCGACACCGACCCCCACACCCACACCGTGGAGGTCCTTGCTGAGCGGGGCAGCAGCTGCAGCCGGGCCGCAGGCGTTCGGTCGCTGTGGTGGCCAGTTGCCTCCGTTCCCGCCTGCTGCCGTCCCTGTGACGGACGTGGGGCCAGCCCCCGGCCTTAACCCCGTGCCGTACCCTCCCGGCCCCGGCTCCGGCCCCAGTCCCTGCGGCGCTGCCCCTTGCCCCGCCGCGTGCTGGGCCCCTGTACCGCCCGGCGCCCCGCCTCTGTATGGCTGCATGCCGTACTGAGGGGCTTGGGGTGCCTGATACTGTTGCTGTCGCGAAGGTGGAGGACCTTTGCCTGGCATTGGCGGCCGTTCCAGCCCCAGTCCCTGCGGCGCTGCCCCTTGCCCCGCTGCTTGCTGGCCCCAGGTGCCGCCCGGCGCCCCGCCTCTGTACGGCTGCGTGCCGTACTGAGGGGCTTGGGGTGCCTGATATTGTTGCTGCTGCTGGTGTTGCTGCCGCGAGGGTGCAGGCCCGTTGCCCGCAGCTGGCGGCCACACCGCCCGCCCAGGGCCACCTGCAGCACTATGACCAGGCACCCCACGGCCGGCACTGGCCCCCGCAGCAGCTCCACCGTTCCCCCCTCGTCCCTGGCTGCCGGCTGTGCTCCAAAAGCCACCTCCATCCGTTTCATCCCTTTGCCCCTGCCTGCCATACGCGCCCCGGCCGCCCGCTCTCCCTCCCCGCCGCCCTCGCTGCGCTCCACGCTCCTCCTCGCCATCGCAGCCCCACTCGTCTGCACCGTCTGCGGCCCCGCCTGCTCCCCTCCCCCAGGAGCGTTTAGAACCGACGCCCCCGGCCCCAGCCCCGCGGCCCCTGCCCCTCCCCCGGCCCCGGTCAGGCACGACCGTCACAAACAAGCCGCCCTCGTCCGCAAGCGCCCCGGCATCGTCCCCAGGAGCAGCAGCTCCAGCGTACTCATCTGCAGCTGCGTAATCATCCCATGCGACGCGGCTGCCGCTATTGCCGATGGTGTTGGGAGCTTTGAAGTCGCCTTCGCTATGTTCTTGGTCTTCATCGAAAGCAGCTTGCTGCTGCTCGAGGCGCTCTATCGCCGCGTCCTCGGCGAGCTCTGTCGCCGCGGCCGTGTCCATGTTGAGACGCTGGACGTGAAGCCGGATGTCCTTGGCAACATTGCTGATGGCGTACACGCGCTGGATGGTTTGCTTTTCATGACAGATGGCACAACAAAATGTCTGAACCTTCTTTACTAGTTGTGACTGGAAGGTCATACATTTGTAGCATCTCACAGCTTGAAACTGCTGCGGCATGGTTCACCTGCTCACAGCCAGGACTATGCGGCACAGTACCTCTTTATGCTAAGTTGGGCTGACATCTCCTGATGCTTGTCACTTTGGCCCGTTCAGCACTTGATGTGTTCGCGCCTTGGTCTCGGAGCCTCGGGCCGGAGAGTGAAACGCTGAATACGGTACCATCATCTCCGCGCTCTGCCTATTTCCGCCTTACATAGCTGACGAGGATGGGTAGCACAGCGCTAAAGTCTGGCGTCACCTATCACCGGATGCATACTAGCATACACCGTCGTGTTGGGATACGGGGGATACGTATTGGCGAGGCTGGACAAGGGAAGTGAAGGGCAGGGGTGGTGAGGGTCAATAATATGGGAGTATCTTCGGGTGCGTGTCAGCTGGGTGCAGGAAAGAAGCTAAGCACGTGGCTTGGAGCATCCAGGTGTACCACGGAAGCACGTGTCCGTAGATGTAGGGCAGCCCAGTGCAGCCGGCAACAATCGGACAGCTGAAAGCTGACCGTTGACGCAAGCGGCTTTGCCATCTTCTTCCCTTCCCTCTGCGTTGCAGCTGGTTCCCTTTGCGTTGCAGCCGTTCACCCTTTAGGGCAATGTGTTGCGCGTTATCGCCCACATGACACGGATGGCCATGCTATTCCTGCGTCGTAAGGGGTTGGTTCCACAACACTCCCCTGACCGCGTTTGGCTGTCATGCTGCCCGATTGACGGCCCCCAACGGCCCCGACCCAAAACTGCACGGCAGCGTGATGCAGCTGTCTGTGGTGTGCGCCGCTGTCATCACGCTGTAGTGGAGGGGCGAAGGCATTGGGCGAAGGGGCCAACCGTTCCATTTCCGCCTTCGGACTTGCGTCACTGCGCCAACTGTCCAACGTCCGTAGGAGCTATGCACCGCGACCCCCGCAGCTCGTTTTATGCATTTGCACTCCTGCATCTTGCTCATCAGACTGTATCCCTACTCAAAGGCCAGCCTCTCTTTTTCCGTCACTGCCAGGCGCAGTTTTACGCTTTCGCCATACCGGAGGCTGCCAGTACCTGGAAACAATCACTCATTACCAGTATTCGTCAGCTGGCCGTTGATACAGCGTGAGGTGAGTCGCGACGGTGCCCCTGTTTTGTGGTCGGCCCCTCGGCACGCCACCACCACCAGGTGCTAAGGGCTTCCTGCGCACACCTGTACGGTGTGTTCTTTGCGCCATGTCAAAATGTACTGAATAGTAGGGCACAGCTACCGGCGTGTGGCGTTTGCGGCCTGTGACCGCCCAACCGCTCCAGCCCAACAGCGGCACCCCACCACTGTGCCCACGCCCATGTCGGCTGCGAAAACGGCTTGGCCCGCCACGCACCGCCAGTAACTTCAGCTCTACAGTAGTTGTTGTTCTCCTGATGCAGGCACATCCTCGATGGGGGACGCGGCAAGCGGCGTAACAGGAGCGAAACCACTGGAGGAGGCCTGCGGAGGCTGTGGAGGCAGCACCCCAGCCGCTGCAGCACACGGCGAATTCCCCGAACAGGGCGCATCCGTAGCTTGGGCCCACCTGCAGCCGGAGGAGCGGAAGTCCATCCGGGCCACCAGCCGTGCAGGCCGGCAGCTGCACGACCGCCTGACGACCCACCTGCGCCTCACGCTGGGCCGGGACCCTGACCCAAACGAGCAGCAGCAAGAGCAGCAGCAGCAGCAGCACCAGCCCTCACCCCGCGAGCTGCGCGAGTCGCTGGGGGCTGTGGTGCGGCGCGGCGGCCGGTTGCAGTCGCTGACGGTGTGGTTCAGGGATGCAAGCGACGGCCGGAGGGAGGCGCAGCTGTGAGTTGTGGCAGTGCAGAATCTCCTGTGCGCGATTGCAGCCCGTGCATGTCTAGAACCGGTTTGCGTAGGGTAACACTACAGCCTGGTGAGTGTTGTCCATCCTGCGACGCAGCCATGAATATCTGCTACGGCTAGCTGCCCGTGCCGTAGCTTCTACCGCTGTGGATAATGCTCGCATAGGCCAGGGTAGGCACAGCTGAACCGACATGCACGGCGCCGTGCCTTGCTTGCCCCCCGAATCCGCAGGCTGGCGGCGCTGGAGGCCTGCTCCGGGTGCCCCCTGACCCGCCTGGAGCTGGAAGGAGCAGTGCCAGTCAGCAGGGTGGTGGCTGAGGCGGTAGAGGCCCGCTGCCCACAGCTGTCCAGCCTGCGCCTTAACCACGGGGCTCGGCCTCCCGGCCTCTCGGCGGCGGTTCCTGGGGGCGAGGCGGCTACGGAGTACCACCACGGCTGCGTCCAGCTGCTGACGCTGTGCGGGCCACGGCTGCGGGAGCTGCGGCTGGTGGGCGTGCACGACTGGCGGGACCTGTCGTACATGGCCATGCGAAATTGTACGGCGCTGACAGCTCTGGTCCTGGAAGCTGGGGAGTCCGACCCGTTTTTTCCGTCGGAAGTTCGGTATCTTGGTAAGTGGTTTGGTGTCTCGGCATCAGGTCGTGACCACCTGTGACTCAATCAAGTATGGTAACCTGGTTGCATACAATCAGGCTCATAGGACGGCTCAAATCCGCCACGCAGATACTTGCAACCGCACTGGGATGCTCGCAGAAGCTACGGTCCCGTAGTGCGCGGCAGACAATGTCGAGAGGCCTTTGCCACGGGGACCCCGCCCTTCGCAGCTGCCCTGGAATGTGCCTGGCACCTTTAGACTCTACGGGCGCAAGCCGCCGCAACTCGGGCTTTCGATCAACCCTGCCGCCTCTTCCTCGTGTTGCTGATTGCGCCTGCGTGCAGAGAGCCCTGCCATGGAGGCGCTCGTGTTCAGCGCTGTTGCCCAGCTTCCCTCTCTCCGGTCGCTGCACCTTACCACCAGCCTCAACCAGGAAACCTGGTCGCCCGAGGCCCTGCGCCCCTACGCCACCTGCGTGGCATGCCTCAGCGCCCTCACCGCCCTGACACGCCTGCAGCTGAATCCATCGTTTGGATACTATGACAGAGGCGATAGCAGGCGTTCCATGGGGCGAGACCCGAACCGAGACGACCTCATGCGCGAGGTCTGGGCCGCACATCACACCTCGTTGCTGTCCGCGCTGCGCTGCATGCCGCAGCTGCAGTCGCTAACGGCCTCAGCGCTATGGCTGCGGCCTTCCGAGTTAGCGCCGCTGACGTCCCTCACCAGCATCACAGTGCCAGGGCTGCTGCCGGATTTGGAGCGCCCATCTGTGACAGCGCAGGGCTCAGCTGCCGGCGGCGCAACCCTGCTGCCTCCGCACTTGCAAGAGCTGCTGCTGGGTGGGGCATCACCACGGGCCCTTGCGGAGCTGCGACCTCAACAAGCCCTCTCCCGATTGTGCGCGCACCGCATGCGCTTCGGCGTGTCGGATGTGGACACCGCAGGTCGGCTGCGGGCGGAGGCGGTGGCGGCGGTGGGCCCCGCGGTGCGGCTGCTGACGACCTACCGCGACCCCACCTGCAAACTTGTAGTCGTCCACATTGCGAACGACGCCCGGCACAGCCCCCTCCTGCCACCTGAGGGAGTCCCCAACGGCCACATGGAGTGGATACGGCAGCTGCAGGGGCTGGATGGCGCATTCCGCATGGTGACGTTGGAAGGCCTGGCCCTGGGTCCCGGAGACCTGAGCTGCCTCGGCGAGTCACTGCGTGACCTGGAACGTGAGCGCCCGAGCTGCAACAGCAGGCCCGCGCATCGGCACGGGAATGCCATGCTGCATGCTCAGGGTCATGCGTACTTAGTTCCTAGCTTTCTACCTGTGAGGGGCAACGTCCATTCGGCACCGTCTGCTGCCGTGCTGTTACGGTCTTGCTGCCTTGTTTGCAGGCCTTGCTGTCCCGTTCTTACTGTTGCGGTCTTGCTGTTACGGTTTTGTTTGCAGGCCTGGCACTGTGGGACTGCTCCTTCCCGCTGGTCGCCCTGCCCCTGCTTCGGTTCCCCATGCTGCGGTTGGAACGGCTGGAGCTGGACTTGTGGGCCTGCGAGGGCGTCAGCAACACGGTGCTGGCGCCGCTGCTGCTGTCCCTGTGCCGCCCGCACAGCGGTGCGCTGCCGCTGCAGCAGCTCACGTGCATGAGGTGCCCGCAGCATCTGGACCAAGATCGGTGCACGCAGTACGTTTTGGAGCACCTGGAGAACGACTTTGGGGTGACTGGCGTGTCGTTGCTACTGCGATAGCTGTGCGGCGTGCGCGGGTCGGAGCGTGCGGCGGCTGGCAGGGTATGGCCCCTGGATGCAGCGCTGGTGTGAGGCTTTGGAGGAGGTGTGGAACACTCAGCAAGCTGCTGCTGCCAAGGGCTCAGGTCGCAAGCATACTTCGGTGTCTAGGTGAGGGCGGTTTGGTGGCGGGGGTAGCGTCTCTGCATCCGGCACCAGGCGTGGCATGGGGCATGGGATATGGGGCACGAGGGGTGGTACGGTACGGTACGGTACGGTGCACGGACGCTGCCAGCCCATCACTGCTGTGTGTCCTGGTGATGTCCTTCCCTCGTGCGGTCATTGCAACCGTCAGGTTCGTTTCGTATGACCTTGCATGTCCTGCACTGAACGTGTCACAGTTGGTCTAGTGGACTGGCATTTTGTCAAGCCCCTTGGGCCATAGACTCGTCGTGGCCTACCGTATCCTTTGACGGAGCTGGTTGCTCCTTTCCGTACAGCGGGAGGGGTGGGAAACCCCGTGTCCTTGATTGCCGGGACCAGCTCTGTTTCCCGAGCGGGACTGGGCTGGGCTCTGGAAGGGAACCAAAACTGTAAATCCATACATACATAGACCATGGGAACGGCGTTGAGCGAGTTTGCGGGGTGGAAGCGGGGCAGGTCATGCCCAGGCACGTATTAACGCAACCTCTTGGGCCTAGCGCGTGAGGTGGTCACCCTGTTGTACAACAACTCATTGGCATTTTGCAATTTTACTAGTTCTTGGCATATGCAGTACTACTCAGGCAGCTCCCATAATGCCATTGGGGTAGTACGTACGCGTGCGCAGCCCACAGCCCCGCCGCTACCGTACCTCCGACTGCCCGCCCAGGTTTGCGCGCTCCCACTTAGCCACACTGAGTGGCCTTGCAGCCTGACACAGCAAATCTTATAATGCGAAAATGGAAATCCTTAATGTGCGGTCGAGAGTTCAGCGTCTGCACATCAGCGTACGTACAGCAGCTACAAAGCACCGCGACGACGCACGCACGCACGGGCCCAAATGCGCATGGCCCATCACGGCCTGCGTGCAACCCGGCGAACCCACGAGCGCGCATCTACGCTGCTGCAAGGGCCGAAAGCGCCTGGCACTGCCTCAACAAGCCCTTTTGGGGTCCGGCATACGGTACCCACCTCACACACGTGGCTGGGGCTGCCTCGCCACACCCAGTCTCCTATGTCCTAACTCTGCTTGCCTACACCTGTCTCAGGCTCATTATTCCTGCATTCCGCACCGACCGCATTCGCAACACAGGCACCTGGGGCCGGGTTGCGGTACTGTGCGCCCTATCAAACAGCGAATGTCTGTCAGGCCAGCCTAATACCCTAAATACACCGGTGGTGGAGCTGCACTGTTGAACTGTGCGTAGACTCCACTGCCAATGCCACGCCCGCGGCATTACGCATGGTGCTTTCACCTGTGCGTGCAGCTACAAAACCACCTCCCTCAACCCACCTCGCCCGCCCATCCTCCCTGATACCCTTACAACCCTCGCCCCTGATCCCCACGGCTTTGCGCGGCCGTCCGCGCTTCTTTGCCATCCGCTGCTCTCCCGCCGCCGCGGCGCCCAGTCCGCCTTCATGCATGGGGACATCTAACCTCCTGTCCCCCGCTGCCTTCCCTGCCGCATGCTATGGTCCACCACCGCCGGCTCCGCCCTCGCTAGCACACATGCCCGCAGCCAGCCTGGCACCCAGCCATGCCTCCTGCCGCTCCCGCTCCCCACCCAGCTCCTCCCACTCCCAGTAAGGCACGCCCACCACGTTGCCCGCCCCCAGCACCCGCTCCAGCTGCCGCCGCCGCAGCTCCGCGGGCCCAGTCCTGGTCCCCGTGTCCGGGTGGTTGCCAAGCAACTGCCCGGGGCCCTCCACCTCAACCGCCAATCGCCGTCCGCCCGCCAGCTCCACCGAAAAGTCCACGCAGCACTGCAGCTCGGTTAGGGCCGCGTCCTGTAGTACCGATACCACGCCGGTGTCCCACAGCACAGGAGCAGCACCTGCCCCGATGGCGCTGCTGGCTGGTGACAGTTCCGCTGCAGCAGCGCTGAGACTACCGCTTGGCAGTGGGACCATCAGCTGCTGCCCCTGCTGCCCTCCCTCCACCATCCCCTGCAACACGCCCCACACCTCATCCCTTATCACGCGCAGCCGCCGCCCCGGGGCACCCCGCCCTGCCCCGCCGGGACACTCCCATCGCATCGCCTCCTCCTTACCCTGACGTAACAGCTCGGCTGGGAGCAGCTACCGCAGCTGCTCCGGATCTACACAAACGCTGCTGCTTTCCCCGCTGTCCCCACCGCTGCCCCACGCCGTCTTGCCCCTTCCGCTGTGCCCCCTGCCCTTCCCATCCGCCACCGCCTCCAGCTCCAGCTGAACCTCCCACAGCTGCCGCAGCACCTGCTGCTCCTGCTCCCGCTCCTGCTCGCCCTGCCCCGCGCCCATCCCCTCTTGCTCCCACCGCCGCGCCACCTCCCGCAGCAGCTCCCCCACCGCCCCACAGTGCGCAGCTAGCACCCCAGGGCCCATGACCGCCACAGCCCACAGCGAGCGGGTCAGATCCTGCACCCTCACGCCCCCGCCCGGCACGTCCCCTCCCGATGGTGGCACCGCCTGCAGCAGCTGCACCAGGCGCCCCAGCAGCCACCCGACCAGCCCGTTGTCGTAGCAGCGAAGCACGGCCAGGGACCATAGCAGCGTAGCGCAGTCGTGCGCCGTAGCGCTGCCGCACTGCTCCTGCTTAGTCATCATCGCTGCTGCCGTACGCCGTACAAGCGCGTCGTTGGGGCGGTGTTTGACGAGGGCCAGTGCGTGCCACAGCTGTGCCCAGTCGGCAGGCGTGGCGGCGGCATGGAACGTTTCCTGTGCTGCTGCCGCTGCTGCTGCCACTGCCCGGTAGCAGTCGTTCGAGCCGTAGCCGAAGCGGGCTAGAGTGTAGGTGGCCCCTGATAGCTCCGTTGGTGTTAGCTCAAGGAACTCCAGGCGCTCCAGCTGCGATGCCGCAATCCCTGCCGCGGCGGCGGCGTCCGCTGCAACACGCTCCAGGGAGTCAGGGCCGCCGCCGCCGACGCCGCCGCCGGCAGCACCTCCGTCGTTGCTGCCGTCCCTGCTGCTGGCACCGCCCTTCAAGGACTCGTAGAGGCCCCAACAGCCCCGCAGCAGCTGGCACGTCTGCCGCACACTGAGGCCCTGACCTGACCGCCTCCAAGGACGGCCGATCCACTCCTCCTGCTGCTCCAGCCGCGCCTGCACCACACCCACCATCTTTCTAACCCACGGCGTCACTGCCCCCTGCTCAGGCTCCAGCGCACGACGCAGCGCGGGCGCCTGCACCACCAGCTCCCCCAGCGCCTGTGTGATTTCACACAGCTGTGCATCATCCCCAAGCGTGGGATACTCCAAGCGGGGGAAGAGCCAGCCTGATAATAATAATAATAATACTAACGCGGGAGGCGAAGCACCTCCGCGTGGGTTAAGGAG
>VFQN01002073.1_pt1 | contig 31980 bp, 28 predicted proteins | sample 3512371 | NCBI WGS metagenome assembly VFQN01 (sample SAMN10412370, study PRJNA504923) | tailings metagenome | isolation source: Replicate 2 from Balatoc abandoned mine | place: Philippines: Itogon, Benguet | collected 2017-08-28 | reverse complement strand
GAAGGGCTTCTGGCGGCGATCGGTCTTGTGAAAAGACTTCTGCCGACCTGCTTAGACTTCCAGACGCACCGGCTCGCGGGCCGTGCTGTCCGGGTATCCGCGCCGCCCCCCGTTTGGTCCGGTTCGTACAATTCTCCGGTACGTCGGTCCCCAGAACGCACCCCGGTGTCGCGTGCCCCCAGCCCCGAACCCCACAACCCCGAAGCGGGTCGCGGTCCTCGGGGCCACCGGGTCGATCGGGGTCAGCACCCTCGACGTGGCCCGGCACCTGCCCGACCGGCTGCGAATCGTCGGCCTGGCGGCACACTCTAACTGGGACCAACTCGCCGGCCAGTGCCGCGAGTTCCGCCCGCGCTACGCGGTGCTGTGCGACCCCGCGGCGTTCCAGGCCGCCGACAAGGCCGCGTTCCCGCGGGAGACGGAACTCCTCGGCGGGCCGGACGGCGTGGAACGGCTGGCGACGGCGGCGGACGTCGACGTCGTGGTGTCGGCGGTGGTCGGGGCGGCGGGGCTGCGCGGGACCTGGGCGGCGCTGGAGGCCGGCAAGGACGTCGCCCTGGCGAACAAGGAGACGCTGGTCGTCGCCGGCCCGCTGGTGACGGGGCTCGCCGCCCGCCGCGGGGCGCGACTGCTCCCGGTCGATAGCGAGCACTCGGCGGTGTTCCAGGCGCTCACCGGGTACACCGCCGCCGACGTGACGCGCGTGGTGCTCACCGGCAGCGGCGGGCCGTTCCGCGGGAAGACGGCCGCGGAGTTGGCAGACGCGACGCCCGAGCAGGCGCTGCGGCACCCGACCTGGAAGATGGGGCCGAAGATCACCATCGACAGCGCCACGCTGATGAACAAGGCGCTGGAGGTGATCGAGGCGCGGTGGCTGTTCGACCTGCGGGCCGAGCAGATCGACGTGATCGTCCACCCGGAGTCGGTCGTGCATTCGTTCGTCGAGTTCGCCGACGGGTCGGTGCTCGGTCAGCTGTCGCCGCCGGACATGCGCCTGCCGATCCAGTACGCGCTCCTGTACCCGGAGCGCGTGCCGGGGCCGGCAAAGCGGCTGGACTGGGCGGCGCTGTCCGGGTTAAGGTTCGAGCCGCCGGACCGAACCACGTTCCGGGCGCTCGACCTCGGCTTCGAGGTGGCACGGCGCGGCGGGACGACGGGCGCCGTGCTGAACGCGGCGAACGAGGAGGCGGTGGGCCGGTTCCTGAACGGCACGCTGCCGTTCCTCGGCATCGCGCGGTGCGGCCGGGCCGTACTCGACGCCCACGACTTCGACCCGGCGCCGACCCTCGACCGCCTGCTGGCGCTCGACCGCTGGGCGCGGGCCGAGGCGGCCCGGTGGACCGGGTAAGCCCTGCCCGGGGTTGCCACCCCGGGCTGCGAACGAACGCCCCCTCCGGGGGCTCGAAGCCCCGAGCCGGGTTTAAGCCCCGAAGGGGCGGCCGTGCTTAGCCCGGGGTGGCAACCCCGGGCGGCGTCGGCGGTCAACCGGCCGCGAACCACAGGCAGACACTCATCCGATGAGCGATATCGCCACCCCCGGCCCGATCGACCCGAACTCCGGCCAGCCGGACCACCACGCCGAGGTGGTCGAGGTCAAGTCCTGGCTCCGCCAGAACGTCGTGTCCCTCGCCGTCACCGCGGCGGTGGTCGTGGTGGTGCTCCGCTACCTCGACCCGGTGGACACGGTCAAGGTCGTCCTCGGCCTCGGGTTCATCATCTTCATCCACGAGCTCGGCCACTTCCTCGCCGCGAAGTGGTGCGACGTGCACGTCAAGACGTTCAGCATCGGGTTCGGCCCGGCCGTCCCGTTCTGCTCGTACAAGTGGGGCGAGACGACGTACATGCTCGGCGTCGTCCCGCTCGGCGGGTACGTCAGCATGGTCGGCGAGGGGACCGGCGAGTCCACCCCCGAGGGCGACCCGGACGACGACGACAACGACCCGCGCAGCTTCAAGAACAAGCCGGTCGTCCAGCGGATGGTCATCATCTCCGCCGGCGTGGTGATGAACTTCATCCTCGGCATGGCGTGCTTCGTCGCCGCCTACCTGCACGGGGTCGCCGAGAAGCCGGCGACGGCCGGGGTGGTCGAGAGCGGCGGCGCGGCGTGGCGGGCCGGCGTCCGCACCGGCGACGACATCGTCCGCATCGGCAGCCGGGACAACCCGTTCTTCGACGACCTCCGCCCGGTCGTCACCAGCACGCTCAAGGACGAGCAGCTGCCGATCGTCGTCGAGCGCGACGGCAAGACCGAGGAGACGACGGTCGAGCCGATCCGCGACGAGGGCGTGCCGTACCCGCAACTCGGCATCTCGCCGCCGTACCGGCTCACCCTCATCGACCCGAAGAAGCGGGCGGTCCCGCCGACGTTCCCCGGCACCCCCTCGGCCGACGCCGGGTTCCAGCCCGGCGACCGCCTCGTCGGCATGACCGACCCGGCCGACCCGGCGAGGGTGACGCCGTTCCGCACCGACCCGGCGAACCCGTCCGCCCCGTTCGAGGACTACCACCGCCGCATGGTGCTCCTCGCCGAGCAGCCGGTGACGGTCCAGGTGGTCCGCAAGGACGGGGCGCAGGCCGAGGTGCGGGTGGCGGCGGCGGCGCGGCACGACCTGGGCATCCGGTTCCAGATGGGGAAGGTGGCGGCGGTGCGGCGCGGTGGCCCGGCCGACGGCAAGGTGGTCGCCGCCCCGCTCGGCAGCCCGACCTCGCCGGCCGACGTGATCGTCGCCGTCGGCGTGGCCGACGCGGCCGGGAAGAAGACGTGGTTCGCCAACGGCCCGCGCCCGGCCGAGGCGGCGCCGGCCGACGCCGTGCGCCCGCTCGACCCGCTGCTGCTGTCGGCGGACCTGAACGAGTGGGCCGCGGGCTTCCCCGCCGACCAGCGCACCAACCTGACCGTGGACCTGGTGGTGCTCCGTGAGGTGGACGCCGACCACCGGGCCAAGCGGCACGTGTTCGCGCTGCGGTACGACGACTCGTTCCGGTTCGACCGCGAGTCGGTGAACCTGCCGAACTCGCCGGTGCCGGTCGGCGGACTCGGGCTGGCGTACTGGGTGGACGCGGCGGCGGCGGACGCGACCCCGGGCGGCCCGGCCGCGACCGCCGGCGTCCAGGCCGGTGACGTGATTACCGCGGTCCGGTTCAAGGGCACGGACGGCAACTTCGGCAAGTGGCGTGACATCAAGCCGCACCAGTGGGCCTTCATCGACAGCGCCTTCCAGGGGTCGGCGCCGTACGAGATCGAGCTGCGGGTGAAGCGCGGCGAGGAGACGAAGGAGATCGCGGTCAAGGGCGCGGCCGACCCGAAGCACGGGCTCGCCGACCGCGGGCTGCGGTTCGAGTACGAGGAGCGGCTACAGACGGCCGACGGGGCGGCCAGCGCCCTCCGCATGGGCTGGTACCGCACCTGGCGGTTCGTCGTCACCGTGTACCAGAACCTGTACGGGATGGTCGCCGGGCGGATCAGCACGGAGACGCTGAGCGGCCCGCTGACGATCGCCACCGTGTCCTACCGGTTCGCCGGCGAGGACTTCTGGCAGTTCCTGCTGTTCATCGGGATGATCTCGGTCAACCTGGCGGTGGTGAACTTCCTGCCCATCCCGGTGCTGGACGGCGGGCACATGGTCTTCCTGATCTACGAGAAGGTGTTCGGCCGCCCGCTCCCGCAGCGGCTGTTCGAGTACCTGATGTGGGCCGGGCTGGTGATGATCCTGCTGCTGTTCGTGTACGTCATCAAGAACGACATCGTCCGGCTGTTCTTCTGACCCCGGCCGGGTAAACTCGAAGTCCGAAGCGCGAACCAGACCCGGGTCTGGTTCGCGCTTCGGACTTCGAGTTTCGGTTTGATTCCGTCCGGAGGAGTGACATGGTCCGCGCGCTGACGGTCGCCGTGGCGGTGCTGGCGGGGGCGTGGGCGGTGAACGCCCCGGCCCAGGAGCCGGTGCCGAAGACGGAGAAGAAGGAGACGAAGCTGTCCGGCACCCCTGACTGCTAAAGTCCGCAGTCCGTGGATCGTGTCATTCACCGCCGAAGATGTCGGCACCCGGAAAGCGGTCAAGGAAGAGCGAGTTGCCCGCGCTCACGAGCTCCGGGCCGCTGGTTGGACACTTCAAGCCATCGCGGACGACATCGGCGTCCGTTTTCAAACGGTCCACGACTACCTCAAGGCAACGCCCTGACGTCGCAATGAGTAACCTTGCTTCCCGCACGGTCTCACAGGCAGCAAGGTTGTAACCCGGTTCTTCGGATCGAAGCCGCCGAGTACCAGCGCGGCAACGACGCTTGAACGAATCGAGCCAGGTGAGCTTACAGGCTGTGACACAACCTCCCGGAACCAGCGGTTTTCAGGGCGTTTTCGAGGTTGTGTCAGAGCCTCTTGGGACGAACAGCGAGCTCAGCAGGGGCCGCGCTGTGAGCAATGACTCACTGGCTGCTATCGAGGCGGCCGTCTGCTGCAGCGCGGGGTTCGACCGCGCGCCGCCGCCGCCGCAACACCCGAACCCCAGCTACGACGAGCGACACCCCGACACCGGTGGCGATGTAAATCGCGACTAACGCTCCCGTCCCCTCCTGCGCCACCCGCACGACGGCGATCCCGTCCGGGCCGACGAACACCCGCTTTCGCTCGGACAACTCCCGCCGCAACTCCAGCACCGGCACCTGGGCGGTGGCCTCGATGGCCTCCGACCTGCGGACCCCGGGAGGGAGGGGCTCGTGCGCCAGTTCGCGCCAGCCCCCGGCGCTCGTGACCGCGGCCGCCGACCCGGGCGTGGCGGCGACGACCCAGACCGGCCAGCCGACCCCGCCCCGGGCGTGATCCTCGATTCGGCACGGGTGGCCAGGGGCCAAGTCCAACGGCTCGACCCCTGCCGGGGACACCAGCCAGAAGCGGTAGCCTGCCCCTTCCTCTCCAACCTCCAAGGTCAGGTGGCGAGGTACTCGCTTGAATCCCAACGGCGCGTCAGCCGCCCGAGCTGCGCCTGGCGTGAGCAGAAAGGCACAGACGAGAGTCCAGCCGAACCGCATCCGCTACCTCCGAGGCCGAACAAAAAGTTCACCTGCGCCGGCCGCCAGGTGGGCCGTAGCTCACGAAAAGCCTGTCAGCGGCCGGCGTCAGGTGCAACGCGGGGTTCGGCCTACCCGCGCGATTTGAGGGCGGTCGCCGTACTGCGGTACTTGCCGTGCGCGACGCCGAACCGCTTGCCCCAGAACTCCGACACCTCGTACTCGACGATGATCTCGACATCCCCGACAGCCGCCCCCTTCAGCACCTCATTCATTTCGAGCCGGAACGGCACGGGAACGCGTGCGACCTCGCCGGGCTGGAGTCGGACTACCCCGAGCTTATCCGCGCTCGGGACAACCAGCCGATCGTTGTGTTCCTCCTTCTCCGTCATCGCCAGCCGGACGGTGGCTTTTCGGCCGTCTCGGCTGACGGTGACGCGAAGATTCTCGGTGATCACCCCGATCTTCTCATCGCCCGCGACCAGCCGAACGATCAGGATCGCCCCGATCGGCGGGCGGGAAGTGCGGTCCTCTTTGCGGAACTCGGCCTCCAAAGAAACCGATGGCTTGGGATCGGCCGCGGACAAGGTGGATACGCTGACCAATACCAGAGTTGCTAACAGTGGCCTGGACATTGCGATGACCTCCGTCTTCTGCGGCCGAACGACCCCGCTCAGCAGCCCGGCCCGCACCGGACAGCTATGGGTAGCAGAAAACGAACAGGCGGGCCGGGTCTGCTGCAGCGGATGGCTCGTTCTACTCCGTTAGGTCCACCGAACTGCTTGAATTCAAGGCGATCCATATCGGACAAAAATAGCCCAAAACCGACGGTCACCCGAGTTTTCTAGCCTCCTGGCGAAGTGGGTCAGGTGACCTAACGGAGTAGTGCTCGGTGCGACCACCTCACCGCAGCAGCAATGGCAGGCCGGCGCACACGGCCACCACCACGAGCACGACCGCCCCGATGAGGATGAAACCGAACGACGGCACCCACTCCGGCTGGCCGTCCGGCGCGGCAGGGGCCGGGGACGCCGGCTGGCCCTGCTCCGGTGCGGTCGCCGCGGCCACCCCGGCCGGCCGGAGCAGCAGCCGGAGGGACAGCAGCGACACCACGCTGACGCCGAACCCCGTCGGCAGCCACTCCGCGTTGACCAGCAGCAGCGGGTACGAGAACACCCGGGCGTCGAACACCAGCCCGTACCCGGCCGGCCCCGGGCTGGACACGGCCATCGGGGCGAAGTCCAGCCCGTAGCTCACCATGAACGCCAGCTTGGGCGACAGCACCTTGGGCAACTGGATGAGCTGGGCGAGGACCGACGCCACCCGCCCGGCCCAGGTATCCCGCCAGAGCATGACGCCGGCGTATAGGGCGAGCAGGTAGGCCGCGATCAGCACTGCCGCCAGCCCGACCTCGCGGGGGGCGTGGGGCCGCTGGGTCAGGAGGTAGGCGACGGTGGCCGTGCCGCACACCCCGCCGACGACCTCCAGCACCGCGACCGTCTTCCGCCACCGCGGCTTCACCCGCGCCTCCGTGGCTGAACCAGTGTTTAAGCTGACCGACCGAATGTAATAGGTCTGACCCACGGGCCGCCCTATTACGCCCTGCCCAGCCGTCGGTCAGCCTAACACGCACCGTGCGCTGCTGCAATGACGTGATCGAACTCACGGCTGGGGCCGGAGTTGCGCGGGGCATGCTACGGGAGCCTGGGATTAAGCTGACCGGCGCCGGCAGCCTAACGCGCAGCTACCCGGGATCAGCCGCGAACAGGGCAGGGAACTCGTCCTCGATCGCCTCCCAACCCGCCTTCGGCTCCGGCCGCGGCTCGGGGAACGGCCCGAGTACCAGCCCTTCCACGTCCGCGAGCGGCGCCGGCAGGTGCTCCCCGAGCCAGCACCCGAGCCCGAGCGCCAGCACCAAGTCATCGTGCTCGCCCTTCCCGCCGAACGTCTGATGCAGCGCCGGCGTGATCTTCGGCTGAAACGCCGCGAACTCGCCTTGTAGCTCGCGGATGAGCGGTAGCTCCCGTGGCCACGACAGTCGGCGGGTCTGCAACAGCACCTGAAGAGCGCCCACCAGATCGGCCTTCGGGACGGTCACGTCCCCTGCCGCCTGCCCGCGGTTGACGGACCGCCCGCCGGTGATGGTGATGCCGTACACCGCCCGGCCCGGCAGCGAGTCCCGCAGTGCATCCAGGACCGGCCGCCCCACGCCGGTCGCGTCGATCACCAGGGCCGCGTCCGGGTGCCGGCGGGCGAGTCCGGCCAGCCGCACCCCGGTCACGGTGTACTTCTCCCGCCACCGGTCCAGCGCCGACAGGTAGTAGCGTCGTGGCGAGTCGTTCGACACTGCCAACACCGCCGCGGCCGTGTAGTCGGACACGCTGGCGAGGTCGGCACTGATGATCTTCACGCGACGGCTCCCGCTCGGCGCTGCTGGCGTTTCTTGTGTGCCCGGATGGCGCGGGTGACCGCGCATTCGGACAGCCCGAACTCGGCCGCCAACTCGATCGCTGGTGTCCCGGCTGCCCGGCGGCGGGCCAACTCGGCGGCCCGCCGTGTGGACTCGGCGGCGGACACCGGCGGACGCCCCCGCCGCACCGGCCCCGCGGGACTCTCGCCCCTCCGCTGCTGGAGCTGGTACGCCCGGACGGCGCGGAGTACGCCGCTAGGAGACAGCCCGAAGGCCTCCGCCAGCGTGGCAAGCGACTCTCCTGCCGCCTGCCGCCGCGCCAGTTCGGCGTTCCGCTGGCTCAGATCGTCCGCCGGGATCGGGTGATCTGCCTGCCGCCCGGTCGCGTCCGGGGTGCGTGGTGGGGCAATCTCGGCTTCGTCTGGTCGGGAATCCGCCCGAGCTGCCGGCGGCCTCTGGCATGCGCGGGGCGCGGGGAGGTATTTCGCCACCGGAAGGGGCAACGGCCGAAGGTCCGCCCGGGTGTACTTCGCTAGACGGGCACGCTGGTCGGGGGTAAGCGCCCACGGGAGGGGAATCGCGCGGGTGCCGGTTTTGTCCAGCGTGCCGATCAGTTCCGGGAACCGGCCCGCCAGCGACCACACTTGACCCGACGGCCCGACTACCAGCCGCGCGGGTGCGTCGGTGTCGGTCAGCGGCCGGAAGTGATCCGTTCGGCCCGACGGACCGATGGGCGGCAGCGATTCGCAGTCACTCGTCGCCGTCATTCTGACGCGCCTCCCGGCGACTCAACACGTTGAGCCCTACGCCGCCTGGACCCACTCGGGCACGGCATCGACCCCGGCGGCCAGCACGTCCTCGAACGCGAACACGGCCCCGGCGTCGGAAGCGAAGTCGCACAGGTACTCTTGCCGGAACCACCGATCCCCGAGCGCCCGCCGCTCTCGCGCCAGGAACGCCGGGCTAATCCGCGGGCAGGCGGTCGCCGGAATCTCGACTCGGTGCCAGTCATCCGCGCTACCCCCGGCCGCGGCGCCGGGTTCGACCTCGCCCGACCACTCGCGCCACAAGAACCCGCGGCGCCCGAACGGGGTGGAGCAGAGCAGGAGTTTCCCGCCGCTCGTCGCCAGCATCGGCCGCACGCTCTGGTACAGTTCGTCGGTGACCCGCGCGGCCTCGTCAATGACCACGAGCCGCGGCGCGCTGAACCCGACGATCCCATCCGGGTCGCCGGGGAGGGCGACCACGCGAGAGCCCGTCACGAGTTCCAGCGCCGTCTTGCTGACGGACACCGCAGGGACCGGCCGCCGGAGAGCGCGGTACAGCGCCAGCACCTTGCGGAACAATTCCTGCGACTGGCGCAGCGTCGGGCTCAGGATCAGCGTGAGAGACCCCGGCTCCAGGAGCGCGGTGACGAGGCAGCACCCCGCCGCCGTGGTGGACTTACCCGACTGACGGGAGCACACCGCCAGGGTGCGCGGGGGGAGCGCCCGGATGAGCGCCGCCTGCCACAGGTCCGCCCCGGGAAGGACCGTCGCCGGGTTCCGCCGCAGCGCGTCCAGGGTCCGCGGGTCCGGCCGGTTCGCCCGGCGGGCCTCCCGCCGCCGCTCCAGGCGCGTCAGGCGGGAGCGGATCGTCATCGGCGCGCTCCAGGTCGGCGAGGCGGCGGGCGAGCTCGGCGTGCTCCCGGCCGCGGAAGAAGAACTCCAGGTTCGCCCGGACGGCCCCGAGCCGGACTGCGGGGGACGGACTGGCGAGGAGGCCGCGGAGGGCAACCACGGCCTCGCCCGCGAGCGCCCCGAGGACGGTCACGAGCCGCTCCGCGGCCTCGTCCCGGATCGCGGTCACGAGTTCCCGGAACCCCGGCTTGACCTTCGTACGGGTAACTGTGGCGCGGCTGACGCCGACCTTCGCCGCCGCGGCCTCGTCGGTCATCCCGGACGCCAGGAGCGCGGCCAGCTGCCGGTCCCGCTGCGTCAGCTTTGCGGCATTGAGGGCCGTCACGCCTCGTCCTCCCGCGGGCCGCCCCGCGCCGTCCCCTCGCGGGCCTGGGCGGGCGCGGGCGCGCTCGCCTTGACCCACTCGTCGCCCTCCGGGTCCGGAGGCAGTCCGTGCTCCTGACGGAGTTCGTTCACCCGGATGGCGCCGTACCGGGCGAGTTGCTCCAGGTCGGCCCGCTTGCCGTCCGGGTCGCGCGGGCGGGGCGGCTCGACCCACACCACGAGGGCGGGGTCGTCGTGGTGGACCCGGAACCACTTCGTCAGGGTTTGCCCGATGAGGACGCACAGCGGCGCCAGCGTGGTGAAGCAGAAGTGCTCATCCGCGACGGTCGCGCTGGCCCGGTTCGCCCCCTCGATCTGCCCGAGGATGATCGGGTTCACGCCGAACAGCTGCGTGACCCGCTCTTTCGTGATCGCGGACGATCCGCCGAAGTCCATTTCGGCCGGCGTCTCGGAGAACCGCTTCACGTCCCGGATGAGCGCGTCCAGGATGATCGGCTGGCCGCTGTTCGAGCTGCCGGCGTAGGCTTCCTGGATGCGCTGGGCGAGCGTGTTGCGTTGCTGGCGGGTGAGGAGCGGACGGCCGTCCGGGTCGCCCACCGCGCCGGCCGCCCCCACCTCCGGGGTCTGTCCCACGGTGACGATCGTCCCGCCGAGCATCCCGTTCTTGAACGCCGCGAGCTGGGCGGTCTGGATTTCCCGGTCCGTCTGCACCGCCGCCAGCCCCGCCTTGAGCGGGGAGAGGTTGTCGAACGGGTTCGCGGGGTCGGGGGTGCTGAACCGAATCAGCTCGGACGCGTCCAGGTGGAACTCGTCCGCGGACCGCGCCGGCCGCACGATGAACTTCGTGAGCGGCACGGCCGCGTCGGGGTCTTCCGCTACCCACCCGGCGGGCAAATACCACAGCCGGGTCGCGCCGTCGGTCTCCCGGTCGACCCACCAGAACGCCACCCCGGCCAGCCGCAGGCTGGCGATCGTGAGCCCGACGAGGCTGTACGGCACGAGGTACGGGTTCGGGTCGTGCAGCGCGTCCAGGAGCGGGTGTGCGTCCAGCTCCTCGACCGCCCCGGCCCGCATCCAGGGCGGCGCCGCGGACGCGGCCTTCCGCGTCTCGGGGGCGGACCGTCCGCGGCGGGGGGAGGCGGCGCGGCCGACGCGGACGGGCTGGCCGGCGATGCGGTCCGCGATCGCCCGGACGCAGGCATAGACCCAGCCGGTGTTGAACCGGATCGTGTCGATGTCGCTCCACGCCGGCGACAGCCCGAGCCCGCCCGGCCCGAGGTACGTCGTCAGCGTGGCGCCGCGCGGCGCCTTCTCACCCGCCGGCGCGGGGGTGCCCCGCCAGAGACGGGTGAGCCACTCGACCATCGCGCGGCCTCGCTCGGGTCCGGAGGGAGTTACTTCTTCGCCCGCTCCAGCGCGTCCAGCCGCCGCATCAGCTCGCCGATGAGCAGGTCACGGGCGTCGGGCGCGGCCGGCTGCGACAGGGCCGAGTACGACCGCGGTTTGCAGTCGGCGGGCACCGCGTCCGGGAGCTTGCCCGACACCACCCGGGCGGCCCCGGCCCGGACGGCGCGGACCATCCAGCCGACCCACGTCGGGGCGTGGGCGCCGGGGTACTCGCGGACGGCCGGGGCGAACGCCAGCCGGTCCCCGGTGGCGCTGCCGTCGCCGGTGACGAGCCGCGCCAGGGTCGCCCGGGTGGCGGCGTGCTCCGGGCCGGCGAGGGGCTCGATGATCGTGCCCCGCGCCGCCCCGCTGGGGTCGGTGTCCAGCCGGATGCGCTGCCCGGGGATGCCCTCGGGCAGCCGCATGGCGAGCGCCCCGGCCGATTCGAGCCCGACCCGGGCCGGCTGGAACCGGCCGCGGACGCGCTCCTGGACCGGCTCGAACAGCAGGTCCGCGTTGGTCGGCCCGTCCACCTCGATCTCGACCGTCATCGGCAGCTCCCGTAGGGGTGGCGGCTCTCCGCCTCAACGTGTTGAGGCGGCGAGGCGGGATCAGGTGGGCAGGTCGGTCATCAGCGCGAACCCGTTGCCGTCGATCACCCGGCCGCCGAACCGCGCCCGGATGCCGACGAGGGACGTGTTCGCCAGGGTCAGGGTCCGGCCGCCGGACTCGCGGACGACCTCCATCCCGAGCCGCTGGTACAGCCGGTAGCGCTTGAGGCAGCCGAACGCGAGCTTGTTGCTCGTCAGGTCGTTGCAGACCCGGAACCGGTACTCGAAGAGCTGGTAGCGCTGGGTCTCGTCGGTCCCCATCATCCCCTGTCCGAACACCCGGCGCTCGTCCCCGGGGCCGACGGAAATCCCGCGGAACCGCCGGTACACGGTGTCGTTCCCGACGAAGCACGGGTTCCAGTCCTGCTGCCGGTACTGGACCGGGACGGCGAAGATCAGGGCTTCCGCGTCGTTCACGGTGACCGACGCACCGCCGGTGTCGCTCGGGACCACGGCGAGGCCGGACGTGAGGGCGAGGCCGAGCGGCTCGTTGAACCCGTTGCCGACCGCGATCACCCGGTCCAGTTCGGCCTTGAGCCGCTCGCCGTAGAGTTCCACGACGGCCGAGCCGACGTTGACCGGGGAGTCGGCGAGCAGGTCGTTGGACAGCTCGATGAACCCCTGGACGACCTGGACGGCGGTGTCGAGCGGGCTGACCAGCGACGCGGTGTTGAACGGCTGGGCCGGGGTGCCCGGGCTGGTCCCCCACGTCACCGACAGGTTCTCGATGACCGGCACCTGGACGCGGCGGCCGGTGATCGGCTTCACGTCCACGAGCGGGAAGAGCTGACCGGACAGCAGCGGCTTGGTAATGACCGCGGTGTCGAGGACCATCGGGGCGAGGGTGATGCCGCCGCTGATCGTGTCGTCCAGCAGCGCCTTGACCCGGTGGGCGGGGACGTAGGCGTCCGGGGAGCCGCCCCCGTAATAGTCGCCGTTCGGCAGGGAGCCGACCCACTTGTCCTTCTGGACGCTCTCGGCGAGCAGCGAGCGCTCCCACTCGGACAGCTCGCACGGCATCCCCTGCCGCCGAAGCTGGTGCTTGAAGAACACGCCGATGAGGGCGGTGTCGTACTCGGACGGCCGCTCCACCGCGGCGCCGCCGTAGACGAGCGGGTTGCCGTCGGGGCGCTTGACCTCGTACCGCTTCTGGCTCAGGCGGTCGCCGGCGCCCTTGACGCGGGCGGCGCCGGCGAGCTTCGCGGCCGTGCTGTCCGGGGCAAGCCCGGACGGGGTGTTGCTCTTGAGCTTGGTCGTCATTGCGGTCCTCGTGGTGGACGCGATGGTGTTGGAAAGAATCGTGCTGGACACATCGGCGGGGAACCCGCTCACGTCGGGCACGAGGGCACCCACCGCGAGCAACTGGCGCATCGCCTTCGTCGCGCCGGCGTCGCCGGCGTCCACCGCCGGAGCCAGCACGCGGATGGCTCGCGCGAATCCCGGGTGTATCGGCGTCTCGGTCGGCATGATCGATCCCCGCGTGTTTCGGAGCCGGCCCGCGCGGCGGGCGAATCAGGTGGTCGGGCGGGTCCGCTGACTGCCCGACTCCCCGTCCGCCACTGGTATCTATCCCGCCTCCGGGTGTTCCCAACCCGGGGACGTGACCCGCCCGCCGCGCGGGGCGGCCCTTAGTCGCTGTTCCGGTCCCGCCAGCCGTGGGTATCGATCCGTGCTCGCTCGCGGGCGACCGGCCGGACCATCGCCCGCGGCACGCGGATCGTCACGTCCGAGGTCTGCACCGCGATCACCCACCGACTCCATCCTCGCGGAAGGCTGTCGAACTCCAGCGGGGCCGCCAGCTCCTCGCCCCGGCACGGTCCGTTCGTCTCGCAGACGACGGCGGGAGTTCCGGCCGGAACCATCCAACGGGTCGCCATCGGGTCGATCCTCCGGGCTCCGATTACCTTTGACCGCGGCGGGGTGAGTCAACTCGCTGGCGATTCGGCGTCTCCCCCGGTCCCTGACGGGGACGCGGACAGTCCCCCGATCCGCCGCACAACTTCACCCACCGCCGCGGCTCATAGGCTAGCGGCGCCCTGTAGCTGGCCCTAACTCCGGACGGCCTTCAAACGCCGCCAATTTCTGGCAGTGGGCGCAATCTTGTGTTCTGTCCCCCGCGGTATGTTTAGCGTCCCCCGCAAGTGTCTCCGACTCAGAGACCCAGCCGAACCCGGCTGCCTCGGGACGTACCCCGGCCTGCAGGTGTACTCGCCACCTGCCCCCGCCGTTGATTCGGCTCGCGTGCGCCATCGGCTCGGGTATGCTGGCCGCTCTGGGCCTGGCCCCGACCGGGTCTGTTAGCCGTTTGGACTTGGCACCTTCCCCCGCATCTATTCGGGAGAGACCGTCTTGGTGGACAGGAGGATATCCCGTCCGCGCCTCACCTGTCGCCATAAGCGGGGTGCCATCCCCGCCGCAGTACGCACGCTGCTGCCCCTTCGGCCATACTGGTGGGACAGCGGACCATGCTACTGCCATCGGCGATGGCTCCCATTGCAGGTGCAACTATCGGTCTTGCCGATATTCGCTTCACTCGCTATACTGCGAGTGCGGGGGATGATAGCTGCACCCTCCGCATCTGCGACCCGACTGGTGCCACCCAGCCGGGTTGTTTCATTTCGCCGGCTCAACGTGTTGAGCCGATCACAATTTGCAACACTACTGGTTGCTTGCAGCCGGACACCGGCCGGCGCTCGCTGTGCCCGGGCCGCTCGCGCGGTTCGCCGGAAGCAGAGTCGCAGGACCGCAGGAACCGCGCGAGCGCGGCGATTCCGGCCGGGCTGGGCACCGGACGCGGTTCAGGGCTTTGTTGCATCCGCGCCCTCCGTCACCGCGCGTATCTGGCATCGGAGATCTGCGAGCATCGTCCGCAGATCCACGGCGATCAGATCACGCCCCCGTCGCCGCAACTCCTCACCTCGGTAGGCGTCGGCCTTCAGCACGGCCGCCTCATCGACCGTGTGCGGGCATACGGACGGCGCGACGACCAGCGCATAGGGCCGGCTGTCGAGCACGGCCTCAAACGCCTCATCGCAAGGCTGGTCCGCCATCCCTCGTGCGAAGACGATGGACGACGCCGGTTCAACCCCGAGCTTGCGGAGGGGGTAGAGGAGCGTGAGCCCGAACAGGTGACGAACCGGCCACAGGCGCCGTACCCGGCGACCCGTCCGCCCCATCGGGACCAGGACCGGCTCGATCCCGACAGCACGGCCCAGTCGGTGCAGGTGAACGGCGGTGATCTGGCAGACGGCGGCGGCCTGCTCACTGGTCAGCATTGCGATTTTCCAAAATCTGCAATCTGGTCCTTGACAACCTGTGCGTACATTATTAGCGATATCGCCTGCGTCGTCAAGCATCCAAGACGCAAGAAAAGACGCTTTTCTATGAGGCAATTTAATTTGACACCCTGCGATGCGAATTGAGATTCAGAATTGCCTAGAAAATCCAGGGGCTCAACACGTAGAGGGGCTCGGCGGATTTGGCTGAAGGGTTGAGAGAGGGGCTTCGGTCAGAAGGGTTCTTAGGCTCGGGTCAGCCACGCCGGACCGGCCGGCTTCGGCTCGGGCTGGTCATCAATAGGTTCGCTGCGGCCCGTGTCGGCATCGGGGTTGGCCCCGTGGAGGTCGAGCCATCCGTTGCCAAGCAGTGCGGCAACGGCCGTGCCGTGCTTGCAGTGCGAGTGACGGAGAAACCCGCGGCACTCGCACCGGCCGCGACCGTCGCGGGCGATGGTCACTGTGTAGCCGTCGGCCTCGGCGTCGGTGCCCGGCGTGCCGACCGTCTTCGCCAACAGGACCACCCGACCGCCGTGGCCGTCGCCGGCGGGGAGTTCGGCGACGAGGTATTCGCAGTTGCACCGACTGGCGGCCGTCTGGATGCACAGTAGGCCGGTGCCGACCTTCCGCCCTGGTGTCCAACGGATCGCCGCGGGCTTCGTTCCGGGAATCACGTCAGTGAACGTCAGTGCCGGTGCGGGCTGGACGGGCGTCGTCTTGGTCGCGTAACTTGTCATGGCCTGATCCCTCTTGCCAGGGGTTGGGAAGTGGCCCGCGGGTGGTTGCCGCCACCCGCGGGCCGCGTCGTTCACGGCTCTCGTATTGTAGTCACGAATGAATACATAGTCAAGATTGACTACGGAGAGTTTTTCGCGTATCATGCCAGCATGGATGCGACCGAGTACCTGGACTGGATTGCCGAAGTGCGAGCGCGGGCGAAGGCGGCGCGCGAGTCTCTGGGACTAAGCCTCCGCGCTGCGGAGGAGAAGACCGGTGTGCCGTTCATGTCGATTCGGCGCGTCGAGGCGAGTGATTTCGTGCCCACCTTGGAAGTGCTGTGGCGACTCGCTGCCGGCTACGGCCTCTCGGTGACCGATCTGCTGTCAGACCCGCCACGCCTCCGCACGACGAAATGAATCACTTGCAGGAGCCCGCCCATGCCCGCCCCCCGAGTCTGCTCCTACGTTCGCATGTCAACCGCCGATCAGGCAGATAGCCCGGCCCGGCAGCGTGACGGCATCGCCCGGTATGCTGCCAACCGCGGCTATGTCGTCAGTCACGAGTTCAGCGATCTCGGCATCTCCGGTTGGCGGGACGACCGGCCCGGGTTCCGACAACTCCTCGCCGCCGCGGCGGCGGGGCAGTGGGACATCATCTTGGTGGACGAGCCATCCCGGCTGTCGCGGGAAGACCCGCTAGACATGATGGCGCTCACCATCCGGCCGCTTCGGGAGGCCAGCGTCGCGGTGGAGACGGTCGCCACCGGCCCGATGAACTGGAACGATTTGGGCGGGATGCTCATCACGGTCGTCCACGCCGACAAGTCGTCTGCCGAAGTGAAGGCGCTGTCCCGTCGCGTGCTGGGCGGGATGAAACAGTCTGCGGCGGCCGGGGCGAAGGTAGGCAGTGTGCCTGTCGGGTACGTCGCCGTCACCGACCCGGACACTAAACAGCCCAAGCTCGCGCTGGGCGACCCGGCCGTCGTGGCGGCGCTGCGCTGGGCATTCGAGACATATGCCGCCGGGCAGATGGGATTGACCACGCTCGCCATCAAGCTCGCGGAGCGCGGCGTGGTGAGCCGCAAGACGGGGAAGGCGCTCGCCCAGACCGGACTCGGCTACGTCATGCGGAACCCGGTGTACTGCGGCGACCTGACCTGGAATCGGATGACGCGCGGCCGGTTCCACCGGCTCAAGGACGGGCAGCCCGAGGCTAAGTCGCGGAAGACGGATCGCCGCAACAGCCGCGAGGATTGGATTCTGATCCGGGACGGTGCCCCGGCCATCGTCTCCCGCGACGTGTTCGAGAAGGTGCAGGAGCGGTTGTCCCAGAACAAGACGTGGACGACGCCGCACCGGGATGGTGGCGAGTTCCGGCTGTCGAAGCTTCTCGTGTGCGGGCGCTGCGGCGCTCGCTTCTACGGCACCCACCTTCGCCGCGGCATCGTCTACCGGTGTTCTGGGTACGCGCAACGCCGCCAGCTCGTGTGCGACAGCAACACCGTCCCCGAAGCGTCGTTGCTCCGGGCGATCGGGAGAACTCTGACGGCCCAGTTCGTCAACCCGGACACCATCGCCATGCTGCGGGCCGAAGTCGCCCGACAGGAGCAGCAGCTGAGCGATCCACTCACGCGGGAAACGCTGGCGAAGCGGCACGCGGACCTGGATGGGAAGATCGGCCGCGGCGAGGCCCGGTTACTGGAGCTCCCGCCCGACGTGCTGGCCGGTGCCGTGGAAGCGGTTCGCAAGCTCAAGGTGGAGCGTGACGGGGTGAAGGCCGAGTTGGCGAAGATCGACGCCCAGACGCGACCCACGCTGGACCTGGAGCGGGCGATTGACGAGATCACCGGCCGCGTGCAACGGTTGACTGAGCTCCTGGACACCGGCAGCCCGGCGGACGTGCGGGCCGTGCTCCAATCGCTCGTCAGCCGCGTCGTGCTGTACTTTGACCGCCAGCCCCCAAAGCGGGAAGGCGGGCGGGTCCGCAACACTTTCCGCGGCGGGGACATACACCTGATCCCGCTAGATGAGGGTTCAGCGCAGACCGCGGACTCTAGCAGTCATGGACGCTGGTGTGCGCGGCGTGCGCCCTGAACGAGACGAAGGCGTGCACCAACGCGCTGCAGGTGAAGGGGAAGGACGAGAAGACGGTGGTGACGTACTACCTCGTCGACAAGGGGAACCGGGAGGCGTTCCACGCTGAGGTGTGCGGCGGCGGCAAACTCGAGGGGGTGACCGTGTACGGCACGGTCGGCGAGAAGGACGGCAAGAAGACGATCACCCCGACCAAGCTGGAAGTGACGAAGAAGCAGTAACCGGTCGGGCGAGCGGCGGGCTGGTCGGTTGCGCCGGGCGCCCTCGCGGGAATGTCTTCACCTCACGAGCCGCGACCGAGCGGGAGCGGCCGCTGAACCGCCCTTCGCTGATTGCGGTCGGTCGGGTCCGCCGGCCGCTCCCGCTCGGTCGCGGCTCGTGACCACATCGGTGCGACTCACGCACCCGGACCAACGACCAGCCGGCTTACGCCGGCCGTTCGTCCGCGTCGTCCGTCAGGGGCCGGACGGCCATATCCGCATGGTCAGGTCGGCCACCCGCCGCAGGTCCGCCGCGGCCGCCCCGCTGCTCGCCAACACCGCCAGCCCGTCGAGGACCGCGGTCGCGTAGAGGGCGAGCGCCCCGCAGTCCGAGTCTGCCGCGAGATCCCCTTCGGTTACCGCCCGCTCGAACCGCCCCTGCAGCGCCGTGACCGTCCCCAGACGCACCCGGGCCAGTTCCCGGCGGACCGGCTCCGCCTCATCCCCGCACGCCAGCGCCGCGGACACCACCAGGCACCCCGGCGCCTGGCCCGGTCCGCCCTGGATGCACCGGATGAATCCCTCCAAGAACGCCTCCACCACGGCCCGCGCGGTGGGCTCCTTCAGGGCGCCATCCGCGAACCCGAGTGGCCCCGCCACATAGCGGTCGAGAGCCTTGCGGAACAGCTCCTCCTTGTTCCCGAAGGCGGCGTACAGGCTGGGCCGGTTGATCCCCATCGCGGCCGTCAGGGCGGCGAGCGACGTCCCCTCGTACCCGTGCCGCCAGAACACCCCCATCGCCCGGTCGAGGGCCTCGTCCGCGTCGAACTCGCGCACCCGTCCCGACGGCATCGCAGGACTCCCGGAAAAACCTGTGAAAGGGGGCGTGACGGCCACGGTACGCTTCATTGTACCGATCGGTATAAAATCCCAACCGGAGGACGTCATGTCCGCAACGCTGAACGGGCTCGGGTCGCAGGCCTCCAACCACGGCGTCGTGGGGCGGCTGTTCCGCACGCTGGCCGGACTGCTCCCGGGCCGGGTGGACGAGCACCTGGTTCGCGGGTCGATGGTGCTGATCTTCGTGCTGTTCGGGTATCAGAAGTGGTTCGAGTACGAAGTGCAGGGGCTCATCCCGTTCATCCAGAACGGCCCGCTCACGTCGTGGATGTACCCGGTCTTCGGGCTGCACGGGGCGAGTTACTTCCTGGGCGTGTCGGAGTGGACGACGGCCGCCCTGCTCGTCGCCGGGTACTGGAGCCGGACGGCCGGCATCCTCGGGGCGCTGGTGTCGGTCGCCACGTTCGTCACCACGGTCACCATCATCCCGTTCATGCCGGACGGGTGGGATCCGGCCGCAGGGTTTCCGGCGATGAGCGGGAACGTCCCGTTCCTGATGAAGGACGTGGTTCTACTCGCCGCGTCCGTGTACCTGCTCAAGCAGGATCTGACCGGGTACGGGGCGGCCGATTCCCGGTAACCGGTCACGGGGGCAGCAGTAACCGATCAGGGCGAGCGGCGGGCGTGAGCCGGCTGGTCGTTGGTACAGGTGCCTGGGGTGGCGACCGATCACCCTCGTTGTCCGTTCGGGCACCTGCACCAACGACCAGCCGGCTCACGCCCGCCGCTCGCCCGGTCAGAAACGACCCGCGGGCTCACGCCCGCCGCTCGCCCGGTCAGAAGTCCCCGCCGAAGTCTCCACCCCCGCCGTCGAACCCGCCCGCGTCGCCCGACCCGCCGGCCCAGTCGCCGGTGTCGCCGAACCCGCCGTCCCCCACATCGTTGGCCGCCCCGCCGTCGCCGGCGTAGGCGTCCGACCCGCCGCCGAACATCCCGCCGCCGCCGAAGAATTGGCTGTACAGCCACATCCCGGCGGCCGCCCCGAACAGCCCGCCGAGCAGGCTCGTGAAGAACCCGCCGCCGCCCGTCGCGCCGGCGGCCCCGCCGCCGCTGAACATGCGGATGAGGCCGATCACGAGCCACACGCCGGCCAGCGCGAACAGCCCCATGCAGACGTAACCCATGATCGGCGAGGTGCGTGGCGGGTTCTGGTGCCCCGCGCGGTCGTCGCGGGTCTTGTGGTCGTCGCGGTGGGCGCCGCCCGCCGGCCCCGCGTCCGCGACGCGCGTGTCCTTCAAGTCGGACGCGATGTACTCGACCGCCTTCAACAACCCGGCCGAGCGGACCTCCTGCTGCTTCGCCTCGTCGCCGTCCTTCGCCTCGCGGAACGCGGCCGTCAGGATCTCGCGGACCTTACGGTCGTCGTCGTCGGTGAACCCGCGCTGCGCCGTACTGCGGGTGGCGATCACCGCCACCCCGCCGACCGGCTTGAGCGTGACGAGGACGTACACGCCCTTCGCCCGGTCGTCCTTCGCCGTCTCGCGCGCCCACTCCAGCATGAACGCCCGCCACTTGGCCGCGTCCTTGCTCGCCGCCTCGGCCGCCGCCTTCTTCGCCGCCGGCGGCTCCGGCACCGTGTCCACCGTCACCTGTAGGCCGCGATGGAAGGTCGTCGCGCGGAACGTCTCCTTCGCCTTTTCGACGCCGGGCTGTGAGAACAACTTGGCCCCGTCGAACACGTCGAGTTGGCCGGGGGCCTTTTCCGGCGGTTGGGCCTCGGCGCGGCCGGCCGTCAGGCCGAGGGCGCCGGCGAGGATTGCAAGGGCGACAAGGGTGCGCGGCATGGCGGGTCTCCGTGGGCGCCCGTATTTTACGCCCCACCGGGCGGCGGGGTATCATACCCCTGTCCGGCGAGCAGCCGCCGTGCCGCCGTCCGGTGGGCGTGTACCGGGTCAGTCGCCGCGCCCCGAGGAACCTTGCCCGTGCCCCGCCTCCGCGCCACCACCATCCTCGCCGTCCGCACCCCCGCCGGCGCCGCCATCGGCGGCGACGGGCAGGTGACGCTCGGCAACGTCGTCATGAAGAACGACGCGAAGAAGATCCGCAAGCTCCACGACGGCAGGGTGGTGGCCGGGTTCGCAGGCGCGGCGGCGGACGCCTTCAGCCTGCTGGAGCGGTTCGAGGCGAAGCTCCGCGACCACCAGGGCTCGGTGCCCCGCGCGGCGGCGGAGCTGGCGAAGGAGTGGCGCACCGACCGCGTGCTGCGCCGGCTCGAGGCCATGCTGATCGTGCTCGACCGCGATAACCTGCTGCTGTTGAGCGGCACCGGCGACGTGATCGCCCCGACCGACGACGTGCTGGCGATCGGCAGCGGCGGCCCGTACGCGCTGGCGGCGGCCCGGGCGCTGATGCGGCACACCGACATGAAGCCGGCCGAAATCGTCCGCCACGGCCTGGAGATCGCCGGCGACATCTGCATCTACACCAACCGCTCGATCGAAGTGGTGGAACTGTAAAAAGCAAAGACGATGGCCACAAAACGGCACGAAAAGACACGAAAATGAGAAATCGGCACTCTATCCTTTTGTGTCTTTTCGTGCCGTTTTGTGGCCATTCCTGTTTGAAGGATGACCCGTGGCCGAATCCATGACCCCGCGGCAGATCGTCGGCGAGCTCGACAAGTACATCGTCGGCCAGGCGGCGGCGAAGAAGGCGGTGGCGGTCGCCATGCGCAACCGGTGGCGGCGGCAGCAGCTCCCGCCCGACCTGCGCACCAACGTCACCCCCAAGAACATCATCCTCATCGGCCCCACCGGCGTCGGGAAGACCGAGATCGCCCGCCGCCTGGCGCAGCTCGTCGGTGCGCCGTTCATCAAGGTCGAGGCGACGAAGTTCACCGAGGTCGGGTACGTCGGCCGCGACGTGGAGAGCATCGTCCGCGACCTGACCGAGGCGGGCATCGGGCTGGTCAAGCAGGAGATGCGCGTCGAGGTCGTCGAGCGGGCGAAGGACAAGGTGACCGACCGGCTCCTCGACCTGCTCGTGCCGCCGCCGAAGCCCAACAGCCCGTGGGAGCCGGACCAGGAGCGCGAGGACGAGGAGAAGCGGAAGCGCACCCGCGAGAAGTTCCGCGCCAAGCTCGAGGCCGGCGAGCTCGAGGACCGGCAGGTGGAACTCAACGTCGAGCAGCGGCACGTCCCGGTCCAGATCTTCTCCAACATGGGGATGGAGAACATGGACGTGGACCTGCAAAGCATGTTCGACCGGATCATGCCGAAGGGGAACCAGCCGCGGCAGCTGACGATCCGCGAGGCCCGCAAGGTGCTGACCGAGCAGGAGACGGACGCGCTCATCGACCGCGCCACCGTCACCGAGCGGGCGATCGACCGGGTCGAGAACCACGGGATCGTGTTCCTCGACGAGATCGACAAGGTGTGCGGCCCGGAGTCGGGCGGCGGGCGCGGGCCGGACGTGTCGCGCCAGGGCGTGCAGCGCGACCTGCTCCCGGTCGTCGAGGGCACGACGGTCAACACCAAGCACGGCCCGGTGAAGACCGACCACATCCTCTTCATCGCCGCCGGCGCGTTCCACGTGTCGAAGCCTGCGGACCTGATGCCCGAACTGCAAGGGCGCTTCCCGATCCGCGTCGAGCTGACCGACCTGACGCGCGACGACTTCCTCCGCGTGCTCACCGAGCCGAAGCACGCGCTGACGAAGCAGTACGCCGAGCTCCTGCGGACCGAGGGCGTGGAGCTGGAGTTCACCCGCGACGGCGTCGAGGCGCTGGCGGACACGGCGTTCGAGGTGAACCGCACGGCGCAGAACATCGGCGCCCGCCGGCTGCACACGATCCTGGAGAAGGTGGTCGAGGAGGTGAGCTACGACGGCCCGGACCTCGCCGAAAAGCGCGTGGTGGTGGACGCGAAGTACGTGAAGGCGAAGCTCGGCCCGATCATCGAGCGCGAGGACCTGAGCAAGTTCATCCTGTAACCATGACCGCCGACGCCGCCCGGGGCGTTGCCCCGGGCTATCGAATCTCACCCCGTTGGGGTGAAGAGGGGCACCCGGTTTTCAGGCCAACGGCCTGGGATTCCGTAGCCCGGGACAACGCCCCGGGCGGCGTCGGCCCGCCGATCACAAACAGACACGACCCATGACCCCCGCCGTTCGCCGCGACGTGCTCGCCGCCTACGCCGCCGCCGACGCCGCGGTGCGCGCCGCCGGGCCGCGCTGCGACGCCTCCGGCCGCTGCTCTCGGTTCACCGAGTACGAGCAAACGCTGTTCCTGTCGCACTTCCAGGCGGAACTGCTCCTCGAAGCAGCGCCGCCCTACGAGAAGCCTGTCACCCGCGACGGCTGTCCGTTCCAGGTCAACAATCTCTGCACCGCCCGCGACGCGCGGCCGATCGGCTGCCGCGTCTACTTCTGCGACCCCGCGTACCAGGAGACCGGCAGCCAGATTACTGAGGCCGCCGTCGCCGCGCTGAAGGCGGTCGCCGACGCGCACGACACGGGCTGGCGGTATGCGCCGCTGCACGTCTTCCTGAACGAGGCGGAGCGGCCGGCTGCGGCGGTGGCGGATACTGTAGACCCCGTTCCCCCCGCCGGGCCGCGTGTGTCGCTCCCGGTCGTCTGACCCCGGTCCCGGAGGTCGAACGGTGACCCGCTTCCTGTCCGCCTTCGCGCTCGCACTCACCCTCGCACCCACACTGCCCGCCGCCGACTGGCCGCAGTTCCTCGGGCCGACCCGCGACAACGCCAGTTCCGAGAAGATCACGCCGTGGGCCGGTACGCCGAAGCAGTTGTGGAAGCAGCCGGTGGGCGAGTCGCACGCCTCGCCGGTGGTGGCGAAGGGGCTCGTGTACGCCTTCTACCAGCCGAAGGGGAAGAACGCCGACGCGCTCGCCGCGTTCGACGTCGCTACCGGCGCGAGGAAGTGGGAGCAGAGCTACGACCGCGACGAGTTCACCCCGCCGTTCGGCGCCGGCCCGCGCGGCACGCCCGCGGTCGTGGACGGCAAGGTGTACTCGCTCGGCGGCACCGGCGTGCTGGCGTGCTGGGACGCGGCCGACGGGCGGGTGGTCTGGAAGGTGGACACGCTGAAGGAGTTCAAGGCGCCGAACCTGACGTTCGGCGTCAGCGGGTCGCCGCTCGTCGCCGGCGGGAAGGTGTACGTCAACGTCGGGGCGAAGGGCGCCGGCGTGGCCGCGTTCGACGCCGCCACCGGCAAGACCGTGTGGACCGCGACCGACGACAAGGCGAGCTACTCGTCGCCGGTCCTGGTGGACGCCGGCGGCACGAAGCAGGTCGTGTTCCTGACCGCGGCCGGGCTGGCCGGGCTCGACCCGGACACCGGGAAGGAGTTCTGGCGCCACCCGTTCCGCGACCTGCTCCAGGAGAGCGCCACGACGCCGCTGTACAAGGACGGGGTGCTGTACGGCAGCTCGGTGACGCTCGGGAGCGTGGCGCTGACGCTCGACGGCACGTCGGCGGAGAAGAAGTGGGCGTCGCCGCAGCTCAACTGCTACTTCTCGACGCCCGCCGCCGGCCCGCCGGACACGCTGTTCATGCTCAACGGCAAGCTGAGCATCAACCCGACGATCACACTGCGGGCGGTCGAGGCGAGCACGGGCAAGGTGCTGTGGCAGAAGGAGAAGGTCGGCAAGTACCACGCGGGGCTGGTGGTGGGGGCGGACGGGAACGTGCTCATGCTCGACGACAACGGCTACCTGTCGGTGTTCGCCGGCGACCGCACGGCGTTCCGCGAACTGTGCCGGGCGCGGGTGTGCCGGGCGACGTGGGCGCACCCGGCGCTGGCCGACGGCCGCGTGTTCGTGCGCGACGAGCACGACCTGATCTGCGTGGCGCTGCGCGAGTAGTACCAGGGGCTTCCGCCCCGCCTTGGGCATTAACACATGGTCGCCGTCGGGCTCGTCCTCGCCGCCGGACTCGTGGCGCTCGGCCTCGGCACCGCCCTGCGCCAGCGCCGCACCCTGGCGCGGCTGCGCGCGGAGCGGTTCCTCCCGAGCGACGACCGCGCCTACCTCCGGGGGCAGGCCCGCCGCCGCGTCGCCACCGGCGCCGTACTCGTCGTGCTCGGCGGGCTCATCGCGTTCTACTACCTGTCCGGCATGGACGCGCGGATGGACGCGATCATTGCCAAGGAGCGGAAGGGCGCACCGATCCCGGACGACGAGGACCGCGCCGACAAGGACTTCACGAAGGTGGTGGCGGGGTACTGGTCCGGGGTGCTGGGGCTGGTGTTCGTGGCCGGGTGCCTGGCGGTGTTCGACTTCTGGGCCACGCGCCGCTACTGGATGGCCCAGTACAAGCTGCTGAAGGAGGACCACGAGGCGAAACTGCAGCGCGACCTGGCGGTCCACCGGCAGGCGAAGGAGAACGACCGCATGAACCGCCTCCGCGGCAACCGCCCCCCCGGCGACGCCGACGGCGACGAGACGGACGAGAACCCGCCGTTGTGAGATGAAGGGGTGGGCGGGTGATCGGCTCGGGTCTTCCGTAGGTCGGGTCGAGTCTTCGAGACCCGACCTACGGCGCGGGTGCTTCTGACGGGTCCGGCGGACGCAAACCCGCGTGGGTTCGGGTCGCCGCGTGACCTGGGTGCGGGATTGACGTCGCGGCGTCGGGTCGAGTCTTCGAGACCTGCCTACGGAAGACACTGGTCACATCGCCGCGAAGGGTGTCAAATTGGGTGAGTGGCGCCGGCCAACGGACGACGAGGGGCCGGGGTTCTATCTCGTCTCTGCTCGCTGTCCGTGTTACTGCGGCGGCGAAGGGCTTCTCGTGTTGGTAACCTGTCCGTCCTGCGGCGTTGTAGTCGGTCGTTGTGATGAAGTGGACGAACTCATCCGTGACGTTCACAACCTGCAATTTGTTGGCGAAGAAAGCATCTGCTACCCGGAACAGCTGTGCCCTCAGTGCGGGTGCGGGCGGTACGGCGACTTCCGGCTGGCGACCGAGACCGAGGTACTGGCGGCCGGGCTCCGCAAGGGCGACTACCGCAAGTGGGGGTAGCGTCCTGTAGGTCGGGTCGAGTCTTCGAGACCCGACGCCGCGGCGCGGGTGCCTCTGACGGGTCCGGCGGACGCAAACCCGCGTGGGTTCGGGTCGCCGCGCGACCTGGGTGCGGGATTGATGTCGCGGCGTCGGGTCTCGAAGACTCGACCCGACCTACGGAAGCCTTCGGAACGCACACGGACCGGGCACGTCGATCCTGCGTGGGATCGACGTGCCCGGTCCGTGTGCGTTGGGTTCGCCACCCGGCGTCGGGCCTCGCGGACTCGGCCCGACCTGCGGAAGACGCCGCGTCACTTCGCCGCGAAGTCCCCGGGCAGGCGCCGCCAGGCGCTGTGGATGTGGTTCGCCGGGTTCTTCGCCGAGTCGGCCTGGACGTTCAGGAACTCCACCACGAACTCCGGCGCGTACACCCGGTACGTGTACGGCTCGCCCGGCACCGGCGACCCGGTGTACGCGAACACCAGCTGACCCGGCGCCGTCTTCGCCGCCCGGTCCAGCTCCGCCGCCGCCAGATCGGCCGGCATCCGGTCGGTGTACGCCTTCAGGAGCGCGTCCAGCGTCTTCCGCTGCTCGGGCATCAGCTTGTCGGCGGCGAGCCCGACCGGCGGCCCCACGTCGGCCGTCGGGCTGTTCTCCTTGATCTCCACCCCGGTGTTCCCCTTCGGCGACGGCTGCTTCGCCACCTTGTCCTGGTCCGGCGTCAGCGACTTGATGAGCGCCCGGGCGTGGTCCTCGATCCCCGGGAGCGTCCGCAGCCCCTTCCGCTCGCCGGCCTTCACCTCGGCCGGGTTGGCGCCGAACATCAGCGGCGTCGCCGACACCACCGCCCCCTTGTCGAGCGTGTAGTTGACCGACATGTGGTGCCCCTCGACCCGCCACCCCCACGCCCCAGTGTTCGACGGCTCGCCGAACACGGTGACGAAGTACCAGCCCGGGTTGCGGACCATCGCGCTCTTCGGCCCCTCGAGGTCGAGGAGGACGCCCTCGAGGCTCATGATCGTCGTCGCCTGCTTGAACCCCTCGGCGGACAGCCCGCTCTTGAGCAGCTCGAGCGCCGCGGCCTTCTGCGCCGGTGCCATCTCCTCGAGCCGGGCGCCGACGCGGGTGGGCTTGCGCTCCTTGTCCTGCTGCGGGGTGAAGAACCAGGCGAGGCGGGCCTTGTCGCCGAACCCGAGGTTGGCCTTCTTCTGCTGCTCGGGGGTGAGGGCGGCGAGGAACGCCTTGGCGGCGGTGGTCATCCGGCCGGCGGCGCCGGGCTCCGGCTGCCCGACGAGGGCGAACGCGGCGAACCCGACGGCCGCGACGGCCGGGGCGAAGAGGCGGAGGCGCATGAGAGGAGCTCCGGGGGCGGGACGTACCCCTGCGAGGATACGCCAACCGGCCGCGGAAGTGAAGGAGTTAGCGGGTGGCCGCCCGACGTGGCGACCGGCCGGCGTGAGCCGGCTGGTGGTTGGTACAAGTGCCTTCGCAGACGTACCATCACCCCGCGAGCCGCGACCGAACGGGAGCGGCCGCTGAACCCACCTTCGCCCATTGCGGAGACCGGGTTCAGCGGCCGCTCCCGTTCGGTCGCGGCTCGTGTCCGTACCGACACACCGTACCGGCATCTGTACCAACCACCAGCCGGCTCACGCCGGCCGGTCGCCCGGGCGGACCCGACTTCGGCATGGCGTCGGTCAGCAGCCCCCGCCCCAGCCCCAACCGGTCTCGGTCGACACCCGGTCCTCGGCGGTGAACGACTGGCCGGTCTTGAGCCGCCCGGTCAGGACGCCCTTCGTGTCCCCGGACCGGAGGCCGGTGAGCTCGGTCTCGAACTCGACGACGAGGTCGAGCCGGCCGTCGCAGTTCACGTCCTCGTAGTGGTAGCGCGGGCGGCCGCGCGGGTCGGTGCTGAGCGAGTCCTCCGCCCCCGTCCGCCCGAACCGCAGGCTGTCCACGTCCACCTGCCGGGCGTCGAAGCCGGCGGCCGAGAGGATCGCCACCTCGATCTTCCCGCGGCTCCGCGGGTTGATCTCGTTCCGCCGGTCGTCGGGCTTGATGTCGATGCGCACGCGCAGCGCCTCGGCCATGTCGGTCAGGCGGATCGTGATGGTCGCCGTGTCGCTGTTCCCGTCCGGGTCCTTCACCTTGACCGTCAGGGTGAATGCCCGCGTCTCCTCGTAGTCGAGCGCGCCCGGGTCCGCCACCGTGATCCGGCCCGTGGTCGGGTGGATCGTGAAGGCGTCGTCGGTGTTGCCGCCGACGATGCTGTACCGCAGGGCGTCGCCGTCCGGGTCCGTCCCCGCGACCGTCCCGACGACGGTGCCGGCCGGCGAGTTCTCGGGGACGGTGAACGTCGCCGGCGGCAGCACCGGGTCGTCGTCCACCGGCGTGACGGTGATCGACACCGTGGCGACGTTGCTCGTCGCGGTGCCGTCGCTCGCGCGGAAGGTGAAGCTGTCCGGGCCGAAGTAGTCGGCGGCCGGGGTGTAGGTGAACCGCCCGGTCGCCGGGTTGAGGGTCACCGTGCCGTGCGCCGGGCCGGTCACCACCGCGAACGTGAGGTCGTCGCCGTCCGCGTCGGTCGCCCGCACCTCGCTCGTCACCGACCGGTCCTCCTTCGTCGTCACCGACTTGTTCTTCGCCACCGGGGCGGCGTTCCCGGAGGCGACAACGGTGACCGCCACCGTGGCGGCGGGGCTGTCGGCGGTGCCGTCGTTCGCCTTGAAGGTGAAGCTGTCCGGCCCGGTGTAGCCGGCGGCCGGGGTGTACGTGAACGACCCGTTGGGGTTCACGGTCACGGTGCCGTGGGCCGGCGGCGCAACCACAGCGAACGTGAGGGCGTCGCCGTCCACGTCGATGCCGGCGAGCACGCCGCCGAGGGGCGAGTCCGCCTCGACCGTGAGCGCCGCCGGCGTCGCCGTGGGGGCGTCGTTCACCGGGCGCCCGGTGACCGTCACCGTGGCGACGTTGCTGTTCGCCGCGCCGTCGTTGGCGCGGAACGTGAAGCTGTCGGTGCCGTTGAAGTTGGTGCGCGGCGTGTAGGTGAAGGCGCCGGTCGCCGGGTTGAGGGTGAGGGTGCCGTTGGCCGGCTGGGCGACCACGGCGAACGTCAGCACCGGGCTGTCGATGTCCGTCGCCGTCACCGCCCCGCCGACGGGCGTGTCCTCGTTCGTGCTGACCGACTGGCTGGCGGCGACCGCGGTGTCGTTCACCGGGCGGACCGTGATCGACACGGTCGCCACGTTCGAGTCGGCGCTGCCGTCACTCGCCTTGAAGGTGAAGCTGTCGGTGCCGTTGAAGTTGGCGCTCGGGGTGTACGTGAACGTCCCGTTCGGGTTGACCGTGAGCGTCCCGTGCGCCGGGTTGGCGACGGCCGCGAACGTCAGCGTCGGGCTGTCGATGTCGGTCGCAGTCAGCTGGCCGCCGACCGCGGCGTCTTCGTCGGTCGAAACCGCCTGACCCTGGGCGACGGGCGCGTCGTTCACGGCGGTGACGGTGATCGACACGGTCGCCACGTTGGAGTCGGCGAGGCCGTCGTTCGCCTTGAACGTGAAGCTATCCGACCCGTTGAAGTTGGCGTTCGGCGTGTACGTAAACGCCCCGGTCGTCGGGTTGAACGCCAGCGAGCCGTGTGCCGGGCTGGCGACGACCGCGAACGTCAGCGTCGGGCTGTCCACGTCCGTGGCCGCGCCCGTCCCGCTCACCGCCGAGTCTTCAGCGGTGGTGAGCGACTGACCGGCGGCGACCGGGGCGTCGTTCACCGGGCGGACCGTGACGAACACGGTGGCCACGTTCGAGTCCGCCGTGCCGTCGTTCACCTTGAAGGTGAAGCTCACGGTGCCGGTGAAGTCCGGCGGCGGGGTGTACGTGAACGCCCCGGTCGCGGCGTTCGTGACCTGCACGGTCCCCTGCGCCGGCTGCGCGACGACGGAGTAGGTCAGCGCGTCGCCGTCGACGTCGGACGCCCGGAGGGTCTCGTTGAGCGGCGTGTCTTCGTTGGTGCCGAACTGGAAGCCCGCCGCCGCGGGCGGGTCGTTGACCGGCGTCACCGTGATGGTCACCGTGGTGACGGCGCTGTCGGCGCGGCCGTCGTTGGCCCGGTAGGTGAAGGTGTCGGTGCCGTGGAAGTTCGGGTTCGGCGTGTAAGAGAACGTGCCGTCGCCCTTGAACGCGAGGGTGCCGTTACTCGGCCCGCTGACCAGCGTGGCGCCGAGGAGCAGGTCGCCCTCCACGTCGGTGTCGTTCGCCAGCACCCCGCCGCCGGCGCCGAACGTCGAGTTGAAGATCACCCAGCCGAGCAGCGCCGGCGGGTTCCCCGCGTTGTGCTGCTCGAACGCGGCGGCGAAGCTCACCACGCCGCTCGCGTCGCGGACCACGTCGTACACGGTGAACCGGCCCGTGAGGGTGTTCGACCCGCGGCCGTTCCCCGACACGTCGAGCCCCGGGTGGCCGGCGGCTTGGAACGGGAAGCGCTGCGCGTCGAGGTACATCCCCGGCGTCAGCAGCACCTCGTTCGGCGCCGCGAACTCGAGGGTCCAGTCCCCGCCGAAGGTCGGCGGGACCACGCGGACGCGCACGCCGTTGTCGAAGTTCGTGGCGGCGCTGAACGTCGCGGTGGCGGGGACGAAGTCGTAGGTCAGCCCCGCGCCGACGAAGTCGCCCGGCTCGCTCACCATCCGCAGCCGGGTGACCGGCGCGGCCGAGATCGTCAGCACGCCGTCCTCAGCGACGGTGTAGGCGTCGGCGACGCCGACCGGCGCGTCGTTCACCGGGGTGACGGTGATCTTCACGCCGCCGAAGTTGAACGCGCCGCTCGGGTCGGCCGCGCGGTAGGCGAACTCCGCGATGCCACTGAAGTTCGCGGCCGGCGTGAAGGTGAACGCGCCGCTCGGGGCGAGTGACAGGGTGCCGTTGGTCGGCCCGGCCTCCAGCGTGAACGTGACCGGGTCGCCCTCCGGGTCGGTGGCCGTCAGTTGCCCCGAGACCGGCATGTCTTCCGGCGTCGTCAGTTCCCGGAGCGGCGGCGACGGGAACGGCGCGTCGTTCACCGGGGTCACGGTGATCGTGACGGTGGCGGTGTTCGAGTCCGCGCTGCCGTCGTTGGCCTTGAAGGTGAACGTGTCGGTGCCGGTGAAGTTGAACCGTGGCCGGTAGGTGAAGGCGCCCGTCGCGGCGTTGGTGATCGTCACCGTCCCGTTCGCCGGCTGGGCGACGACCGAGTACGTGAGCGCGGCGCTGTCCACGTCGGTGGCGACGAGCGTGCCCGCGAAGCCCGGCGGCAGCGGGTCTTCGGGGAACTCGAACGACCGGTCTTGGGCGACCGGGGCGTCGTTCACGGCGGTGACGGTGACCGACACGGTCGCCACGTTCGAGTCCGCGGCACCGTCGTTCGCCTTGAACGTGAAGCTGTCGCTACCGAAGTAGTTGGCGTTCGGGGTGTAGGTGAACGCCCCGGTCGCCGGGTTGAACGCCAGCGTGCCGTTCGCCGGCTGGGCGACGACCGAGTACGTGAGCGCGGCGCTGTCGGGGTCGGTGGCGACGACGGTCCCGGTCTTGGGCGTGTCCTCCGCCGTGGCGATCGACTGATTTTGGGCCGTCGGTGGCTGGTTCGCCGCGTCGTCATCCAGCACGTCGAGCGTGTCGGCCGACGACAGGGGGAACGTCTGCGCCCCCAGGTGGAACCGGGCGATGCGGAAGTCGTCCCCCCAGCCGGTGAGTGCCAGCAGCTTGCCGTCGTCCTGCAGCACCAGGTCGGTGATCGCGTCCGGGGTGTACGTGGTCACGATCGACTGGCGGAAGATCCCGTCGCCGTCGAACGTCGGGTCCAGGGCGCCGGCCTCGGTGAACCGCACCATAGCCGAGTCGGTGATGTTGGCGGTCAGGAAGCGGAGGAGGCCGCCGATGATCACCTTGCCGTCCTGCTGGACGACGAGACCGTTCGCCAACTCGCTGCCGCCCGCGTCGACGACCGCGGTCCCGTCGCCGGCGAACGAAGTGTCCAGGGCGCCGTTCGGCAGGAGCCGCCCGGCGGCGAAGTCCCCGGGGGTCGAGTTCCCGTTCACGAAGTTGAACACGTCGGCGCCGACGACGATCCGGCCCTGGGCGTCCACCTTCATCCCCGCGATCGCCGAGCCGTCGCGCCCGAAGTTGAGAGCGGTAACGCCGTTCGTGCCGAACGAGGTGATCCGCCCGACGCCGTCGGGCTGGACCTTGGCGACGAACACCGGGCCGTTGAACGACCCGCCGACCAGGAACGTCCCGTCGGCCAGTACCTCGACCTCCTCCGCCCACCCGCCGAGGTTCAGGGCGGCCACGCCGGTGCCGTTCGGCCCGAACGTGGTGTCGAACGTGCCGTTCGGGTTTAGAACCTATCCGGTTAACTCGGAATCAAACTCCTGGGGCACGTCGCCCCGGGGGG
>VFQN01002072.1_pt1 | contig 31985 bp, 54 predicted proteins | sample 3512371 | NCBI WGS metagenome assembly VFQN01 (sample SAMN10412370, study PRJNA504923) | tailings metagenome | isolation source: Replicate 2 from Balatoc abandoned mine | place: Philippines: Itogon, Benguet | collected 2017-08-28 | reverse complement strand
GGGGGGGGGGGGGGGGGGGGGGGGGGGGGGGGGGGGGGGGGGGGGGGGGTGGGTTAAGGCAATGGCGTACATTCGTCATGCGGTTGTCACGTGTTGGCATGGTGACCGAGCCAGCGCATGCTACCATGTGGAGGTATCCTCATGACGCAACAGCCCTGCGACCCACCGCCTCTGGAGGACCCGCAAAAGCCGGGATCACCCGCCGTACCAGCCCTACCCGCCTACTGTAGTTGCCAAGAGAACCCCCCTGCCGTACCTTGGCCAGCTCGCTGTACCCCAGGTGCTCCGCCGCCCACACCAGGAAGCGCCGGATGTCCTGCGGCCGCATCGCAAACAGGCAAGAAGCATGGATAATTGTGCCGTTTTCCGAGCAATCATCCGGTGGGGGTGATGCTTGCAACGCTGCACTTTCCCCATACGTTTGGCTAGCACCCCTACAATTCTTGCACCTAATCTCTCTTATTTGGCACTGCTTCACCTACGTTTCTAAACTCCCGACCCACATAGTCACACCGTACCCTTATGCTAACCCACCGTCATGCTGATGGACCCAATGGGGTTGCTGTTCCGCGCTGCTGCAGCAACACAAACAAATATTAAATGATGTGTATACTAACAATATAAAAGTAAAGTTGATGATTGTGTGTTCCCTCACCGTCTTGCTGATGGACCCGATGGGGTTGATGTCTGCGCTGCTGCAGTCGTACTTTGTGAGGTAGCCCCGCAGGCACTCGTCCACGTTGGCGCTGCCCAGCACCAGCAGCCACCCTGCCCCGCCCTTGTGCGGCACGCCGCGCGCCCAGGGCAGCAGCTGCGCCAGCAGGAAGGCCAGCACCATGCGCAGCCGCGCCTGAATGTTCTGTGTGGGTTAGCAGCAAGGAGGGTGCGGGTTAGCAAGGGAGGTGTGGGTTAGCAGAGGGACGGAAGCTGGACCAGCAGGATAGTCAGCACCGTGCACAGCCGCGCCTGGATGTTCTGCGTGGGTTAACATGAGGACGTATGGATGGGGAGAAGAGGAGGCGCAGCAGGAAGGCCAGCACCATGCGCAGTGATTCTCTTGGGGATCATGTGTGCGTGGGATACAGTGCCTCTGTGTCCTCACATGTGTATTAGCCCCCTACCAGCGCACATGGGTAGTAATCCCACCTCGAGTGTGTCACCGCCCCGACCCCCTGCACCTGCAGCGCCAGGTTCTCCGCGTTGGTGCCCCCGTGCGCCCGGAAGCGCGGCCGCCTGCCTCCCGTCACCGCCGCCGTGAACAGGCTGACCACCGCCTCCACCACTGTGTCGATGGTGAGGCTGAGGTGGTAGCCGCCGATCTGGTCCGCCAGCGCCTTGGCCCTGAGGAGGTGGGTAAAGATGAAGGAGCCAGGCGCTTCGTTAGCACGCAAGGGCATGTGCTGATTCATGGTTGGTAGGTTGAGGTGGTAGCCGGCGGCCTGGTCGGCCAGCGCCTTTGCCCTGCGTTACAGCAACCGTGGCACAACCGTACATAAGCAGGGTATGTAGGTACTGTTGTGGCCATGTGGGGTTCCAGTCAAGGAGGTAGGTGCTTCGTCAGCGGCAGGGGCATAGCCTGCTGTGTTTTGTGCAGGGGTCCACGGTAGCGTGGAGGGCGAAAGGCACGTGGTAACCTTTGGCCAGCTTGGCCAGCGCGCTTGCCCTGGAGTGCACGGGCCGAAGCGTAGTGTCGCTACAACGTGCACGCCCTGTACGACAAAGGCTACTGCACGGGTAGACATACGTACAGTTACCCGCGCGGCGCACGCACATGCCCACCTGTCCCGCGTCTCCGTGGCACGTGCCCATGTACACACAGCTCAGCAGCCGATCAGCTAACCCACACACCCACGCCCTGCTAACCCACAACACGCAGCTCGCCCCTCCTCGGGAACACACACCCAGCTAATCCCACGCCCCGCTAACCCACACACCCTGCTAACCCACAACACGCACCTGTCCCGTGTCTCCTTGCTGCTGTTGACGGTGCCCATGTACACGCAGCTCAGCAGCCGCCCCGCCAGCTCCCGTGCATCGGCGGGGCCCTCCCCTGGGCCGTACCCCGCCACCCGCCGCACGTCGGCCGTCACCACGGGGTCGCCAGCCCGCACCGCCTCCACCACCAGCTGCACGGGGTTGCACCAGGCAGGTGTGTGTTAGGATGTGTGTATCACACGATGGAGAGGGGCTCGGCAGTGACTACGGGGTCGCCTGCCCGCACCACCGCCACCATCAGCTGCTGGGGGGTGTATCAGTGCGTGTGCATGAGGATGTGTGTGTTAGGTGACGGGGGAACGAATGTGCCGTTCAAGTTGGCCACGGGGTCGCCGGCGCGCACCGCCTTCAACACTAGCTGTGGATTGTGCATTAGGCATGGCTTCTGCTGCGCGTGACACGTGATCATACCCGCCCACACCTTCATGCGCCCTGTCGCTTACTTACAATACCAACTACCAGTGTTGCAACACATTTCGCAACCCGCCTAGCACGCGGCACTTCATCGGCACCCGGTTCTTCCACGCACACTCCACTTTGGCCGCCACGCAGCTGCTGCCCGCCTAGGTGCCCACACCACCCCAAGCTAACACACACCCACGCCCACCACCGCTAATACACATGCCGCAGCCCACCTGGCACATGGCGCCCACGATGGCCGCCACGCTGCTGCTGTCCGCCCCCCCGCTGAGGGGCAGCAGGAAGCCGCTAGCCCCACACCGCCTCAGGTAGTCCCACAGCCAGCAGGCGGGGCCGTACGCGATCTCCTCCTCGGGCAGCAGCACCTGAAGGGCCGTGTGTTTTAACGGTGTGTGTTAAGGGTTTGGGGGTGGGGCACAAAGGGGAAGAGGTGGCCCCACAGCCAGCAGGCGGGGCCGTACGCAATCTCCTCCTCTGGAAGGAGCACCTTGCGGTGTGTGTAGTAAGGGTGTGTACGAAAGGTGTGTTAAACATGGGCCAAGGGAGACAGAGCGACACCATAAACCCAAGAACCAGAAACCAAGCTGAGGGTGCCTTCAACTGGAACGCATGTAGCTGTGACGCCGAACCCCGTGGTCCCACCTTTGGCGTCATGGGCGGCGTGGGGTGGCGCGGCACCGCCCGGGCCTGGGCCTGGCCCTGCTGCTGCTGCTGCTGGTTGTGTGGCTTAACGCACAGCTCGAAGCACACGAGCACCAGCACGGGCGGCGAGGTGCTGCTCGCCTGCTCCCGCAGGCTGGAGATGGAGCACCTGTGGTTTGTAGGGGCGAGGCAGTGTGTGGGTTAAGAGGCATGTGTATAAGCATGCGCACCCGCAGGCTGGAGATTGAGCACCTGGGGTGGGCTGATTTGGGTAGGAACCAGGTGAGGCAGGTTAGTACACGGTGTTTCGTGTATGGACGTCAGGCACGTGCGGAAAGTGCACCGCTTTCTGCAAATGGACAGCTGCACTGCACCAGGATACATGCAATGGGCTGCTCCCGAGGAATGGTACGGTACGGCCTGTACGGCATACCCACCTGTACGACACCACCTCGTCCAGGTCCACGTCGGCGGTGACCACCTCCACCTCCGCCAGACCAAACTGCCCGCCCTGTAGTACGGGACAGCAGTACGGCCTCAATAGCATAACACGCTTCGCAAGGCTGCAACTCAGAACGGGTCAGCTTGTTTCCGCGAGCACTGTCGTATTGAATCTCAACTACAAGCCAAGTCTTGTGTTATTCGCTGTCCATGGCACTTCACACATTGACCCACCTGCGCCACCAGCGACCCGTTGACGGCGATGCAGGGCCCCACACTCACACCCATCGGATCACACAGAACCCTGATACACATGCAACAGCACCACCCACCTGCGCCACCAGCGACCCGTTGACGGCGATGCAGGCGCAGCCGTCGAAGTACAGCCGCCCGCCGTCGCAGCCGCGCTGGTTGGCGTACAGGTACACGCCGCCAGCCTGTACGGATCAGGACGAGGACGGCAAGGTACGGCACGTCACACGACATTGGCGTACGGTGTGCGCGTAGTGCGCGGTTGACGTGCGTTGCCGGGGGGCCCAACCTCTTTTGCTCAGTGGGGCGTGTGTGGGGCCTCGACGCGGCCCCTGTGACAGCTAGTGAGCCATGGAGCCACGTGCTGGCACGTAGTGAGTGTTAAAAACAGCTGATGGTGGCTGCATTGTATCAGCTACATCTCACTAACACTACCCACCCACCTTGGCCGTCGCCCCCCGTATCAGGTCCAGCCGTGTGTCCAGCTTCCGCAGCTGGTGGTGGCTGCCGCTGCCGTTGCTGATGATCTCCACACCCGCCAGCGCCAGGCCGATGTGCGGCGCCTGCGGAGTGAACAGCTCCTCGCACGTCTCGGCTGTACGGGGCGTACGGCAGGGCGGAGGGCGTACGGCAGGGTGTCAAGTGAGGACATGTGGCATGGCGGGAGGGTGGGAGTGTGACATTGAGCGAGGGTATGGTAGGTGTACATCAGCATTAAGTAGCGGAAGTGCATGAGGGATTGAGGACTCTGGTAGGTGAGGCCACGGACATGCGGGATCGGCGGGGCCGCATGCATGCGCCGGTAGCGGTGGCGCACCATGTGTTTGTACAAGTGACATGCACCGAGAACCCCGAGAACCGAGAACTCCCATTTGTGCCACGCGCCGAGAACCCCGAGAACCGAGAACTCCGAGAACCGAGACAACAATATCCGTCGCCTTAACGTTGCACCCAGGCCGCCCGCCTGCAGCGCGTCGCCTATCTTGAGCACCAAGCCACCACACCGCTGCTAACACACACGGCCCTGCTGCACGTCGATGCACACCCTCACCCACCCGCCAGCAGCGCGTCGCCCATCTTGAGCATCAAGCCACCCAGGCAACACAACACACATCAGCAACCTGCTCACACACACGGCCCTGCTGCATGTTAATACACACTGTGACCCACCCGCCAGCAGCGCGTCGCCTATGTTTAGCACCAAGCCCTCAAGGCAACATAGCCCACACCACCCACCTGCTAACACACACGGTCCTGTCGCACGCTAATACACACCCTGACCCACCCGCCAGCAGCGCGTCGCCCATCTTGAGCACCACGTCGCCGACGCAACACAACACACACCACCTGCTAACACACACGGCCCTGCTGCATGTTAATACACGCTCTGACCCACCCGCCAGCAGCGCGTCGCCCATCTTGAGCACCACGTCGCCGAAGGGGACCTCCCCTGCGCCCCCCGGGGCGTGCGGCCGCAGGCGGGGGGGCAGCAGGTGCGGCTCGGAGCGGCCGCGGTGCTTCCATGTGGCGAAGTAGCTGCGGTTGTAGTACCAAGTGGGGAGTAACTGGGGAGTAAGTGAGTGACAACCGACAAGCGCATGGGGCTCCACTGCGGGTTCACATTTGCTGCTACGTAAACATCAGCGCGACAGTGGTACATAGGTTGGTATTGCTTCTGTGCGTGGACGGCCACACACGACTCTCCTTGAGTGCTGCAGTGCGCTCATCCATGAAAAGTACTACTCACATTACACAACCCCGTTCGTTCGTGTTTCCTGATAGGTGTGGTCGGGACCAGTAAGGACCGTGTGGCCACAACACCTGGATTGTAACATAAAATGCCAAAAAACACGACGGCCTACTGCAGCGCTCCTGAAGTGGTTCAATGGGCGTTACACCGCAGGAAACCGCCAACCGCCAACCAACTGACCATCCACCTCCAACCAGCCCCCAACCACCCACCGCGTCTCACGGTAGTTGCCGTCGTTGGCGAGGTGCAGCTTGGGCCGGATGGCCAGGATGCAGCCGTTGCACAGGAACACGCGGCAGTTGTACATGACGCCTGCGGTTGGCGGTTGGCGGTTGGGATACGAGGTTGGCGTTGATACCAACGTCTTCTGCAAGACGCGACGGGTACTTGCCGTGGGCGTATGAAGATGGCGTTCCCCGTACACGTGCGTAGGACCCCGGTTCGTTGGGCGGACAGGGGAGACATGTGGGCAACATGGAGCGGCCTACCTGCTGCTGCTTACTACAAAATTCTGAATATTCGATCTGATCTGAGTTCTGTCGCTCATGAACCCACTGAGCTGACCACAAACGCCAGTGCAGATGGCCGCGAGTGGTAGCCAATGGCTGGGAACCGAGTGAGTCCAGAGGTATCCCCCGGAGACCGCTACTCATGCCCGTAACCTATGCATACGGTACAAGCCAACCACACCTATGCATCAAGGCCCGTCAACCCCTCGCATCACCCCTAAGCTTGTGGCCCCAACCCAACCACCCCCAACCCACCCCAACCCACCCCTGTGTATTACGGGCATGCCGATGTCCACCAGGATGCCTGTGCTGACCTCCTCATCCTTTAGCAGCTCCTGCGGGGGATAACACAGGCATGTGCAGTAAGTTGATGTGGCACGGCTCCTGTGGAACGCAACGCTACATGACATCATCGTTTAACCGCATTAGACAAACCAAATGTGGCCAAGTGCTTGCAGCTCCCTCCAGTTTCAGTTGCCTGGTCGGTGTGATCGGGACCAGGAAGGACCGTGTGGCCACACCACCTGGAACGTATCACAAAATGCGCACAGCGCACAGCTCTCGAGGGGGCCCACGCAGCCATGTGCAGTACGACGCGGTGCGACAGGGAAGCGACCCGAAGCGGACTGCTGTGCGGATGAGGGATTCCTCCTCCGCAGTCGGTGCACTGGTGCCCTCTACTTTCAAGCCCACGTGCAAGCGCCTACAATGTAGGCCCTTTATGGTACCGTAGGGGCATGCGCCCATGCCGGTACAACACCACCCCTGGTGTGGTCTCGGCACCACAGCCTTCAGTTGTTGTGCAATCACCCAGCGCACCCCCACCACCTCCCACGAGTGCGTTACCATGTCCAGCTCCAGGAAGTGCTCCTTAATACACATCCCCTAACCCACACACCACCACACCCCGGCGTACCTCCACCACCTCCCACGAGTGCGTCACGGTGTCCAGCTCCAGGAAATGGTCTTCGCAGCCGTAGCCAGGGACCTCAAGCTCAGGGCCCACCTGGGAGGCGCAAGCCAACCATTAGGGCAGAAAGGTGGGGTTGTAAGACATAATCATGTTGACCGGGTTTGTGCAGCTGAGAGCCAGGGCGGCCAAGGCAGGGCAGAGAAGGGAGGTGCCGCAACCGAAGACCTCCAGGCCAGGGCCAACCTTGGGGCACAATCGATGCGGGTATGCGAAGAAGTACGATAATCTCTTATCTTCGACCTCTAATAATGTACGGTGCCCGGTTCGCCTCAGGGCTGAATCCGTTCGCCTCTGACACGGCATTGGGCGAACACGAAGGGTGTGCGCTGGCGTGCACGAGCGTGGTTGGGACGCAAGTCCCGGGCCGCCGCAGGTGTACGCTGCGTATGTCAACACGCTTACTATTCTTCAACGAAAACTTATGGCACGTTACCCTTGGGTAATTGGTACAGTAAGCTGCAGTCGTGCGGCGGGGCGAGTGGTTGGACTCCAGAAGTGACGAAGGAGTGACCCATGGGACTGACCGCCACGTGGCCGCGCCTAGACCGACGCGCAACGCTACCGTTCTCTGCCAGCGGCAGACTCCTTGTGACTAATGCTCACCCGGTATGTTGCGCCCCGCGCTTTCGCTTGGTAGATGGACTCCTTGATGCGGCGTAGGTTGCCCTCGAAGTCCATGGCCCACTGGTTGAGGTTGCATGTTGCCAACGTCGCAATGCGGCGCCCCATTTTGTTAAATTTACGCTTAGTATGTGATTGTCAGTAGGATTGGCAAATGGTTCCGTGGTGAAGGCGGTCGGTGAGTGTGCCGGAGTATGCCGGGGCTGCTCAGTACCCTCAAAGCTACCTCTGATGTCGTTTGCTAATGTATTGCGCGTAATCCAGTTGAAAAATTCAGTGCGACAATGCTCGCCCTTAGTTGTGTTCAGTGTCGGGGCTCGGTGTCTGCTGGAGGTGGCAGGCAACGACAGCTCGCAAGGCTACAAGCACATGTTCATTACAATATCTGATGTGCTTCAGCTTGCAAATTATCAAGGGTCGGGCTGCTCGGGCATTAGGGGAAACAAGCGAGGTCCCGTGCCGCACGTCGATTCCTGCCATGCAATGAAGCCATGCGAATTGCGCTGCTGAACCAGCTGCAGACCGTTGATACTGTCACATGTAACCGTGCATAAGCAGCAGCATTAGATATCATCCACGTACCGCTGTAATGCTCGTTGCGCGTCGCTGCCTGGCAAGCCGCTCAATTGGCACGCTTCGCCGAGGCACTCCGATCGTTCCCGCAATCGCAATGGCCCCAAAGCGCTCTAGGTCCGAAGACGCAGCTGCTGCTCCCGACGTCGCGGCAGCAGCGACCGCAGGCACGGCCGAGCAGCATGCGCGCGGCAAGGAGCACGCTCAGAAGCTGCTGGACTTCATCAACTACTCGTGGACGCCTTTTCACGCCGTGGATGAGGCAGCTCGTCGCCTGACAGCGGCAGGGTTCACGCGCATTTCCGAGCGGGAGCCCTGGTAAGGTGGGGAAGGCAGGCCCACGTTAGGGCGATGGGGGCCGAGGCCGTGGGCTGCTGGCACGACGGCAGTTTCTGCACCTGTCGGACGATGTTATTGATATGATCAATGAGGCCAGACCGAGGCCTGGACTCTTGTTGGGGGCTGCACACCCTGCACGTGGGCAGGAGGCGGGCATGGGGCGACGGGCAGGGGTTGAGTAGCAGGCTGGCGCTGGGGACGTTTAACCGGGTGCGGGCTGCTGGTCCCACAGCACCTGAATTTTCCACAGCTACACAGGTATTGGTACACCGGCCCTCGAGCCTTCATGTTGCTTGGACCAACTGTGGCTGCAGGTTCCCACAGCACCTAGGACTAGCAGCAACACATCCATACGGAGTAAGGAGTACGCCTGATTGGGTACCTCCCTTGGCATGCGGCCTTGCCACCCCGCCCCCTCCTACACTCACTTTGCAGAGGCCTGCCCCCAATCCACAGTGAACCCCTGTCTCAATGGCTTGCACATGGCCTTGTTGTCCGCTGCGCTGCCATGTGCGCATGTCAGCACCCCAGGTCGGCCAGTTGGCCCTCTATGATGCCCCCCCCCTTGCTCACGGTAGCAACACAGCACGCAACTCGAGCACCCTCCCGCCCCCTATATCCCATGTCCCCCCGTCCCCCCGCCCCAGGTCCGTGCAGCCCGGCGGTCGCTACTTCTTCACCCGCAACATGTCCACCATCGTGGCCTTCGCTGTGGGGGCAAAGTACCAGCCGGGTGGGTGCTGCTGCAGCTTCGGTGGGGGCGGTGGGGTGGCAAAGTACAAGCCGGGGGAGCCGAGGGGAGCCGTATCCTTTCCGTGGCAAATTACCAGCCGAGTGGGTAATCCGGCAGTACGAGTGGGGGTCAAGTACCAGCCGGGAGGAGGGGGATGCTGCAGCTGAGGCCGGGTGGGGACTAAGTAGCAGCCGGATGGAACCCCGGCCCGTGCGGGTGGGAACCAAGCACCAGCCGTCGGTCGCCATGTAGCGGTGAGGATGCACAAATTTATGGCCTTACGACAAGGCAAGGTGCATGTTTTCCTGGGTATTGGGAGCCTACTGAGGGCTGTGCACCTGACCGGTCGTTGGGCTGACAGTATGTGTGAGAGGCGGGAGTTCGGCGAGATTCCGTAATAAGGGGTCGGTGCGGACTGCAGTACGGCTGGAGGTGCTTCAATCGCTTCATCCACAGGGAGGAGGCAGTGCGGGTCCGGGCTAGGGAATTGGTCTTGGGGTTGCCACGCTTGCCCCACGCGACTTGCTCATGTGACCGCACCCGCACCCGCTGCCGCCTTCCCCTTTCCCTCCCAGGCAACGGCTTATATGTGCTACCCGTCGTTTCTTGCCTCATGTGACTGGCGCCTGAACTCGCACCCGTACCGCGGCCGCGCTGCCGCCTGCCCTTTAGGCAACGGCTTCCACATGTCATCTGTTGCCTACCCATTTTGCTTTATATGGCTGGCGCCCGAACCCGCACCGCGGCCCCGCTGCTGCCTCGGCCTGAACCCCTCAGGCAACGGCTTCTACATGGTCGGGGCGCACACGGACTCGCCCTGCCTCAAGCTCAAGCCCGTCACTGCTTCCTCCAAGTCGGGGTACCACATGGTGGGTACTACGGAAAGGGGGGGCGGGGGGGGATTCTCATGGGGTGGAGTATATTGAGGGAAGCCCCTGTCTGTTGTGCCTTGCTGGTCACCGCCTCCTCCAAGTCGGGGTACCACATGGTGCGTGTGGGTACGGGTGTAGAGATGCGGTTGTGGGAATCGGGGTGCCTAACCCGGATACAGGCAACACAAGTTGTTACAGAGAAAGCAGGAGGGCACTCACCTGCGTTGCTGGACGAATCACCAGATAGGAGGCGGCATGCGACTTGGGTACGGGTGCGGGTGTGGGGCGTCGTGAGGACGCAAGAAACATGCCACGCCCATATTGCATTAGTAATGGTGTGGTGCTGGTGTGCATGTGTTGCTCCAACGCGAATTACCACATGGCGGGTCGGGTGTGGTTGTGGAGCAAGGTGCGGTGAGCACGCCAGAGTGTTAAGTGGCTACGCACCAATTCTCCGGACGATCAGAAAACGTTTGTGCTGTTGAACCTGCCTCCGACGCGTGTGTCATCCTTGTCCTAACGGCACGCGTGCGCCCCGGTGATGTGCAGATCAACGTGGAGACGTACGGCGGCGGGCTGTGGTACACGTGGTACGACAGGGACCTGGGGCTGGCGGGCCGCGTGCTCGTACGGGAGGAGGCGGGCGGCATGTCGCACCGGCTGGTCAAGATCAACCGCCCGCTGCTGCGCATCCCCATGCTGGTACGGAATACGGAGCGGTTGGGGTGGTTGGATAGTCCGGAACACGTTTGTGGCCCGTTGGTGGCAAGCCAGGCTTTCCGTGGCAGCCACGGGCGTTGTCGATGTGGGTGTACGGTCCCCTTGGTCCCCCCGCAGGCCATCCACCTTCAGCGCGACATCCACACCGCAGGCTTCAAGCCCAACCTGCAGACCAACTTCGCGCCCGTGCTGGCCACCGCCGTCAAGGCGCAGCTGCTGGGGCAGCCGCAGCAGCAGGGGACGGCTGGCAAGCACAACCCGCAGCTGATGGCGCTGCTTGCCAGGTGGGTGCTGGCAGGGGTATAAGCTTCCTGCTTACCGACTTATCCAAGTGTTGGTAATGAAAGCATAGTCCACAGCCACAACCCTCTTCCATTCCCGCGACGTCCCGCATGCGTCGTCCCACTTGTCCTCAAGCGAGCGCACAGTGTCATACGCAGTGCAAACCCCGCCCTTCCTCCTCCCTCCCCCCCTTCCCCAAGCGTTCACACAGTGTGATGCTCACAGCGAACCCTGCCTTCCCCCTCCCTCCCTCCCTCCCCCCCCAGCGAGCTGGGCGTGTCGGTGGACTCCATCGTGGACTTTGAGCTGCACGTGTGCGACGTACAGGTGGGTGGTTGTGGCGGTTGGTGGTGGTTACGGCACCGTGGCAGTGGTCGTGGCAAAGCCTGTGGCTCGGGCGGTCGGCCATGTTCATACCGCCAGGCATGTCCCCTGGCGATCCAACTGCCTTACGGCGAGGAACAGCTCTTGAACGCATGCTGTCCTGCGCGCAGGACGGGGTGCTGGGCGGCATCAATGACGAGTTCGTGTTCGCCGGCCGCCTCGACAACCTGGCCATGAGCTACGTGGCTCTGCAGGTACGGCACGGCAGCCGCCGTACGGCTGCGCTGCAAATGCCGTACACCGCCTGTTTTGCGTTGCGCTGAAGCAGGGGAAGTGCGGTGGGGCCGTGAGGTCGTGGGGCCGTTGTGGCATGGGTGGCACCGTTGATGCGAGCGTGGACGTGGCGCCACCCACCCTTTTACTATCGTACTCCACACCCACATGACTTGATTTGATTGTATGCGGTTTTGCAGCGTTTTCACCTGAGGACTGCAAGTGCCAGCTTTAAAGTTCAAACTGCATAACGCCTTTCCTGTGGAACCCGCCCCTTGTTTCTTTATCACAAATCCTTCCTGCCGCCCATGCCCACCTTTGCCCGCTCCCGCAGTCGCTCATTGACGCCTGCCCCGACGCCGCCTCCCTGGCTGAGGAGACGGGGGTGCGCGCCATTGCCCTGTTCGACCACGAGGAGGTGGGCAGCGAGAGCGCGCAGGTAAGGCGGGGCTGGGACTGTGTATTAGCAGGGTGTGTATTAGGTAGGTGTGGTCAGTGCCGGTGCCTGTACCCTGTTAGACCACGAGGAGGTGGGGAGCGAGAGCGCGCAGGTAGGCTGGTGCTGGGGGCATGCAGTATGGATGTGCGGATCGACACGAGAGTGTACTGAAACTGTTTCAATGCGTAGGCCTTTGGCCTGTTACCGTGACGACCAGGGCAGCAGCCAGCCCCCGATGGGGCTCACCGCTCACGTCAAGCGGGAGGTCACATGGTCGGGAGTTGCCTTATATGCGGGTTTGATGCATACCGTAGACAAATCCTCGGACCAATTACCAATTACCAATTACGGTACACACCCAACGCGCCAATCCACTGTCATGTCCTGCGGGGTGCCGCGCCATGGTGCCCACAAGCTGGCACCTCATACGTCTCTTTTCCGTACTGCCGTACTGTGCCGTACTGCAGGGCGCGGGCAGCCCTGTGATGCGGGACACCATCAAGCGCGTGGCGCGCGTGCTGGCGGGCAGCGAGGAGGTACGGCAGTACTGTAGTACTGTTGCCGTACACTGTGCCATACGTCACTGAGCCATCCTGCACAAGCCGCACGCAGCTGTGTAAGATAGACTGCGGAAACATGCATCCTCTTCGGTGCAGCATCGCCGAGCACTTCGATACCTCGCACACCCTAACCCACAAGTATCCCTTGCTAACCCACACCTCTACAGGGTGCGGTGGAGCGCGCCATGCGCAACCCAGCACCCACCACCGCCGTTGCTGGCGTGCTAACCCACACCCACACCACCTCAAGATAACCCACACCTGCTGCGTTCCTCCCTCCCTCCCCAGGGGGCCGTGGAGCGCGCCATGCGCAACTCGTTCCTGGTGTCGGCTGACATGGCGCACGCGCTGCACCCCAACTACAGCGAGAAGGTACGACACGCCGTACAAGCATCCCGTAGCGCCTGGTAGCGCAGCAAACCCCACTCGCTAGGCTGCCCACGCACAATCCTTGTCAGGCGTCGCTATCCTGCAACCACACCAACAGTGTGCGGTCTTGCCGGCGGTCTGGTGCTTGTGGGACACTTCACCGCTGCGAACCTGTCAGTGTGTGGCCCCTGGCGCCCCGTCCCCTTGCGTGTACCGGTATCCGTTGCAAGCCTGTTACGAACCCCGGGGGGTAGGCTTCACTCGTGCCTTCCTGTCCCGGCTGGACAAACTTGCTCGCCCTGCCCGGCCGTACCCCCAACCCACGTGCCGTACGCCCCCGCGCGGCCCTGCCGTATGCAGCACGACCCCGAGCACCAGCCGCGCATGCACGGCGGCCTGGTGCTCAAGCACAACCACAACCAGCGGTACGCTACAAATGCCGTCAGCGCAACGCTGTTCAGGTGGGGGTTGCAGGGTTTCGCACGTGTTTACTACATACATGACGACACGTCTTCCGTTCCTGATTACAACATAACGTACAGGTGGCAGGTGGATGGGGATGAGGGTTGAGCACATGAGTGGTTTGAGAGCATACATGGGCGAGCACGCGGATGGGCTGGGTATTTGAGAGAGGTAAGGCATGTGGCGTCTTCTCTTGGCCAAGTGAGGGAACGGGGTACCCGGTAGCATGCATGGGTGCCGCATACGGTTGCTTTGTGTAGTGATGAACCGACGGGCTCGCGTGAGTCCTCGTGTTGACACCGTTTCCGCTCCACAGGCTAGGGGTCTGGAGTGTGCACACCACTGGGAGGTATACACTGCTTGATCCCGTTTGTGTTTCACCTGTCCTATGGTCGTTCTACTGCAGGGAGGTGGCGCGGCGGCATGGGATCCCCGTGCAGGTGGGACGGGGCTGGGGCAGGGCGATGGTTGGCAGTCGGTGGCCGCCTGAGCGCTGCAACGGATGCATCTCTATCGCGGCCCAGCACAGACAGCAGCGGGGTCCAGCCTTGAAACCTCTTCACCTTCGCATCCGAACTTAAATACACAACACTCACCCTTGCTTGCTTCCCTGACATCGTACCGTACCGGGCGGTACGGCGTGCAGGAGTTCTCCGTACGCAACGACATGCCGTGCGGCTCCACCATCGGGCCCATCCTGGCGTCGGCGCTGGGCTGCCGTACCGTGGACTGCGGCATCGCGCAGCTGTCCATGCACAGCATCCGGGAGCAGGTGGGTTAACGCACACCTGTGGGTTAACAGCAGCGTGCACAGCATCCGGGAGCAGGTGAATTAACGCACACCCGTGGGTTCTTAACAGCTGCCCATGCACAGCATCAGGGAGCAGGTGGGTTAACGCACACCCGTGGGTTAACAGCAGCTGTCCATGCACAGCATCAGGTAGCAGGTGGGTTAACGCACACCCGTGAGTTAACAGCAGCTGTCCATGCACAGCGTTCGGGAGCAGGTGAGTTAACGCACACCCGTGGGTTAAGCAGCTGTCCATGCACAGCATCAGGGAGCAGGTGGGTTAACGCACACCCGTGGGTTAACAGCAGCTGTCCATGCACAGCATCGGGGAGCAGATGGGTTAACGCACACCTGTGTAACGGTGGACTGCGACATCGCGCGCAGTCCACCGTTACACAGGTGTGCGTTAACCCATCTGCTTGTGCACAGCATCTGGTAGCAGATGGGTGCATGGGCAAGAGCTTCTGAGGCAAAGCATGTGGGTCACAAGAAGCTGTCTGTGCACAGTGTACGGTACGGGAACATGTGGGTTCAACACACAGATGTGTGAGGGGAAGGGCTTTGTGGGCTACCGTAGAAGCAGTTCAGCATCCGTGGACTGGTGCGGTACGAACCCGTATGCGAGCTCGTGTGGCTGGTCAGCGTGTGTTGACGAACAGCACCTTAAGCGAGGACGAAGGGCAACTTGTTTGCATACTTTGCACCGCATTTTGCGGAGGTTGTTGACAACGTTCAGGCGTATGCTGATCGGGTCCAGACTGGTGCACAGCGCGTCATGGGTGCACGGGTGGTAGGCTGCACGGCAAGGAGATATTCAGGTGGATGCTACGGTATTGCCTGCCTGTGCTGACTGCATGCCTGCCGTCATTCTCCTGTCCCATTACCGGTATGCTGCTCTCGTGACCAACCTTGATCTCTCCGTCATACTGCTCACAGTGCGGTACGGACGACGTGGCCATCGCGTACGACCACTTCCTGGCCTTCTTCCGGGAGGTACGGCACATTGGCAGTCGGAATGCACGCGCACGACACCATACTCCACATACAACTGATGACTTTACAATGAGAGCAGTGCCACATAGCAGCAGCGCCTCATAAATTTTACTCCATGCGGACGATCGCTTTGTTACCCTCTCGCTTGTTGGTACGCCACGGAAACAAGCATGAAGCATCCCAAACAGTTTGTCGTTCATTTCGCCTGATGCAGTACTTTGCGCTCGACGCCAGCTGGACGTGCCCACAGTACTTTGATACTAACTGATGCCTACTGTGTTTACATGGGAATGCTTTTTGCAGTTTTCTGCGCTGGACGCCACCCTGGACGTGGACGCGCTGCCGCCCGCTGACATCCGCGGCACCATCCGCGACACCGCCTGCCACCACGTGCACTAGAGACACGAAGGCCGTACGGCGGTCTGTGGACACACGCCCCCACGGGCCCACGGGTCGGCCACGTGCACTCCAGTGGGCCCACGGGCCAACCACGTGCGTTAAGGAGTTTGTTAACCCACGGACCCATGGGTCGGCGGCGTGTGATCGGGCTGCTTTGGCGCCTAGTGACCCATGGGCTAGCCGTGCGGTAGGAATGACTGGGTTTCGTAGACGCATGGGTCAGCAAACTGTGGGCCGTCTATGGCCTGGACATGGCAAGCTGTGGCACGATAGGACAAGGTTGACGGGTGGATGCGCGTGCACCTGCTGACACGTGTACCGAGCAGCGCGCGTTGTGGGAGAGCCCTTGCCGGGCGACCGTGTGTTGCGCCTGGAAGGGCCCAAGGTCCTGACGCCTTACGGGGGCACAGTGCTCGAGGCCCGCAAGGGGTACTATAGTATGCTGTTTGGGGGCCCTTAGTATGACAGCCAGGGGAACATGTTGCGAGGTGCACGTGTGCTGCGCAGAGCATGGGTGCGCCGAGGCGATGCAACGCGGGAACGGGGATCGGGGAACGGCAAATGTGCTCATAACAGTGCTGGTGGTGGCAGGACGGTCGCCGTGGCTGTGGTGCATCAAGTGTTGCGGGCCTGGGGCAACACAGGCTGAGTGGCTAAAGGCAGGGAGCGGTACTGGGTGCAGCGAGTACGACACGTCCAAAGCAACACTGTGCACCCCTGAAGGGGAGGATGCACCGGTATTGCGGGCGGATGCGCTGGGTTGCAACGGCGCAGCAGCGTGCATCTGTGTAGGTGCCTAGGTGGCGGCGAGGGGAGATTCCCCTGCCTGGCTTTGGCGAGACGAAACCAGGGGACGAGGCTGCTGAGTAGGGCAACCCTAAAAACAATCGGTGTGGCAGGGGCTGGCTACCATTTACCAGGAGTGCTTCGGACGGCCCCCAGGAGTGGTGCGATGGGTTGGGGCGGTGTCGGGGAGCATTTGCGGCTGCCTCCATCCCTGGAGCTGTGACAGGCGGCCACGTGCCAACAACCCACACGTGCCGTGCGCGTCCTACGCCCATGCACCTTGGGACATACTGTGTCGTAATGCATAACATCGCGTTTATATCAGCAATACAGGTTTCATATGGCAAGACATCTGCCGTCGCGCCTTGCGGTGTCACCCGACGCCGCGATGCAGGCCGGTGGAAGCGTCGGGTGCAACACGATCGTTCCTTTTTGGGCGCTTATTGGCATAATTTTAAAGAAAATATTGATATCGTTGTGCTTGGGTGCACAGCGCCTGACACGCAGCCGCTGTATTGACGAACACCACGGCCCGTTTGCACCCACCATCGGGCTGTTTAGGGGGGTTATAAAGGTGCCACGTTGCAATATGTGGCAAAATCAGGTGTGCAGCACTGCATGCCGCATAATGATTTTATGGCGCATCGGGAGAATTCCACAGATCTAAAATATCTCCGGGTCAGCGCTCCAGGGGTGGAGAGCGCCTCAGGCTCCAGGGGTGGAGTGACGCAGGCCTTCTCGCCAATAGGGCAAGTACGGTGGATGAGCGAGGGGGCCTGCCGCGGCTGGCACCTCAACCGGCCCAGAAGGTTACCCTCGACTTCTGACCCAATCCATGAAACCTGCGCCGTCATCCGTGCAGGAAACTGTAAGCTGGTATACTAGAGAGTGTGTTTAAGGGCATGGAGGGGAGCAGGCGCTTGGCTTGGCTCCCGAGAAACGAGAGGACCAGTTGTGAGGACGAGCGCTGGTGCCGCTGGACCATGGCGCATGGGAGCTGGACTGCAGCAAAACCCGGTGTGCTGTTTTTTCATCAAATGCCACAAACCATGGGGTACAGTAGTTGCATGGGAATGCCAAGGCGTAGAATGCAGTCAAGCAGGTTGCCGTGGGCGGGTCCGCGGCGTGCAGTCCGTGCCCAGTCCAACAGCAGCAGGTGACGCCAGGGGAGAGTCTCTCCCGGGTGACGCACTTGCCCTCTTTGCCTCGCGACTAATATGTATAAGAAAAGCTATTATAGAGTGTTGTAAACAGAGGAGTTGAGTGGGCCAGTACTTGGCCACGGTACCGCGATGACGAACCTGACATATGGAAGCTCATGCTGTGCAGCGCATGACTCGGCTCTGTGACACAGGGAATAGCAATATCTTACAGCAACTAGGAAAAGCAAATTGTCTGACCCTGCCACTCGTTCAGTAGTTCCGCGTTGACACGACAGTGAGCTTCGCGGAGTGTTCTTCCAGGGTGCGGTCTTGTCCCTTGGCGCACAAGAAGGATGCAGGACTCACGCTCCTCAAGCTTTTCGTCATCAGAGGTGGGTAGTGAGCACTGGGGAGACTGCGGTGGACTTTCAGTTGGGTTTGCGTATGCCCCTTCACTGCGAGCGGCACTCCGAGGCAGGCCCACGTTCCTGGACGACGACTTAGGGAGAACCTCAATGAGCTGTGCGGCTGCAAACGGCCCAGCGTTGTGTTATCACAGTGTCAGGAAATGCGTCAAGAAGGTCACGTCCTTCCCACTGGCCTCATAGCCCACGTATGGGGCGGTGTTGCAGCCATCAATTATGCTACATGCTATTGAGTGTCTGTGCGTATGCGGGCTCTTCCGGCAATCCAACTTCCTTGACTCTTCTGCGCTTCTCTCGCTTACGTTCCCAGGATGTCGACGTGGAGCAGCAAGAATCTATGCTGGCGGAGAAGTATGGAGCTCTCAACTTACGGAAAAGGGCCAGAGTCTTTCAGGTGGGTCACGCATAATGCTGGGCCGGGCGCTCTGTAACGACGTGCGTTGCTGATGCCGTATCGTAGATTGATGTTGAAACGAATGCTAAATCGTTATGCGTTGCTGCTGCTGTTGACGTCTTCGTCTTGATTCACTTTAAAACCACCGCAGCAGCCCAATACGCGGCGCTACTTTGATAGCGCGGACTGGTCATTACAACAGCAAGGGAAACTTGTCCCAGACGTGCTCTTGGGTTATGACGTAAGTACAGGGGTTGGGTGAACGGTTGCAGTACAACAGCCGCCAACCTGTGGGTGCCGACTGGGGCGTTCAAGAGCCATGCAACCGTGGCAGAGTTTGTCTAAAAGCACTGAGCCCTGTTGCATGCGGCGCCCTACGGCTACATGTGCACTTGACGGCAGTACTTCTCTCAGCTGCAGTACTCCGTCGCACTGCGTTGCACCGTCTGGCGAGTGAGCTCGCGCCTGCTGTCCAGCTTTCGCATGCGGGCTAGTGAACAATCAATGCTAATCGTCAGACGCACCGCTACCGCTATCATGGGACGCCCAGCCCACTTCCCTGTGACCCTGCCTACCTACCCTCAGTGCCCAATCGACCAGCTGCCAGTCAAGTCCCAGCCCACCCTCCCATCCGAACGGCGGCCTTCGCAGCTGGCCCATGTGGGTTGGGCGGAGCCGGCCGTGCTGCCGGTGCAGGTGACACGGACCGTGCTGGACATCTGAAAAGGAGCCCCGGCAGGGTGGATGCCCATGTCGGCGCTTTTTTCGAGCGGGATGACAACATGAGCGGCGGTGCAAGGCTGCATGTGTCTACTACATGCTGAGGAATTTGGGTGCGCGCGTCTGACTGGTGGACACTAGCACGTCCAGCGCATGATTGGGTACTGCAATGTAGCAGGGGAACGCGCTGGGCTGGCGCGGCGCCTGCGTCGTTTCATGTTCGCTGTGTTGGTATGTAGCTGGCTGTGGGCGGCAGGTATGGGCGGCGTCAGCTGCATCTTCACGTAGCTGGGGCTGGGGGATCGCAAGCAGCTGGATGAGGATGCATATGCAGGTTCGGTACATGAATGAATGCATGTCAGCTTATAGGATAGGCAAGCCGGTCGACCGGTTCCGTGGATGGCTCTAGATAGCATGGACTGAGCGCTGGTGGCCCCACAGCCATCTCTGTGGACGTGCCTCGCCTATGCGGGTTTGGGGGACATGGGCGCACGTGTACTGTACGTTGCTCCCTTTGCACCTGTATACATTTGTTGAGTTGCTTAACATTGCCTTGGCGGAACTCTACGCTTTATTACTATTGAGGTGCATGTGGTGTAGTCCTGACGACCTCAAGTGGGCGCTGGTGGCTGCACGTGTCGTGCCTGGGATTTTTGGGAGGTGCTAAGTATGGGTATGGTTGCCAAGGAGGCAAGGACGAGGAAAAGGGGGGGGAGCAGGAAAGCCAACAGTATTAGGTTGGCACCAGGGGGGAAATGAGGACCGAGCTGACCACATGGCAATGTATCTTCTGACTGTCACCGCTGTTTCGGCTCGCATGTGAAGTGCTTTCGGTTTGGACGTCAAGCAGGTGTGCCAGCGGGTTTGAGAGCTTGTATGGGCAAGAAGGTGAACGTGCGTTATCGCCAATTGTGTGCTGGGCAGCAGGGGGCAATCCTATGGTGGTCACCAAGTGTGTCACTTGCAGCTCTTTGTCTTTTGCGAAGGGTGCAGTGATGCTGGTACAGCGCAATGCTTTGCAGATAACTGTAATCACCATGAAGGTAGTGTGTTGTACGGATCCAGCTGCTGCATATGGCGTTGTAATGTACCTTTTTTTCTATCCGGCCACTGCTGCGGCAGCCTTTGTGCGCCTTTGCCGTGGTCGACTCCAAGTCCGCCTTTCTTGAGGCGAGGAAGCTAGCAGCATCGTGATGCCGTCTGCCGCGTGCGACCAGCATTCCGACACACGACACGTCAGGGGGCTGCACGACACCCGCACTGCCCAGACTGGTCGCCAATGCCACCGGCGGCCCCTCTCCAGCCCACACGCCACAGCGACCTGCACAGCTCTCAGTTAGTACCGCAGAAGCTCAGAAGGACTGGGTCCGTAGCAACTGCTTCAGGGCAAAGGAGATTGGATTGACTGCCGGGCGCACATGTGGGCAGGGGGTTTGTGCGACAGGGAGGTTTGTGCCACGTGCCTAGATACACAGTCTTACTCACCTGCTCAGGTCTGCTTTATGCAGCGACAAAGCCGGCCTAACGGTCCGTAGCGCATTCACATAAGTGCATGCCGCTGTCACATGTCAGCCCGACAGCACGTCAGGCACGTGGCCGCATGTCAGCGGATACCTGCCCGAGCGAAGTTGGTTGGCGCGAACGGCCTTCTCGCGAAGATCCAGCAAGCCCAGTGCCCGCATTACTGCTAAGCATAGCTAATCACAATGATGAGACATGACGGAATTGTATTGGAGGGCGAGGTGAAAAGACGAAGGCAGTGAAGCTGTAGTTTTCCGCGGACGCGTACAAGGACTGTAATCCGACCCTAACGTGGACGTCTCATCTCGCTATACTTTGAGGGATAGAGCACTCTGCAGCGCCTCACCGTGGAGCTTGTCGAGGCCATCTCTAGGGCCCAAACTCGCTAGCAGTTAGCCTGGGGGCCGTGCCATAGATCCATCTACCGATATACAACTCTGCTGAACTGAGCTAGCGCAATGTGGCGCATGCTCAACCACCGGTCCTTGCGGGGCCTCGCTGCAAGGACCGAGGAGCAGGAGGGAACAAAGTCGACCGGATTTAGCGTCCTGACCGCTCTGGAAGAAGAACCAACACCTCGTGCGCTTCAGGAGGGGAATAGCTTCCTTGCTCGCCGGCCGGCGCGGCGCTGGGTCGGACCCCGCGACTGCCTCGGAGGTGGGATGGCGTGCTATGAGGGTGTTTGGCCCTGTTGGTGTCACAGCCATGCTAGGCACCACCTGCTGCGTCCCCGACACAGGTTAGACATGCGTACAGCTGTTGTAACGGACTTTTTGAGGAACTACTTCATGAAAGCCCGTCGTGTACTGTGGCAGCTGTGGTGGTGGCAAACGGGGCTCCTCGTCTGGGGCCTTGCGGGGGTGCAGCGGCGTTCTAGGTCAAAGGCTGACAGCGGCAGTGTCATATCCCACCTGGCAGCGGTTCCTCCGTGCAGCACGCGAAGGTTGATCTGGGTCCAGGGGCTGACAGGCGTAGTATTACCTGTTGCATGCTACCTGGGAGCAATGCCCCAAGTGGCACACACCAAGGGCAACCTGGGCTGTAGGTGAACGGCGCACGGCGATGTGCAGGAGAACCCGCTCGCCACTCGCAGCACAGCACATGGCAGCACGTGATGCTTGGGAAGAAGGTGGTCTCGGACACGCCTGGCCCTCTCCCCAATACCCCTCTCCTGGCCCCCCCCCTCGATCGTATGCATTTGGAATTTCTCCCCCGCCCCCTGGTGCCAACAGGCGACTACTACTTTGCGGTCAACGTCAAGGAGGCCTTTGACCTCGAGGTCAATGCCCAACCGTGAGTGCGCTGCAGCTGCGCGAAGCTGCCCCGCTCGCAGGCCCACGTTGGTCGGTGTGGCGTATGGTTCGGTGTGGCAGCAAGGGGAGGGCAGCAAAGGGAGAGGGGCAGCAGTGGCGTTCTGGAGGACCTCGAAGGCGCCATGGTCTGCACCTGCGAAACAGCCAGCCTGTGAGGATTGCGCCCACTTGCCGAGCGATTCAGCGCCAACTGCTAGGCGAGCACCAGGGGCTGTATGGTCTTTAGCAGACGTTTGCTTGAATCGTTCAGGACCTCCCCTTTGCCCATTGCGCATTCCGGACCCTGGAGAGCGTCGGACGCCATGCTGCTACCCTGTCCTCCCAGGCTCCTCACGTGCACACGGTTCGTACGAGCGCCCTGCTAAGGGTTTGCTCGAACCCCGTGCCCCCTTACCGCCAGGTACGTCCGTGTGCAGATCAAGCGGATCGGCGGCGGCGGTCCTCCCCTGGAGGAGCGGGACACGCGTGTGCTGACCAACAGCCTCAACCCCATGTGGGAGGAGTGGTGAGTGGGGGTATGCAGGGAAGGTGTTTGGGGCTTGGGGGCACTCCGCCACGTTGACCGTGTCGTAATGTACAACGTGAAGCCCGTGTGGGGGGAGTGGTGAGTTGGGACGGGTTAGGGCCGGTAGCCGCCCAGCGGCAAGGTACCAGATTAAGGAATCAATATGGGGTGGGCTGCAAACGCGTCAGTCCATGTGGGCTGAGTGGTGAGTGGGTGGGTTTAGGGATGGAGTTGCAGCGCGGCAGTGTCTAATATACCAAAGCCAATAAAGTGTGGTGGACTGCAGCAGCGGCAACCCCATGTGGGAGGAATGACGAGTGGAGGTATGCGTGGGCGGCGTTAGGGGTGGGGAGTTGGGACCGGGGGCTGTGTAGCGGTGCTGAACTTGCAGCCCCATGTGGGAGGAGGGATGGGTGCCGGGCTGAGGTCGGCGGGGTTGTAGCTGTCTTCGACTCAGTGCGGGGTGTCGACGTTGCGTTGCGGGGGACGGGTAGGGGTCGGGGGTGGAGGGCATCAAATCGCCGATGCGGCAAAATGACACACGTGGGGAGACTGGCGAAGGGGGGGAGGCGCGTTGAGGGTGAGCGGTGGGGGCAGGGAAGGGCGCTGGCGCGCGATGCATACCGTAGAGCCGGGCAGCGGGCACAGTGCTTAGGGAGGAGGGCCTGGAGGCGCTAACACATAAGACATAACACATAACCATAGTAACAAGCTGCTCTCAACGGCATTTCCTTTCCCCAACCATTCCCCTAAGCGTGCTCCTGTCCCTGAGTAGGCTGAGGGAGGAGGGCTTGAAGGCGCTTCCCTATGCATGCGTGTACACGTTACCTGAAGGTCAAGGCTTGTGCTAGTACCGTTTGGTTTCACCCACCCCTGACGCCCGACGCGGTTTCCTCGCGTTTCACGCGTACCCAGCGTGCTGCTGTTGCTGTGCAAGCTGAGCGAGGCTTTTATTGCACGACCGCTCCCAACCATTCCCAACCACTCCTGACAACTTATAACCGCCCCCAGCGTGCTGCTGTCGCTGAGCAAGCTGAGCGAGGAGGACCTGGAGGCGCTGGAGGTCAGCGTGCGGGTGCTGGACAAGAAGCACTTCAACGCCTGCATCGGCACGGTGGGTGCGGCATGTGTATTAGCTGTGTGCTGAGGTGTGTGCACGGAAGCACCAGCGTGCGGGTGCCGGACAAGAAGCACTTCAACGCCTGCATTGGTACGGTGGGTGCGGCATGTGTCTTAGCTGTGTGTATTAGCTGTGTGCTGAGGTGTGTGCACGGGAGCACCAGCGTGCGGGTGCTGGACAAGAAGCACATCGCATCGGCACGGTTCGTGTTCGTGCAGTATGGATGTGTGGCGGTGTGTTGGCAGTGTGGCGTGCAAGCGTGCAGGTGCTTCACGAACCGGGCTCCACGCGGGTAGATTCAGGCTCACTGCGACAGCTTACAATTGTGCTCTCATACGTGCGTGCCTTTTGCAGGCCTTATGCAGTCCACGTACGGCACTAACTGTTCACCCACTTCCGCTTCTCGACGTTCCTGCATGCAGGCGTGTTATTGGTAGTTTCCCAGCATGAGCACCTCTCAATATGTGCTGATAGGGTTCGTTCCCCTTTCCCCGCCCTCAGATGTCGCTACCCCTGAAGGAGGCCTTTGACGAGTGCGAGCTCAACAAGGAGACCGTGCGCATGTGAGGAGGCGTTAGGGCGGGGCGAAGGGGTTTTGCGGTAGGACGGGGGCAACTCAGTATTGTGTACGACATAGGCGGCGTTTCGCGGGCTTGGGCGTGTTAGGAGAGCCGTGAAAAAGGACGGCGGGGGGGAACGGGGTGGGGCGGTGGGGCGGGGGAAACAAAAACCACTGACAAGAACGGAGGGGTTGTAAGTGGGTGTGCTTGGGAGTCGTCATAGGCTCAACAAGAAGACCGTGCAAACGTGAGGAGGAAGGGCGGGGCAAGGGGTGGGCCGGGTTCAGCACAGTACTGGTGGCAAAGAGGACGGGGGGTGGCGGGGAAGGGAAGGCGCCATATGTTGTCTGTACGGGAGCGCAATGTGAGATGAGTCAAGGTACCGTGTGAAGGGAAACCGGTCAAGTGTCCTTTACGCAACCAAGTGAGTGGGCTTCAGCCGCGAAGAGGCTAAGAAACAGAAGCTGAAGACGGACGGGCAGGGGGGGGGGGCAGCCCTAGCTCTGCTCCCCTTCCTCAAACGACCGACAGATTTTGCGTTTGGTGTTTCTTCCTGCGCTGTACCCACTTTGCTGTATGCTGCCTTTGACCGTTACACGCTGTCAACGCACCACCTCGTGTCCGCAGGTGGCAGCTGTTTGACGGCAAGAACGCGGCCAGGCGGCTCACCAGCCGCCTGTCGGTGGGCTTCAGCCTGCTGACGCGCCCGCAGTTCCTGGAGGTGGGGCGTGGGCTCTTGTGGGTTAGCATGTGTATGAAGGGGTGTGGGTGTGGGGTTGAGGCCTGTCGGTGGGCTTCAGCCTGCTGACCCGCCCGCAGTTCCTGGAGGTGGGGCGTGGGCTCTTGTGGGTTAGCATGTGTATGAAGGGGTGTGGGTGTGGGGTTGAGGCCTGTCGGTGGGCTTCAGCCTGCTGACGCGCCCAGCAGTTCCTGGAGGTGGGGCGCGGGGTTGGGGATGCCTCTCGTCAAGCTGCCGGACTCCTGGGTCGTGGGTCGTGGGTCGTGGGTCGTGGGTCGTGGGTCCTGTGGGACGGCGTATTGCAGCCTGCTGGCACGGCCTCTCCGCCGTGCGGCAGGCGGCAGCGGTACCACGCTACATGCAACACCGCCATGGCGTGGGACGTGCCATATCAAAGTAGGGTGTCAAGGGGCGGGCACAGGTAAACGGGACGGCGTACGCTCTTCCTCATTTGCATCCTATCCCCTGCTGCTCGCTTGCCCTCAACGTGTCAACGGCCTGCCACGCCCCTTCCACTCTCCCAGATGTTCTACGTGATGGACGCTGTTGGGGACGTCAGCACCCTGCAGGCGCAGGTGGGTTAGGGAGTGGGTCCTGCGCATTTGCCTGATCGTGCTCGTGCGTATGGGGAGGGCAGCGCTTTGACGCCCCTTATGGTGGTGGTCGTGATGGTGGGTGCAGGCCCACCCAAGCGCGACGTGCACAGTGTTCCTTAACCCACACCCTGCACCCCCCTTACTACACATGCCCCCACCAGGTGCTGGGCCACGAGCTGCACGTGCGGGTGCACGGCTTCAGCGGCCTGCCGGGGGCGGAGGGCCAGCAGCTGAGCATTAAGATCAGGTGGGCGAGCGCGATAGCGCATGGGAGACTCCCTTGCTTGCTGCGCATTGTGTGCCTGGGCCTGCACCACGCAATGCAGGCGACATGGTGATCGATTTGCGTTCAGTCACACACCCTCACCTGCTGTTACTACGCTGCTAATACACATGCCTCCAGCCTGGGCCTGTACCTCTCCACGCGTGCAGTGGGGCTGCGGGAGAACGGTGACATGGAGCCCCTGCCCCTGCTCGTGCCGTAACACACACTCACACCTGCTGCTAATACACATGCCCCCAGCCTGGGCCTGTTCCAGTCCACGCGTGCGGTGGCGCTGCGGGGCGACGGCGACATGGAGCCCCTGGACCTGGTCATTCCACTCAACGCGGCATACAGGAGCGCGGCGCAGTTCAAGGGCTGGGACGCCAAGCAGGTGTGTATCACAGAGGCGCGCGGCCCACAGTACAGTTGGATATGTGGAAAAGGGCCACTGGTGTAGTCCGGTGACTTAGGCACAGGCTGGGACGCCAAGCAGGTGTGAGCATGTGGCGTTCGCGACAGCTCGCCCGTGCTTCGCGGGTGTACGACCTCCGTACCAGTCCGTACCGTAGTTTTGCTGTATTTGTCCTTCAGGGCCCATGTGGCGTGCGCTGCACACATCCCCAGATGAAGGATAGGTGTAATGCAGTCGCTTCGTGTTGCTGGCCCTCCTAGTACCAAGTACGGCCCACGCGTCAAGCCCGCTTACGTAACCCCCGCCTGCCGTACCCGCATGCGTCATTTCTGTACAGTTCGGCGACCTCAAGGTGGAGCTGTACACGGGCGGCCGTACGCGGCTGTTCAAGACGCAGGTACCGCTGTGGGACGTGCCGTACTTGCAGCTGACGCGGGCTGAGATTGAAGAGGCGCTGCTGCAGCAGACCCAGCAGCAGCAGCAGCAGCAGGAGGGGGCGGCGGGCGGCGGCGAGGAGGCGGCGGCGGCTGGCGACGGCGTGTCTCCCAGTGCGGCGGCCGTGGCGGCTGCGGCGGCGGCGGCTGTGTATGGGGACAGGGGCGGGCAGCAGGATGGGCCGCTGGGGCGCATGTGAGTGGGCGGGTGTTGGGGGTTTGCGGGGCGGGCGCGAGGGTGCGAGCGGCAAGGCGAAGAACCGGCGGTCGGGCGGCCATCGTGTGTAGGGGTGCTGTTCTGCCTGAGTTGTGGTGCCCCAGTGTTTGTCGTCCGTGTGGACCTGCATCCCGTACGAGACCCGGCGTGCCAGCGCCTCACCAAAACTGGAAATGCCGTTACCAGCATTGGCGATTGTATTGGTGTGTAATGGCCTGATGCGTTGCTGCCGCCGCAGGAGCTTCGCCAAGACGCTGCCGGGTGCGGGCCGTGTGGAGCACAGTGTCAGCAGCCTGGCGGACTCGCCAAAGGTGGGGCTTGTCTGAAGGGGCAGGGAGAGGCAGGTCCAGGGGGGCACGTGGGATGTCCGTGTGGGCCGTGTGGAGCACAGCCATGTGGAGCCTGTCGAATTGGTGCGGAAGGTGGGGGCAGGTAGGGGCAGGAAGGGGCCAGGCAGGGGGGCATAGGTGGTGTTCTCCCAGTGAGTTTACGTTTGCCAGTCCGGCATCGGTGCAATTGTAGCCAGCACGCCTCCCGTCCGTCCGCTGCTGTGCACACATCGAATGCGGAGGGCGGGCGGCAGCGGCCGGGTCCTGGCCCCGGGTCCTGGCCCCGCTGTATGGCCCCCGGTGGTGCGGGAGGGGCGCGCAAGTGGCGGCGCCGCGCCTGGGGGCTAGGGTGGTGGTGTACCCACACCCCCACATGCTCCTTGCCGGTCCATCATTTACGTGACCCCCATCTTCACCGGTACTCCACCCACCCCGTAGAGCGCTCTCGGGGTCCTGCTTGGGGCGGGCGGCAGCGGCCTGGTCCTGGCGTGCAAAAGAACTGGACAAGCAACATATCCACACTCACACATGCTCCTTGCTAGTCCCCCAATTACGTACCAACCCACCCCGTAGAGCGCTCCCGGGATGCTGCTGGGCGCGGGCGGCAGCGGCCTGGTCCTAGCCCCGCTGTGGGCCGGCAAGGAGTACGGGCGGCGCATGCAGCGCACCGACAAGAGTGTGACCATGGAGCCGGTGGTGCGGCTGTCGCTGCAGCTGGTGCAGGCGGTGGGTGGTGGGGGCGGGGGGTCGTTGGGGCGGTTGGTGGTTGACGGTTGGCGCGTTGGTGTGACCGGGCGTACCGCGTTCCAGGCAGAGGCACGCAGGGGGTGCATTGTGCGGAAAGTGAAAGGGGACAAGGCGTCAAGTGCAAAGGAACGGCAGCATCCGGGCATCGGCACGCATTCGCCCACCCGCAGTGGGGCCAAATGCAGTGCAGGTTTTGCTGCGCCCCTGTGTTTCGCGTTTTCGCCACTGCTGCTGTCGTCTGTGGCAAATGTGTTCCTGCATGGGCCCCCGCGAAACCCGGATCGCAGAAGCCCGAGCCCGAGGGCCCCGCAACCGTTCAGACGGTTGGCGCCGCCGCTACGACCGATGGCGGCGATGGCGGCGAAGCCGGCGGCGGCGGCGGCGGCGGCGCCGACGTTGAGGAGTCGGCGTTTGACGTGCATGCGAAGGACGTGGCGGTGCCGCCAAAGCCGTTCGCTGTGCCGACGCCGCATGTGGGTCACTTGAGTCGGAGGTTGCACCGGGAAGGTTCCCGAAGGGTTGGGTCGTAGGATCCAGCCCTTGACCATGAGAGTCGCTCTGCGTGCAGGGTGTGCCCCCGGTGACTCCCAAGGTGTGCTGCACGCGTCTTTGTTGTTGCTTCATTCCCGCTAGTGCCGTACACATGTCCGCACTCAACGCTGTTTGTACGCAGGACGTGGCCATCGCTGATTACGTGGTGCGCTGCGGCCCCCACACGCTGTGGAAGCACATGTTCGACGAGGGGTCGCAGGTGATGGCCAACATGGTCGCACGAGAGGTGCGTAAGCGGTGTGCGGGCTGTGTGTTAAGTTTCACGTGTTGGGTGCTGTGCCACCGGGCTTCGTTGGGTGACGGGCGGGCAGGTGCTGGCCAACATGATCGCACGGGAGGTAAGACACGTCCTGGGCAGTACGTTGGGCCAGAATATTAGGTGATGCCGTGTCGTCTTGGGTGATATGTATGTAGGTATGTGGCCAGGTGTCCTCATGCGTGTGTGGTCTGCAGCTGCCATTTGCCCGAGTGGGCCCCATTTTCACGGTGGGTCGCAGGTGCTGTGACCAATGTGGGGCGAGTGGTGCGTGAGCGGTGCACGGTGTGTAATGAGGTGCCTACGTTTATCCACCGGACAAACCGGCACCCCGAGTGACAAGGGTTCCATGTACTGGGCGCGACACTTGCATGCTAGGCCAGTACCTGGGGTTTGGGGTTTGGGAAGCAGGGTTGGGAAGCAGGCTTAGGGGTTGGGTTTGCATCGTCTTGTATGGCGATGGCGTCGTGCCGTGTGGGCTGCGCGTTCTGCGAGGAGGGACTGAGGGATCGCAGGATTAGTCGGTGGCCGATACGGCCGCACGTGAGGGTGACGAGGGAGAGGTGTGGCCGGGGCTTGCAGAGTCTCTGTTGGGATGCGTTATGGTCCGTGTGACCCTTGGGAGCCCCGTCGCGCCGTCCCGCTCTGGGTGCGACGCGCTGGGAACGGCGTGGCTACTGCTCTACCCTGCCCTGCCTTGCGGTGCCCCTCAAACGGCACTTTAACGGTGTCGACCCAAGCTATCGTGTGTACTCCCCGTGCACCTGCCCGTTCAGAAACTGGTGGACATGAAGATCGGCGGCTGGGTGGACGACCCCTCCGGCGGCGCCGTCAAGATCCGTGACATGTCGTACAAGAAGCCCGCGCCCGTGGTCAAACTGGCGCCCGTTGACCAGCAGCAGCAGGTACGGCCAGGGCGGAGGGCTGGGTCGCTCGAACCGAGTCGGCCTGAACCCCCCCTTCTGACACGTGATCCCGTCCAAACAGATTTAGCTGTAAGCGAGGTCAATCTTACGGCCGTCAGGCTGGCTCCCGTCCAGGCCATGCCTAGCAAAACGTTTCAGTATACAACAGCTTTCCCAGCCTAGACCCTCCTGCCAGCTGCTGCCCACTGACCGTTGACCAGCAGCAGCAGATGCGACTCAATAGGGCATAGCAATGGTCAAAGCATCGCACAGACGCACCGACGCCTGCAATTCAACCTATGGTCCTGCATGCCGTACCTCACACTGGATGTCTCGCACAACTCACGTTATGCCTTACTCCGCAAGTGCGCGCTCGGGTCAACCGCGTCAGGTGGTTCTACGCTGCAGGTGTGTGGGGCGCAGACCCTACATTCCACACGCCGTGCCGCATAAACCAGCTGCCCTAACCCCGGCAGGTGGTGTGCAAGTCCCGTGGAGGCTTCGTGGTGCGCAGCCGCATCACGCCCACGGTGCCCATGGCGGGGCAGCCGGTCAACGTGTGGCTGCAGGTGGGGCTAGGGTTTTGCGTGTGGGTTGGCTTGGGCCGCGCGCTTGGGCGTGTATTAGCAACAGCATGCCGGCACGATGAGGTGCCCATGGCGGGGCAGCCGGTCAACGTGTGGTTGCATGTTGCATGTGGGGCTAGGGGGCGGATGTGGGTTAGCTGGGGCCCGCGCGTGTGGGTGTGTATTAGCAGGGGCATACTGGCACGATGGTGTGTCCATGGCGGGACAGGGGGGAGGATACTGGTTGCTTCCAGCCTCTGCACATGGACATCAAGGGCCCGGCGCTTGTAGCTGCCGCAGCCATGCCAACGACTCCACCAATGACTCAAACCTCTAGGCGATGCCATTGTGCTGACCCCGTCCCGTGTCACGTGTCGCCCTGGCGTGTAGATTGTGGGGCAGCAAATCGCGCCCAAGACCACCCGCCTCACTACCACGCTCAAGGTAAGGGAGGTATTGGTCACAGTTACAGCGGTTATGGTGCATGCGTTTTCCTGCTGTCTACTACGTCTCGCAACGGCCTCAGTTTGCCAACTCACCTTGATTTTTCGCTGTCCGCACCGGTTTGACAGATCGCACACTGTGCTCAATGTTCCCCCCCCCCCCCCCCATCGCTTTTGCTTAACACACAGCTTGGGTGGCTTCACGCACCTCCACGCTGTCATATGGAAATGCTAGGTGCTTCACCTCCCTCCACCTCATGGGTTCCGAAATGCAGTTTGAGTGGCTCAAGAAGACCACCTTCCAGGGCCGCATTGAGGCCGACACCCCCGCGGACGCCAAGAAGTACTACGTGGGGCTGAGGGAGGAGCTGGCGGCGCTGTACCAGGTGGGTTAGCAACAGGGTGGGACGTGGGTTAGCAGCGGTGTGGGTGCTGGGTGCCTGGCTGGGGGAGGAGCTGGCGGCGCCGTACCGGGTGGGCAGTATATGCCCTCCGGGCTTTTTGGCTTCGCCATGGAGGCAAAGAAGTCAGGCCGCAGGGGCCATGGGGGCTTATCCGCGACCACCAGATATGTGAAGTGCAGGGTGCGGGTGCGTGTGCGGGGTGCGGGGTGCGAGGGCAGCAGCTGCGTGAAGGAGGAGCTGGCGGCGCTACACCAGGTGTGTTGGCAACAGGGTTGGGTGTGGGTTAGCAGCGGTGTGGGTGCGGGGTGCGGGGATGGCAGCTGCATGGGGGTTGGAGCAAGGGACGCTGCACCAGGTGACAATGATACCAATTCGAGGTAAGTGTTGCTTCGTGCGTTGAGTTGTTTGATCCCTGTCTTGTTGCCCTTGTTGTTAACCCACAGGTGGAGGACATCACAGATGCGGTTCTGGCCGCCGCGACCAAGCGGCTGGAGGAGGCACGTGCCGCGGGGCCCGCACAGGGCGCAGAGGAGGAGGAGGCGCCCGCCGCAGCTGCCGCCGCGGCGGCGCCCGCAGTCGCCGCTGCCAGCTACGGGGCCGCGGCGGGCGCGGCGGCGGGCGCCGCCGCCGGCGCTGGCGGCGGCGGCGTGCCCACGTGGGCCGTGCTGCTGCTGGCGGGCGTGGGGCTGTGTATTACGTTGCTGCTGCTGGTGGTGGTGGTGCAGCTGCGGGGGCTGGCGGCGGGTGTGGGGCGGGTGGTGGAGAGGCTGGACGCGGTGGCGGGGCAGGGAGGGATGGTGGGCGCGGACCAGCTGCTGGAGGCGCTCCGGATGTGGGGGGCGGGGCTGCAGGGGGGGGGGCGGGTGTGCTTAGAGGGGGGGGGGCTCAGGGGTCTGAGCGGCA
>VFQN01002071.1_pt1 | contig 31993 bp, 42 predicted proteins | sample 3512371 | NCBI WGS metagenome assembly VFQN01 (sample SAMN10412370, study PRJNA504923) | tailings metagenome | isolation source: Replicate 2 from Balatoc abandoned mine | place: Philippines: Itogon, Benguet | collected 2017-08-28 | reverse complement strand
CCCCCCCCTGGAGACCCCCTAGAAATGGCCCAGATTTATCAATATAAGCTATATATGATATAAGAAACAATATTGGGTCCGAAAAGTAGGGCGTATGGGGGTAAGGTACAAAAGTTCTGTATCCCCCCCCCCTGCCGGTTGCCCAAGAATGAACGTGTTAGGTGCCTAGCATGAACCGGGAGGACCGTACGGAAGGGCGTCATCAGCCCGCTGCTGTGTAGCGATGCAGTTGCGTGGTCACGAAAGCAAATTAGCAAGCAGGTTCTAGTCGAGGACGAGGCGAGTGGCAGACATGTCCTGCGATTAGTAGACATCGAGGCGGCTCCGGCTGTCAGCTGTTGATGCGCTGAGAGGACTTAACTGTAGGAGAATAACACCACCGCTGCTGTGTGTGCATCTTGGAACCTGGTGCCCATATTCAGAACATCAAGAACCGGTGCCCGTCACGAACACTGCATAAGCGCCTGCCCAATAGTACGTTAATACCACGACAAGAGCACACCTGAGCACACCGTTCCAAGTGGGTCTTCGGGGCTGGCTGCCCACACGAACGAATCCCCCTCGGCACGCAATATAAGGGAGAACTTTGTGGGAACGCGGGAATCCCGCACAGGAGAACGTGTCGGGAACCTTGTGGGAACCTTGAGGGAACGCCTGAGAACGTCTGAGAACGAGTGTAGAACGTATGGGAACGCTCCGAAAACGTCGGGGAACGTAGGTCGCGTTCTCCTGTCTGTTCTCGCTGTCTGCACGGGAACCGGTTGGGAACGGTTGGGAACGCTCAGAACGCGACTCTACGTTCCCTTCGCGACTGGTCGTTCCCCGACTGGCAACCGAACCGCCGGATGCCGTACAGGCTTTTTTTCTGTTTAACTTAAATTACAGTGCCTACGGTCGCTTGTTTGCTAACATACACTGCTGCACGCATAGCTTTCACAATGGGTGGAAAGAAATACGAATACGATCAAGACTATAAGCCGGGCAATGACCATCAGGGAAACGGCTACCGCTTGCGTTCAAAGGCCAAAGACGGTGTTGTCAGTCGAGCTGCCCTCAGTGATGCTAGTGGACAGCAGTCTGGCCCTGCTGTCTCAGCCGACAGCGCGCGGGTTGGGGAAGTGAACAGCATTGCCGATGGTCGCAAGCCAGCGCGACGGGGCAAGCAACCCGCGAAGGGCCAGAACGCAGACGCGGTGGGCATAGTTGCTGATGCTTGCCAGCTGGCGCGTGTAAACGCTGGAGCGGGCGTGTCCGACTTTGCGGGTAAGAGTAGCTGAAGGGCTCCAGTTCCACGTGGCGTAGTGTATCCCGGCTGCCGACTCACCACTACCCTGTGTGCGCCTGCCCGTGTACAGACTCACAGGACACGCAAGCACCAGACGACTTTATGACGGGAGCACGTGACAGACTGGCACATATGGGCGCTGAGCCTGGTGAGCTGTTGTGTGCATTGGGGTGGCGCATGGGTGCGTAGCATGCATAGTTTATTCACACGAGTGCACCCGTGCCTGTAGGCGCTTTCCACGGCAGGAGCAATGCCGGCAATAGTGCGGGCAGCGGAGCGCCGTACTACGGCGGTGGAGGCGGTGGTGGTGCAGCTGCTTGGGGGAACCGTGGTACCGGTAAGTCCCCTGCTGCGGGCGAGCAAGCTATCTTGCATGCTTTGCCGGGGGGCCGTTCGACTACCAAAACCGGCAACTTGCGCATTGCTGTGGACGCAGGTGGTGGGAACCAAGCGGGGAGTGGGCTGTACGATGACTATGGGCCCGGGGACGAGGACACATACGGCGGGGAAGGTGCGAAGGCTAGCCCTGGTCCACCTGCGCAGGTGTCCTTGCCTACATGTGATGATTGCCCACACACCCTGGCCCGTGTTAAGCCCACCCACCGCTCCTTGCCATTGTAGGAGACTATGAGGGCCAGCAATACGCTGGCGACGGGACGCAGCAGGAGGAGCACGGGCGGGTCGAGGGCGGGGTGGCGGCCCAAGGTGCGCGTGCACCCTCAATGTATACCAGCCTCGGCTGTTCTTAGGAGTCCATCAGCAATGCAGTCGTTTTGCATCTTGACGTCAACTGTTTACATGTTACGCGCGTATATGTGCGTGCAGGACACGCTGACCGCGACGAAGACGACATTGGGGCCGACCAAATGGACCGGCGACATGATCCGGGTTGCTCGCCGTATTGTGATGTGGTACTGCTGCTGCCGAAGGGGTTTGGCCCGTGGCCGGCACATCAGCACAAACGCAAAGCAAACTGGAGCACAAAGTAACTGTCGGCTAAGTATTGCAGCGTGTTGAGGGTGAAATGAGAAAAGCAGAGAGAACATCTGGGAACGGTCCCAAAGTTCCGGTAGTGTGCGGCGGTTCTCGTTGTCGCCCATCTGGGTTCCCGTGGGTTCCCAGAACTCGGGGGCGCGTTCCCGCGGCCGTTCCCGCTAGTTCTCAGCCACGTTCCCACAGGTTCTGACGCGTTCTGGATACGTTCCCAGGTGGTTCCCGGGGACCTTGAGGCCCACGTTCCCACTAAGGATTGATATAAGGAGAAGGTGGACATGGTAAGACACCCCAACCGGACAAGCTTCCCTATAATGACCCAAACCAAGTCATGTGGTACGAGCATACGACTTTCGACCGTGAGAGGTTTCCTGCAAGCTAAATAGACAAAAACCGCTAGCTGTCCTCGTGCATGAAATGCCACAAATGTGCTCGCCTGCGTACAGTAGCCATCTTCAATACTTTACGAGTCGCAAGCTGAGCTCAGCTAGCTCAGCAATTAATGCATACGAGGGGAAGCTCTGAAAGCGTTGGTATACTACGGCACTAGACCACTAGGTACAAACCCCGTTTCAACAGGACTCGGTGCATCAGCGTGGCACGTGGGGAGCTACGGTGCCGAAACGACTCGCTGCACTGTCCAGGACTGCTTGCTGCATGCGCCGCTATGATGAGGGCCCAAAACCTTTATACATGACACCACGGGCCACGGAGCTAGCACATGCACCCCGCGGCCGCATCATCTTCCATTAGCTAAATGCTCAGCTCTCCCTTTCTCCTGCTGAGCGTCCTGCCGGCGCCTGCCGTCCTGCTGGCCACGCTCCTGGCCAGCGACCGCGTCGCCCGCACCACGCTGCTGCCCGCCTCCCGCACCTCCCGCCCGAACACGATGTAGACCGCGAGGCCCGCGTAGAACGCCACCAGGCCGATGTTGAGCAGCAGGATCAGCACGCCCACGACACTCTGCACAGTCTGCGGGTGGAGGGCGGGGAAAGGGGAGGCGTGGGGCGTCAGGTTGGGCTCGCGGGCCACTCGTTGATCAGTAGGGTGATTGGTGGTTTTCCGTCGATGAAACCGTACTTAACAATTCTGGTGTACAGGATGGTGCGGCTTGCCAGGGGTGAATGCCTGCCCCGCCCTGGGTTTCGTTGTGCTTCATCCGTAGCCTAGCACCCAAACCGTACTTATGGCGTGCCGTACCGTACCGTACAGTAACGTACCTGCTGGTCTATGCGGCTGGTAGCGTCGTTGGCCTTGACCGCGAAGAACAGCCCCAGCGTGATGGTCAGCGACAGCACGCCCAGGCTGCCGAACTCGGAGCGCGTCAGCAGCACAAAGCGGCGCGGCGAGGTGGTGCTGTTGGCCAGCGCCACCGCCAGCAGCACCGCCAGCAGCAGCAGCGCCTGCTGGTACACCGGCATGGCGCGGCCGAACACCTCCACCACCACCAGCAGCAGCGTCTGCAGCTGCAGCACGCTGCCGAAGTAGTAGTAACGCTGCCTGAAGAGGCAAGAGGGCGGTGTAGGGCAAAGAGAGCATGTCAGCATCTCCCTTTGCTCTGATTTTGTAGTAGGCTACAGGTATGGATGGCCCAAGCAAGGGCCGTCCGCTCCGGTCCGATGGGCAGCGACGTCGGGGTGATAAAACGCACCTGAAGTCTCCGTACAGGAAGCCGTACACCTGCTGCGTGTGGAAGTCGTCCAGCCGGGCCCTCCACCGCCACAGCAGCGCCAGCGAGGCCAGCGGCGGCGCCACGCAGAACAGCAGCACGCCCGCCACGCCCAGCGGCAGGTAGGCCGCCAGGTGCACGCCCGCGTAGCACTCCTGGTTCAGGTTGCGCGTCCAGTAGCCGTGCCGCCACGTGGCCTGGGCACGGGGGCACGCACACGCGCCGCGAGTGGGGACAGGGCGTGAGGTTCCATTGCAGATGCGTCTCCGGCTACCGGCCTCCATTAATACGGGGTACCTCTCGGTTTGACAGCGTGAATGAAGGCCATGGCGTACAAGGCGTGGTAGGCAAGCAGTGCACAGGTATCGCAATCTCAGTTGCCCTTACCCGCTGGTTCTCCGCAAAGGGCCCCCGTCCGTCGTCCACCAGGTAGCACGCGAACACGGACAGCACTGCTGCCGACAGCGCCGGGTACAGCACGAACAGCGCCACCAGCAGCACCACCAGCAGCTGCCGGGACAGGGGCACAGCGGCGTCCATGTGCTGCAGCGCGGAGCGGGGCTGCACGCGCAGGCTGCCGCCCACGCGTGAGGCGGCGCGCGACACGGCGCTCCACACGCTGCCGCCCAGGCTGGCGAAGCTGGCGCCGCTGGGGGCGGGTGCCAGGGCCGAGCTGGGGCTGGGTCCGAGGCTTGAGCTCGCTGGTGGGACGTCAGGGAAAGTGGGGGGCAAGCGCTTTGGTAGCTGCAGGGCGAGGCATGCATAGCGCCAGTCTTGGCAACACATGAAAGCAGTCCAGAACTCAGGAGTAGTGCTTGCCTGCAGCCAGGAGGATGTGACCGCTCAGAGCGTGGTTGCCACACTGTGACTCACTTTGGTAGACCTCGGAGCCGCTGCTGGTCAGTCCACTGACGGTGCTCGACGGCGGGGCCTTCTGGGAGCCAAGTCGGGCCCTGGGGCCCGGGCGGCCCAGCCACGTGGGCAGGCCCCACGGGCTGGTGCCCGTTGCAGCGGTGGTTGTGGTGGTTGAGGTCGTTGGCGTGATGTTTGTCGAGGTGGTTGCAGTGGGCGGCACGCTGCTGCCGGGGCTGCCGGTGGACACGTGCGTGCTGATGGCGGCGGTGAGCGGTGCGCTGGGGGCGCTGCTGCCCCAGCTGCGCGTGGGGGTGCTCGACAGGCGGCTGGAGGGGGCGTGGCTGGGATCCGTGCCGGGATCGCTGACGCGGTTGGCGGGGCTGACCCGTGGGTCGTGGCTGTCCGCGCTATCTGGAGCAGCTGCTGGGCTTGAGCTTGGCGCGCCTGCCCCGTAGCCGCTGCCGCCGTGCACACCCATGTTGCCTGACGCACGTGAGAAGGGGGCGTCCGGGCCACGGGCGGCTGCCACGAAGACGGACTGGGGGAGGTTGGAGTCGTGCAAGGGTACGTCGCCGTTGGTGGAGGGAGGCAGCTGCTGGCTGGCCGCAGGGTCGCGCAGTGTAGGAGCGGTGGGGGAGAGTTCGATGACATGAGCTGCATGCTGGCGGTGGTTGTGGTTGTGGTGCGGGACTGGGTATTGCTGCTGCGGATGATGATGCTGTTGTTGCTGTTGCAGCAGCTGCTCGTAGTGCCCTTCCACATCGTTGCCATGGACCAACTCCGGCTCGCCAGCGTGCAGGCTGATGTGGCTGTCGCACTTGGCCAGGTCGGGTCTGGTGAGGTGCTGTTGCTTCTGCTGCTGTTGAGGCGGCATGCGGTGCGGTTGCTGTCTGGGGCTCTCGAACACGCCGAGGCTCAGAGCCACTCCACTGTCCCCAGCCACACCAAACCCATGAGCCCCAGCGCCCATGTCGCTGCCAGCAATCTGCTTCCTCACCACGCTCGTGCCTGAGCGCTCGCTGTGAGTTGCAGTGGGCGCTCCTGCGGACAGCTGCACGCCGCCATCACCAACACCACCAAAAGCGCCGGCAGCGGAAGACGTGGCGGCAGCAGTGACGGTGGCGACCCCCGGGGTCGCAAGACCGTTTGAAGATGCGTCGGCCGCCATGGAGGCGGCGTCGGGCGCGTTGGCTTGCCCCGCCGTTGAGGGTGTGAAAGCTGCAGTTCCCGCCGCTGCAAGTGCGGCCGCTGCTGCCCCCGCCGCAGCCTGCCGCGGCATGCTTTCGGAGCCTGCAAGGTGGAGGACGCTCCCCGCCTGCTTGCTCAGGCTGGGGAAGGCAAACAGGGGTGGCGCCCCCGCAAAAGCGCTGCCCAGGTTGCCTTGGCGGTGCGCCTGCGGAGCCTCCCCTGCTGCTGCTAGCCGCGGCCCAGAAGCCATTCGCCCGCCTCGCAGCAAGCCGACCAACCAGCTTGTAGCATGCCGCTTCGGGGTTGCACCCCTCGCACCCTTGAACTCCTGAGCCACCGCGTCGCTGGCGCCGGTTCCCGACGTCAGGTCCGAGGTTCCCACCGAGTTGGAACTCTGCGGCCCTGCCTGCTGCGCCACGCCCGCTGACGCATCCCCCAAGGGGCCCCGCCCCGACTCGGCCCCCGCCCCGGCCTCCGCCGTGTCCTCCGCAATGCCCTCGAGGGGCGCCCGCAGGCCGCCGCCGTGCGAGCCCTGGGACCGGGCCACCGCCGCCTCGCCGCCGTTGGCCGCCCCACCAGCAGCAACAGCAGCTGCGGCCTCGCTGGCACCCAGGTCCCTGCTCCGGGCCCCGGACTTGTCGCCCTGCCGCCGGGCCAGCTGCTCCGACCTCTTGAACCGCGGCGCCTGGGGCCACACGTAGTACCTGGGACAGGAGAGCGTGCAGCAGGCACAGCCAACAAGCCAGTGATGTACGGTAAGCAGACCAAAGAAGCCTGACAGATAGCCCATAATGAACCGCGGCGGCCGGCGCCATGTGACCCCGCCGTATCCACCGTCCTCCTCCCAATTGGCCCCACCTGACTGCCCAAATGGCCATGGACGCCAGCGCCACACCACACGGCAGCGCCACCGCCCCCGCCAGCTGCGCCCGGGCCTGGCCCGCGGGGTCCAGCGAGGGGTCCAGGCAGCTGGGGCTGAACGCAAGGAGCGTCTCGGCGCCTGCAGGGAGGGGCCGGGGCTGCAGGGTCGACAGCGCCGACAGCGCAACACTGCGTGCTGAGCTCCCTACCCAAGTGCAACGGTTATGGCTGTTTTCTGCCATCCATGCTGTATTTCCTACCAAGTGCAAGTGTTATGGCTGTTTGTTGCTATCCCTTATTAAGCGCTGCTGCAATCGCCCCGCACCATGCCTACCTGTGATGACGGAGAAGAAGGCCCTCACGCCGTCCACCACCGGGGGGTAGTCGATGTTGAGCTTGGTCTGGGGGCACGGCATGGGGCCAAATGGGGCGGATTATGGGGGCCGGAACAGTGCTGGGAAAGGTCCAGCAAGTGACCAAGAAGGAAAGCTGGCCGCGCTGCCTGGGATGCAGAGAGCCAAGTCCTGTAAGCAAATTGGGGTGGAGGCTGGTGGCAGGTTCTGCACACGTGGGAGGCCGCACGCGACTTGGCCAATGTCTTGTGGTCACTCGAAAGGCAAAGGAGGCACACGCACATGAGCAGTATGACATCTGGACCGCAAACGCCAGGCCAGCGCTGGACAGCACGTGTCCACCCTTACCAAGATAATGAAGTACTGCAGGTGGGTCACCAGGATCTGCCGGCAAAAGGGGGATGAGAGGATACGATGTACTGTTAGCGATTACCGTAGTGAGCATTCGGCTGAGGTGCCATGGATCCAAACCCAGACCGGCCCATGGGACGGCCCTTCGCTACCACTCGTCAAGCTGGGGGCCAGGCGTCTGGTGCACTCAACGCGACCCGTGGGTCAGCCCTCTGCCCCCCTTCCGTCAACCACAGGCCCCTGCCATTCACGCCGAGCGGTCTGGCCGTGAGTCAACCATAGACAACGCGCTTCCCCTATCAGCCTGTCGGCGCCTCACCTTGAGCACCTCGGCCGCCCCCGGCTTGTCCGCCCTGGCGCTGTTGTCCTCCTTGAACGTCACGAACGCCACCGCCAGCACCAGCAGCAGGCTGCCGGCGAAGGACACGGCCAGCAGCAGCCCCGACACGGCCAGCGAGGGGCAGCGCGTGCACACGAAGTCGTTGTCCAGGAACCAGCCGGCCGCACACGTGCCGCACAGCAGGCCGGTGTAGCCCTCGGCGCACTGCTGCTGCATGTACGACTGGGGGTCGCTGGCCGGCAGGCCCCACAGCAAGCAGAAGGGGGGCGAGGCGGCGGCGGTAGGGTCCGTGGAGGTGCCGTTGTGCCAGCGCTGCAGCACTGCCTCCCCGGGCGGCCGCGACGCGTACCACTGCTGCTGGCACTGCTGCAGCGGAGACACTTCCTGCTGCTGCTGCTGTTGCTGCAGGCGCCTGCGTTGGGCGGCGGTGCTGGCGCCCGAGGCTCGCTGTGGCTCCGGGGCGGTTGCGCCCGGGCAGGCGTCGGAATTAGGGCAGCGGTGGAAGAGCGTCGAGTTGGCGGCGCTGTGCCAATAGCCGGGCCGCGGCAGCAGCAGCGGGCCCCCGGGGCACAGCGCGTTGAGCGGGCAGTTGCGGCAGGCCCAGGGCGCATCCCCTCCGCTGCTACTGTCCACTCCCACTGCATCACCGTACAGTGCCGCGGTCGCAGCACCTGACAACGACCCCTCCGACCCGCTGGCCGCACTGCTGCCGTTGGCCCCGGCCATGGTGCTTCCGTTCCCAGCCACCAGCTGCTTCAGGCTGGGCCTGGCGTCGGCCCACAGGCCGTACTGGTCCGCCCCGCACCTGCCGCACGTGGTGTACGGCAGCGGCAGGCTGCCGCCCGCCCCCACGTCCAGCTGCTCGCCCAGCGCGCAGGGCAGCAGCGACACGGGCACGGACAGCGGCGGGATCTGGTACTGCCCCTCCGGCCCGCCCCCCTGTGCGCTGAGAGTGAGGGTGTAATCCCCCGGCCAGCCGCGCAGGATGAGCTGGCTCCACAGCGCGCCGCCGCGCAGCACCCCCACCGCCAGCTGCGCGCCCTGCAGCACCGCCCCGGAGGAGGGCGACAGGGACAGCGATACCACCACCGGGCCGTGGTCTGGGGCAAGGGTGCGTGGGGCGGGGGTATTCAACAGAAACCAAGATGGGTCATGTCATTGAACGCTGTCCATGCCGGGCTTCCAAAAGGTGACAGACGTATAAACACGAGGGGCCGCCGGGCAAGCAGTAGGCGCCCAGCAGTAGATGTGTTAATCCAAGTCGGGTTGTGTTGAGGCAATACGGTTGCCCACACACCAGTGCAGTGCGCCCAAGCGCGCCTCACCCGTGGCCCTCCTGCCGGCGCTGTCCCTAAGCTCCGCCGCCACCAGCAGCGGCGTGCCGGTGGGCAGCGGCAGGGGCGGGGGGCCCACACCGGGTGCGGCCGGTGCGCCGTCCTCCTGCAGCTGCAGTTGCAGCTGCGTGCCGCCCACACTGACGTTTACCAATGCCAGGAAGGCCGGGGGTAGGTCGAGCAGGAGGGAGAGGGCGGAGGCACGGGGCTGGTAAACCGTGCCGTTGCCTTGTCCTACACCGCCGCCTGTGCCATTACCCTGGTCAGAACCGTCGGGTGCAATGGCGCACTTGGATAGGGCCTGGCCGGCCAGCTGCTGCCGTTCGGCTGTGGATGTGCTGGCGTTCGCCTGTGGGCTGAACAGCAGCAGCTGCTGTGCCGCAGCGTCCCACGGGTCGTCGGATGCGGTTTCGGCGACGGCTGGGCTGCTGCTGGTATCGTTGCCGCTGCATGCCGCCCGCAGCACTGACGTGTAGGCGTCGCGGAACCACAGGGGAGCTGCCGCCTGCACGGCAAGCGCATAGTGGTGATGGCTAGATACCAGTGAGCTCAGGTGTGCCCAAGAATGCCCTGTAGCCGACGGGCAACATTCACTCAGGCAGAGGACATACCAGGCAGTGTGTTGCGACGGTTCGTGCGCGCACCCCAACCTGCATAGTTCTTAGTATGCGTAGTTTCCTTGCTGCGTACCACACCCACCTGCTGCGATCCTGCAGCACTGCTGGTTCCGTTGTTGGTTGCCAGCTGCGTGTCCAGCAGAGCCAGCGGCCAGCAGCCTTGGGTGGCCAACTGCCGCAGGGCGGACAAGGACAGGCGCCAGGATGCCTGCGAGCATAAGCAGGAAAGCAGCAATTGGTTGGTTATTGCAGCTTTCGCACAGAATTACGAGCACAATTGCTTCTTACTGAGAGCTTGCTGTTGCTAAGGCTTACGAAGCGGCGCGGAGTGTCCACCACAGTGCTTGACGCATGGCTTGTCCCGTGCGCTGGTTATGCCACAGGGTTTAAACCCACCCACGTACCTCGTGCGGGATGCTGTTTGCTGTACTCTGAACAAGGTTGGAGCTGCTGCCGTTGCATGTCTGCAGTGTAGCCATCGCCGCGCCCCTTGCCGCCGCATTGCTGCCCTCGAGCAGGCACCCGCTGAGCACCACACCAGCGCGCGGCCCAACGAACAAACCGCCGCCGTACCCGTTGTACGGCAGCAGGCTGCCGCCCAGCTGCGGTGCGATGAGTGCTGTGTTGCGCCTCAGGGTGACGTTGTGGGCCACAAGCGGTGTCAGCAGCGAGGCGGCCGCTGTGCCGTCGGTGCTGTTGCCCAGTGCCGTACCCCCGCCGCCACTCAGCCCGCCAGCATCTACGTACACGGCTGCTCCAACCGCCGCCGTGTTGCCTTCTAGGGCCATGTCCCTTAGGGTAACTGCAGCACACCTGTCCACGTGCACGCCCCCACCGCTGCCCTGGGGAACGCTGCTCTCCGTCACACGTCCGCCGTCTAGCTCCACAACCCCACAGCTGTAGCCGTACAGCGAGCCGCCCGCATCGGCAGCCGTGTTGTACGACAGGTCTGTGTCGTACAGCTGTATGTTACCGCCATCGGTGACAAAGACGCCGCCGCCAAAGGAGCCGCCCCCAAGGCCGGCGCTGGGTCCCACTGCGTTGGCGGTAATGTGGCTTCGGGTGACACTTACCGTAGAAGTTGGCCCGGATACTGACAGAGCCCCGCCGGACAGCACTGATGGTGAACCCGACCCGCGGGTGACCCTGTTGGCCGTCAGGGTGGACTCAACCACCGCTAGCTCCACCTGGACAGCCGGACCACTGCTATTGCTGCCAGCGACAGGGGATACCCGCAGGGCGGAGGGCATGAAGGCGACTGCCCCGCCGCTGGCCCCGGCCGTGTTAGTGCCGGCGGTTACCCCCGGTCCCAGCAGCACCGGCCCCAGCCCTGAGGACACGTGCAGCGCGCCCCCGCGCCCCGCCTGCGCCGTGTTGGACGTCAGGGTGGAGCTGCACAGGCGCAGCAGGTGGGGCGGCGGGCCGCTGACTGGCGGCACAGAGCTACACTCTTGGGCATCCTGCTCTGACGCAGCCGGCCACTGCACGTACAGGCCCCCGCTGCCGCCGCTGCGCTCCACTGCCGCCGCCGCCGCCAGCGCCACGGCCCCCGCATCGTCCTGCACGCTGACGGCACCGCCGTTCAGGGCTGCCGTGTTGCCGGACAGCGTGGCGTTGCGCACGAGCGCGGGGCAGCCCACCAGCGCCACCGCGCCGCCGCTGCCCCCGCAGCGGTTGTCCACCAACGTCACGTTGGTAGCCATCACAAGGCACCCAGATAGCCCCACCACCAGCGGAGCAGGCATCCGGGGACTGGCCTGCTGCAGCCGCCGTCTCCCTGCCGTGGTGGCGTTACCGGCTGGGGCCCCTTCGTCCCGGCCGTACAGCACGTGCTTGACCAGTACGGCGCCACCCAGCGCGGAGGCCGACCCTTGGGTCAGTGCCTGCTGCTGCCCGCCGCCTGCTGCGCCTGCTGCGTTGCCCGCAAGCGTGCTGTCGTACAGCGACAGCTGCAGCATGGGACCGTACTGACCAGCTGCGGCTGGGGTAGCTGAATCCACGCCGGTGACTGTTGCAAGATACAGCGCTCCGCCGCCCTGGTCAGCGGCGTTGCCGGTCAACGTGCATCCGGACACGTTGACCAGCACACGGGCGTCGAGTTGGGACTCCCCAGGAAGTGCCACCGGTGCGTCTGCAACTGTCCCACTGAGCTCGACCGCAACTGCGCCGCCCAACGAAGCCCGGTTGCCTGTGAGGTTCGAGTGCAGGATGGCGATGGTGGCGCGGACCTGAACGGTGGGACCGACAGGGAGAACGGGTAAGTGGAAAAGTGGCCCCCTATCAAAGGCCGTCAGCGTCGGTTCCCTAATCTCTATCGAACTAGGTACGACGCGAGAAAAAAGTCAACTACGACACCTTCTGACCCTGCAGCGCTACCGCGGTGAGCGCTCACGCACCTCGGCTTCAGTGGCGCCCAGTCCCAACACGGCCAGCGCTCCTCCAACACCATCCCGCGCCGTGTTGCCTGTCACTGTCGCGTCCTGAATAGTCCAATCCTTGCCGACAGCAATGACGCTACTGCTGCTGCCGCTACTGCTGTTGGCAGGCCACAGCTGCTGCACCGCCAAGCAGCCACCGTGCCTCTGGGCGTTGTTGCTGTCCAAAGATGAGCCCCCGGTGACATCCAGGGTCCCGAGCGACAGCACAGCCGCACAGCCGCCGTCCAACTGCGCCCTGTTGCCCCCCAGCGTGCTGCCCCCTGCCAACTGCAGCAACGCCAGGTGCCCCGTGGTGCCCACCACACCACCGCTGAACGCCGTGTTGTTGACGACGGTTGAGCCGTTGAGGACTGCTAACAACTCGATGTTAGCCGCCCACAGCACCCCGCCTTCCTGCCCCGCTGCATTGCCCCCAACTGTCACACCCTCCAGCACTACCTCCCCCACCGCCTGGCCCGCCCACAGCGCCCCGCCCCGAAGCGTCGCGGCGTTGCTACTGACGCTCGACCCAGCGCTTACGTTCACACTGCCCAACCGCAACGATGCTGCCAGCGCCCCTCCCGAGCCACCCAGCGCCCTGTTCCCTTCCACAGCCGACCCCGCAGTCACTAAAGTTGCGTTAACAGTATCCGCGGCAGACAACAGCCCGCCGCTGCCGCCGCCAGCCGTGTTGCCCACCGCCTTGCTGCCATTCAGCAGTTGCACCGAACCCACGGACCCGCCCACGTAGAACGCTCCCCCGCCGGCCAGGGTTGCCTCGTTGCCCGTCACCGAAGCCCCATCTCGCAGCACCAGCTTCGTCAGGTCCCCCGAGCAGCTGAACGCCCCCCCTGGCCCCCTGGACGCGCTGTTGTTCGCCATTGTGCTGCCTGCCCCGGCCAACTCCACCCGGCCCACGCTGCCCAGCACCTCCACTGCACCGCTGGACTGCCCGGCGTTGTTGCTCACTGCGCTGCCGCCGGTGATGGTGAGCTGGTCCAGGCCTGAGCCCACAAACAGGCCTGCAGGCAGGGCGTAAATAGCGGAGGCAGGCTCATCGGGAAGGAGGTTAAGGATGTAGTATGCTAGCACGGACACAGATGTGCCGCCAAGAACGCCAAACGAACTGATACCAGGCACGAACTGATACCCGGCAGGGCGATTTGGGTCAAGGGGCCAGACCTACAGGAGGACCCATTGATATCCCGCTGGACGCCAGTCCACATTTCTGCATGCGCGCAGTGGCGACTTCTATAGCTGGCAGTGGCCTGCTGCCCGCCTACCTGCGCCCGCCTCAGCAACGTTCTCTGCTAGGCGACTGCCGCCCGCCACCTCCGCGCGCCGCAGGGCGCGGCCCACCGCGACCGCCCCGCCCTGCATCCCCGCCGCGTTGCCCTCCACCGCGCTGCCCCCGGACAGCAGCAGCGACCCCAGCCCGCCCTGCACCGACACACAGCCGCCGTCACGAGTGGCCTGGTTGCGGGTTACCGTTGCGCCGTCCAGGACCACCTCCTGCATGTCCCCCTCGCACAACACCACGCCGCCCCGCTGCGCGCGGTTGGCCGTCACACTGCTGCCGTTGCGCACCCACACCCGGCCCACACTTCCACGCGCATACACACCCCCGCCTTGACTGGTGGCACTGTTGTTACCCAAGGCTCCACCTTCTGTGATCTCCACAGCGCCAATGTCCGCAAGGGAGGCCATAGCGCCGCCGCTGTCTGCACTGTTGCCCTGCACTGCCCCGCCCGCCACCTCCACCGACGCGATGCCAGTGGCAGCGTAACCCACGCCGCCAAAGCGCCGGGCGGTGTTGCCCGACACCACCGCCCCCTGCTCCACACGTACGGTCCCAAGGGACCCAAGCTCAGCCGCCAGAGCGCCGCCGTCCCAGCCTGCGTTGCCCTCCAGCCGTGACCCGCGGGTCAGCAGCACGCGGCTGATGTTGCCCGTGGCAGCTGCCAGGAAGCCGCCCACCGACAGCTCAGCACGGTTGTACGACGCAGCAGCACCGTCCGTGAGCTCCAGAGCTCTCGTCCTGTTTGCCACAAGGAAGCAGCCACCGCTCTGGGCCGCACGGTTGTTGCTTAGCTGTGTGCCAGGGTCACGGATGGAAAGCAGCTGGACGGAACCGGCGACGAAAAAGCACCCGCCCGAACCGGAAGCGACCGCGTTGCCGCTCATGACTGTGCCAGCGGTGATGTCGATGAAGTCCAGGCGGCCACCAGTGTAAAAGAAGCCGCCATCGCTTGCGGCAGTGTTGTTGGAGAAGACGGATCCACGTGCTGAAAAGGTGAGGTCCCTGCCGTCGGGGCCGTCATCGATGCCGCCGTCTCCGTACAGCGCCCCGCCGTTCCTCCCCGCCTTGTTGTGCGAGATGCTCGAATTGGTGATCAGGACGTCCAGCCCGGGGTTCGAATTCATCGCAATCAGCCCTCCATCTTCTTGCGCAACATTCGCTTCCAGCCTGGAGTCGCTCATACGCACATCGAAGAGCCCCATGTTGCCGTACATGAACCCGCCCCGTATGGCTTTATTGCCCTGGACCAAGGTGCCGCTGCTGATGTCCATTGTAACGAGGGAGAACACGTTGTAGGTGAAGCCGCCGCGGCCAAATGGAGCGGAGTTGTCATTTATTGTCGCGTTGGCAAGGCTGAGCAGCCCAAGCCTGCCGCCCCAGCGGAAGGCACCTCCTCCCTCGCCTTCCGAGGCGCTGCTCTTAAGGGCCGTGTTGTTGCTGACGCTGCTGCTGCGCACCTCAAGGACGCCGTCCTCGTCAGTGAGCGAGTCAATGTAGATTGCACCTGCATGGATGAGAAGGACCGAACGCGGGCAGATGGACAGTGACCGTCATCTAGCAGTGAGCCATGCCGGCCATACGTACCTCCACCTAGCTATCTACCTCCAAGTATCTCTGCCTAATGGCCCCATTGGCTCTCCGGGTGCGCCCAAGTGGGTCTACAACTGTAACTGTTTACGTACGCCCATGCCCTGTCGATTCTCCAACTGTCACTGGACTGCACCGAAACCCAACGCAATCGTATGCACTCTATACCTTTACCCACACGTGACACCGAATGCCGCTGCATCCGTGCACACGCTTCAAAGCCATCGCACACACCAGCCGCCCCCCTCACCTCCGTTGCCCGCGTCAGCAAGGTTGCCGTCCATGCGGCTCCCGTCCAGCACGCGCACTGCGCCGATGGTGTTGGTGTAGACTGCTCCACCGTTGTTGAAGGCGCTGTTGCCGCTGAGCGACGACCCGCCACGCACCACCACCTCCTGTATGCCTCCGTCCTGAAGGTGCAGGAACCCGCCCTGGCTCACCTCGCTCTTGCACCCATCGCCCGCGCTGCCTCCCTCAATCACCAGCGTTCCCAGATCCCCAACGTCGATCGCAAACGCGCCGCCGTCAAGTAAGGCCTCGTTGCCCGTCACCCTGCTCCCATCAGCAATGCGGATCTCCCCCAGGGATCCCTGCAGCCACACCACCGCTCCCTGTGTCGCCTCGTTGTCCCGCACCTCGCTCTCGCCCGTAACAAGTATGCTGCCAAAGGTGCCGTTGCAGTACATCAATGCGCCGCCGCCTGCGAGACGCCTGTTTTGGTCAAGCTTGGCCACATTGCCGTACACACGTGACCGCCCTGACACGGTCAGCTGTGTGCCGCCCTGGGTGAACAGCACGCCACCCATGCGGCCCACGTTGCCGTACACGAGTGAGCCGCCGCTGATGGTGAATGAGCTGATGGGCGCCGCTATGGAGTAGAAGACGCCTGCAGCAAGGGCAAGGTATGCCATTGAAAGGCATGCTGCAATACCAGCGGCAGTGGACAGGCTGTGTAAAGGTAGCGGGGCATCCGGGCCTCAAGGGAGCACTCCCCTAGTGCTAGTACCAGTAAGCAAAGGATTAGGGACCCTGGTCCCAGCCGCACTGGCTTGCCCGTCTGGCCTAAAGTCATGCCGAAGACAATTAGCAGGCCTGTCCTAACCCGTTTAGTGAACCACACTTGTAAAGGCCGTGTACCGCATGGAAGGCCAACTACTCCCAGAAACCGCCACTTCAGCCTGTAGCTGGCGGTTAGTTGGCAGCACGACAACTCACCTCCGAAGTCGGGGCAGTTATTGCCGTACACCCGGCTTCGCCCAGATATGCTCACATTGGCGATGCCATTCGAGACCTGCACGGCTGCACCGTTGGACCCAGCCGAGTTATTGGCGAGTACGCTGAGGTTGTCCAACGTAAACGTAGCAACGGAGTCGATCGCGAACGCTCCACCGTTGCGGCCCGCGCTGTTGTTGTACACGGACCCGCCATCCCGCAGTACGACCTCGCGTAACGGCCCCGCGGTGACCACACCGCCAAAGCTCCCAGCCGTATTGCCGTACACGGCACCTCCCGTGCGTACGACAAAGCTGTCCAGCTGGGTGGGCTGGGTCATGAGGCAGAGGACACCGCCCCTGGAACCGGCGGTGTTGCTGTGCACAGCTGCTAGGTCCGCCACCTCAAAAGTGCCTATGTAAGCGCCGTTGACCACGGCACCGTCAACCGCTGCACGATTGCCGTACACCTGAGCACCGTCTGTCACCAGCACAGACGCGACCCGGAAGGAGAAGATCCACCCGCCGCCGCCGCTACTCCCGTCTGCACTGCCGACGGAGTTGCTGACCACAACTGTGCCCGGCCCAGAAACCACGACTTGTCCGATTCCCTGGGCGTTGGGGTCTCCAGTGGCAGCGTAAATGTACATGCCGCCTGCAAGCAGGGTAAGAACCAGGCCCTGGTAACCCTCGTCAAACCAAGCAGTTCAATCGTAAGGAAGAGATTGAATAAGCTCTATGTAGGTTTTTGCCGCCTTGATTGGCGTGACGCCAAGGTCCCACCAGGCTGCAGGGCCATAGCGCCCGAGCTCTGTCCATGCAACCCGCCTACTGCTGCAGACAGGGTACCACGCGAGCGGCAGTCCTGACATACCCCTGCCCTATCTCATCTCCTTCGGGTACCGCGTCCCCTTCGGTACAAGCAGGTCCCCACACGTACCTCCAACATCCACTGCCCTGTTGTCGCTCATGCTGCTACCACGTGCCAGCCTGACCGACGCGACCGTCCGGCCTCCATACAAGAAGCCGCCCGTGCTTGCGCTGTTGCCGTCCGCCCGACTGTTTCGTGTTATGAGCATTGCGTCGATGGCACGGCCGCAGAATACGCCCCCGCCGTACTGCGCGCTACTGCTGCTGATCACCGACCCATGGGTCAGCGTGAGCTGCCGTACAGGTGCCGTACCCCACAGCGCGATAGAACCGCCATACAGCGACGCCGAGTTGTTGGTAAACCTGTGTGTGCGAGGCATGTCCCAAGTGAAGCAGTCAATAAGGGCGCGGCCTGTTGCTTTGCATGCCGGTAACGTACTACCATTAGAGGGGCAGTAGCAGCAGCAGCAGCAAATGCACTTGTATGACAAGTGGGTATTCAGTGCAGCTGCAGTCGCTTACCTGGAACTGTGAAGCTCGAGCACAACCTGGACGTGCGCGCGGAAGCACACGGCAGTTGTTGTTACACGGCCGCGACCAGGTGTACGTGCATACAGAAGAATCGTGCCGGCTAAACATGGCATATCCTACGTTGCCAGCACTGAGCCCTATGGTACGTGTGTACACCCCCCACACACACCGCAAGCCCAGGACGCCCCGCCCCCTCTTGGCGGTGCTTTTTGTTGCATGCGCACGCGGGTCCCGTCCAGAGCCGAGCTAACCAGAGGTGGCGGTACACGCCAATGTTCTCACCGGGCCGAGGGTGTGAGATGCCATAAGTCCGCCGCCAGTGCCGCCCGTGTTGCCCTGGAAGGTGCTGGTCACCACGTGCACAGACGCCTCCAGGCTACTGTCAGTCGAGGCAACGGCCACTGCCCCAGAGCCGGCCGCAGTACCGTCGGTGAAGGAAAGGGATGCGCCGCGCTTGGAAGGGCGCGTGACGCTGGTGCGCTGAAACGTACTGTCTCGAATCTCCAGCTTTGCAGCTGCAGGTGCCTGCTGCTGACCGCCTGACGCAGCGCTGAACAGCACATACACGCACGCCCAGCCGGACGCGTTGGTCACGTCCTCGCACAGCACGCTCTCCAGTACGGCAGGTCCCGTAATGCCGGACAGACCCACGGGACCGTGCAGCGTCTCGAGATCAAACGAGGCATTGCTGCTACCGCCCTGCTGCGGGTCAGACGACGGTGGCGGCGGCTGCAGCCTGGCGATAGTCACGTTCCGCAGCGTCACCCGGCCGCACCCCCTGCACTGCAGCAGGGGGCCGCCAGCGCTCAGGGGTGCGTCCGCCACGGCCGTGTGCAGCAGCAACAGGTCCGTTACGCCAAGCAGCGTGAGGCCCCAGTCGGGGGCCCCGCTGCCCTGCTGCTGCCCAGTGGTGGAAGTGCTAGTCCGACCCGAGGGCTGGGACGCGTCCTCATAGACGCCTGTGAAGGAGGCCGCGAAGGGGCGCAGGCTGTCCCCAAAGGAAACGCGTACGGAGGCGGGGGCGCCGGTGGAGGACACCCAGCAGCCACCGTGGGGGGACGATGGCCCGGGGGCGGTGCCGTCGGGGGCCGTGGCAGCAGCTCCAACGGCCGTGAGCGTGAAGCTGCAGGTGACTGGGGGAGGTGGGGAAGCGGGTGGGGTACTATTAAGGGTTACGAAGACGTGGTGGAATGCGTTCGTTGCGTTTGTGTCACGGCTCCATGGCAGACATCCGGTGTAAATGCTCTTCGCTTTGGTAGACACTAGCACATATGCGATATCGGGCAGAATGTGAATGTAAGGCCTGCGCCGTAATAGCATGTGAAATGTCAAGCGTTGGCCACGAATTTGGACTGACCTTGGTCCGCCGGAGTGGAGCTGCGCGGGCTTGGGGGCGGGAGCACCTCCTCTGGTGGCGACACGTCTGTCAAGGGACCTGCGTACGGCACAGGAAATGGCGAATCATTGCGAAGGTACGTGCTGTTGGCGTAGAGTGTACGGTTGAGTGTACAGTATGCAGTGAAGCAGGGCGGAGTAACGTTCACGGTGCCGCGACTGCCACGTCCGGTGCAAAGCTGCCTGCAAACGAAGCAGAGGGCTGCCTTCTCTGGGACATGCTGAACAGCCCTGGCCCGCCCTGCCAGCCCGGACCACCGCCCGCATGGCACCTCACCTTGCCACACGTCTGGAGGAGGAGGGGGATCTGGTGAAGCCGGGGCCAGCGGAGGCGGCGAGGCAGGGCCGGGCGCAGCTGGTGGGTCGTCGACCCACGTCTGGTCTGCGGAAGGGGCGGAAGGGGCGACAGCGTTCAGTAACGCTCCACGCATTCCACCAACATCTGCAAGATAGGCCACCCGTGCCGCTCGCTCGTGTCCCGCCTCCACGCTCAGTTCCTCAGGTCCAACCTTTGCGGATGTTGCTTGCTGACTTGCCTGCCCTCGGGTCCCCCACACCCAGCTCACGAATGCACGTCACAACCGGTACACCGTACACTGTATGCATGCGTGGATAGGAATCATCACTGCATGCGCTACTTGACAGTGTACAAGACCACCTTGAAGGCAGGCCTGCCACGCCCCCACATGCCAGGTCGGACCCCAGCCTCACCGCACCGCTCCGTGCGCACGTACAGCCCCTGGCAGGGCCCTGTGAAGGAGGGCTCGTCCTGAAGGGGCTCCCGCACATCGCGCTTCAGCCAGCCGTTGGTGTTGAAGCCCCTGGAAGTGGTTGCCGGGGGACCCGGGCACGGGGGAAAGGCGGTTAAGAAAGACTGGTGCGGTGGGGCTAAGTCGCTTGCCCATGGGTGCCTTCAAGGCTGTTGCCTTGTAACCTAGTCCTGCCGCGGCCGCACAGGTTGTGACATATCTGTATTGATGCCGTGCGGCATGTAACACTGCACAGTGCGAGGGCTCGTGAAGCGACGGCTGACCTGTGCCTGGCATGCTTATGTACCCTGGTGTCACTGCGCACTGCTACCCACCGGCAGTGTATGATGTTCGCCAGCTCCGTGCACTTGTAAGTGCAGGCCTCCGCGATGGCCTGCACGGATCCTGGCACAGCAGTGGGGCCCAGGTCCCGGCCGGGCGCATCCTTGCCCTGTACGAACCGATAGCCGGGAAAGGTTGGGCACGAGGCGGCAGGTACACCTGGGACCGCAGTGCCTTGGTCAGACGACGGCGAGCTGCTAGGCGCCGGCTCTTGCAGAAGCGCACGTTGATGGTTAGCGTTTGCTCCTTGGCCGCCTGTTAGCAGGGGCATCAAAGGAAGGAACGGGCTGATAAGTACTTTGGGCGCACCGATCGGTCTTGCCCGTCTGGCCCAGCTTGAGCATGTACTGAATATAATAAGTAAAATTACTTATAACTGATGCAAATGCCTCGTGTAGGCGTCGCCTTTGATCGACTTTTGCCACGTTTGAGCCGTTAGGGTCAACCCGCGCCAAACAGCAATTCTCAGCAATTGCAAAGCAGCATATAAGCCTACATAAGTACTATTGTTAGCTGATACCTACAGCCAGGAACGAGGAGGCTGAGAACGCCAGCGGCAAGGAGCAAGCGCCCCACGTCCCAGAGGCGCATCTGGGTCGCCCGTGCACAAGAGCACCTAATCTATACCATTGCGATCAATTATACCAGTACGCGACTTGTGCTACACTGTCGCGCCAGGCGTGCTTAGTGGCGGGCATGACCTGTGCCTAGTGATCGGCATGACGGACTGTTGCATGGGCTGCCATGACACGCTTGTGAACGCCAACCCAGCGCCTAGCAGTCACAGGCACACTGCTTGCAGTTCCACGCACACGCGTAGTCCACCATCCTGTCTACCGATATCTGCAGGCCCTGCCTTGTGGATACAACGACTGACGCAATCGGCCCAAAGGGGCCCGTTAAGGCCCACATGGGCCCGCCAGCAACATCCATGAGCCTGGTCAGCGCGTGCAGCTTTCCCCCCTATTGCAAGTCCCTGTGCACCTCAAGGTCACACGACGAAACGACCAACCACCGAACAGGTGCACTCCAGTGCACTATGCAATACGTGATGGACACAGCGATAAGGCACATGCAACAGTCGTCATTGCCAATGCCTTCGGCCACCTCCATCACCCCTATCTCCCCATCCCCATCCCCATCCCCATCCCCATCCCCATCCGTTTCGCACCTCAAGCTGCGCATGCGCATGCGCAGACAGCTACAACCGGGTACAACCCAACGCCTGCTCCCTCCGCCACCTCCACCTTCTCCAGGAGAGCGCCCCGCACCTCCCTGTCAAACCTCTGTCGCACCTCAAGCTTACCATGTCCATTTTCTCGAACGCGCAAGCACGAACAGCAACAACGGCCGCTCCCTTCGTCACTTTGGATTCCCCGTCTACCTCTCCCTCACGGTGACCATGATGGCGTCCGCGGGCGCCAGCGTGAGCCCCGTCTTGGTGCGCAGGGGCAGGCTGACCCGCGGGTCAAGGGCGAAGGTGAACTTGTCGTACAGCCGTACTAGGGCGGCCTTGGCGGACTGCGGGGACAGGGGAGAATAGGTGCAGGGCTGTAATGGATCCTCTGGCGTGCTGCAATGCCGCAACACGCTCACGAGTGTTGTGACTGGGGCAAAGGCTGGTAGGGGATGGGTCCACGCGTGGGATGGGTCAGTGCTGCTCAGGCAGTGCCACGTCCTTAATGCGCAAGCCTGGCCTTAGACAGCCACCCTCCTGCATTTCAGTGTCTTTAAGTTCCACTGGTAACGAATGCACACGCCCACGCACTGCTAAGTACCTCAACGAATCAGAATCAGCGACAGCGACCACAGTCACCGACTTGCCGCTCTCCTACCTTGCCTTGCCTCGCCACACCCTGCCCGCTACTCCTGTATGCCTGTAACTGTATCAGGCTCATTTTGCCTCATCCCGCACCGCGTCCGTTACACACCCCCGCACTGCGGCTATATCCCGGACCTTACAAGCTTAGCAGTTTTGGGTTCTGCACCAATCCCCGCACCTACTGCACACACACCGTAATCCGACATTTGCCCTTCCGTTGTGTTATCACAACACAGCCGGTGTCCACTGTGGCCGATGGCCGCTACATGCGTTAGCCCACCGGCTCAGCACCCACCAGCGTTGCCAGCTTGTGCCCCACGCACATGCGCGCCCCTAGGCCGAAGGGCGCGTAGGCATTGGGGTCGTTGGGGCCCAGCGACCCACGGGTCTCTGCCAGCCAGCGCTGCGGCAGGAAGCGCTCCGGCTGCACCCAGACGGCGGGGTCGTAGTGCAGCACGTGGGACAGGAAGGTCACGCAGGAGCCCCTGCACGTGCACGCGGGGCGCAGGCGGGAAGAAGTACGGTACTGAGCTTGAGATCATCTGTATGCGGGGGCCCTTGCAACCTAACCACGAGCCTGGAACGGTATGGCGACGGGGGCGCTCCCGCGTGCATGGGCGTGGGTAAGGGTCAAGCCATAGGCAAGGGTCAGCACGTCAATGCGGCAGTGGAGGGGAAGCGGCATGGTGCGCATTGAGCTTTGCTCGCATTTCTCGCATGTGAGCTCCCGTACCGTGGTGGCATCTGCTGAGTACCTGATCCCACACAATGCCGGGGGTTACCTCCTCTATAATGGCTTTCAATGACCTACGTGCCCGTGCTACTTGATACCCTGCCCTACTTGGTACCCACCGTGGCACCACGCGGCCCTCCCCCAGGTCGATGTCCTCCGCCGCCTCCCGCACCAGGAACGTGATGCTGGGGTACATGCGCAGCACCTCCTTCACCACCGCGTCCGTGTACGGCAGCTGCGGCACGGCCGAGGGCAAGCATTGTTACATTGGTGCACGTCACAGCCACGCATACCAGACCGTACGGCAGCAACGCCACACGCCACTCGCCCCTCGCCTCTTCCTCCGCCCGGAGGCTAGCCTCATACGCGGTACCGCATTCCTGATTTCTGCGAGGAGACATCTACTGCACGGCAATACAACGTGCTCCTCGCATGTGACGCCGTACGTAGTGTACGGCGTGTCCCGTACCTGCCCCAGCAGCTCCTCGGTCAGCTCCCTGCCCGCCACTCCTCGCGCCTCCTCCGCCAGCCGCGCCTCCGCCTCCGGGTGCAGCGCCAGCAGCACGATGGCGAAGCCAATGGTGTTGGCGGTGGTCTCGGCGCCGGCCACGATGAAGGTGAAGCCCTGGGCAATGATCTGCATCAGGGCAATTGCAGGTGGGCGTACGGGCAGCAGAGTGACCAGTGACCAGTGTCTGCGAGTGCAAAGGCCTTGCGCGACACGCTGTGCAGGTGCTCGATGTTGGCATAGGCTTGGCAAGGCAAGCCAAGACGGTGATGGGGTAGAGCATGTGTTACCTGGATTAGGGCAGGTCGCGATTCAGGCCGGGGGAGCGGGTGCTCCCGCACCGCCCGCACTGCACGTAGTCGCTTGTGTGGCGGCCACACCAGCAAGCCCAACGCCAGGACCCTCCTCCACTACCACTACCTTGCCATCCCCGTTCGCACCCACCAGACCCACGCAAACACCCACCTGCGTGTCTGTGAGCCTGTCCTCCTTGCTGGCCCCCCTGCGCCCCTCCAGCATGGCAGCCATGAAGCTGGTGGAGGAGACTGGCCCCGCAGCGCTGCTGCCTGTCATTGAGCCAGCACCACCACCAGCCCCTGCGCCGGACCCTCCAGCGCCTCCCCGCTGCTGCTGCTGCTGCTGCTGCCACGTGTCCATGATGCGTCGGCTCTCCTGCGCAACCCGCCGGCGGGAGGCCATGAAAGCGGATTGCTTGGCGTCGGGCAGGCGGGAGGCCAGCCAGCGGATGGCGGGCTTCAACTCCGGAAACATGAGCTGCGGGAGAGGGGGGACACGGGTAGCAGAAAGTAAGAAGGTTGTGTGGTACGTGGTAGGCTGGGGCAGGGGTGGGGCGTGAGGGGAACGGCCGCCCATGGGGCGCGGAGCATGCTTCAGGTCGGTGAGTTGTGCAAGTCGGCAGATGGGCACACTGTGTGTCGCTGCGCGCAATCGTGTCAGTACTGCTGGAACGTAAGGCGGGGGCGAGAGCGAGTGCGGGAGGCAGATGGTGTGAGGCACCGGTGTGCTGCCTGGGTTCACGGTGTGCAGGCCTGCAGTGCGCTGCTCCTCTTCTGCGCTCGCACCTGCAGGGGCAGGTAGGCGGTGGCGTTCTCCATCTCCATGGTCCGGAACACCTGCTGCACAGCCGTCTTGAGCGCCGCACCCGACGTAGTGGAGGCGGGCGGGGGAACGGGGGCAGCAGGGGAGGTCGTCCCGGCTGCAGCACCCCCCTCACTACAGTCGTCCAGCGTGCCAAAGTTCACCCTGAGATTGGGAAAGACAACCAGGATGGCGTTGTAATGGCAGATATGCAACGTTACCCAAGCGCACCTCTCCAAAACCGTCCCCAGACCCAATCACGCTCTGCCCAACACCGCCCAGGTGGAACTCCTGCCCCGGAGCCGACGAAACATCCCGCTACAGCCCCCACATTGCATATAAAGCTGCCATCATCCCGCCTAGTTGCACCCACCCGTACGCAATGTGCCCCGTCTCTGCCAGCGTCAGGTCCTGCATCAAGGCCCACAGGTCGGCCGGCTGGCCTGCCGCCGCCAGCCGCCGCAGCCGCGCCGTCAGCTGCCCCAGGCAGCGGTCCAGCACCGGCACCTGTACGGCAAGCCTGTACGACAAGCACGTGGCGCGTGGCACATGGCAGCGGGGTGAACTGCAATGCGAACGCGTGGGGGAAATGGCGTAGTATGGCATGGGCAGCCAGCCTGCACGCGTGCCACATGGGGGGTTTGGTCGCGAGGGTAATGAGGGTGACAGGAGTGCAAGAATGGGATCTGAAACACTGAGGCACGGGGCACGCACCAGGACGCGGGCTGATGGCCTGGTCACGACGCATGGCAAGGCGAGGAGCAGGATGAAACAGCACTCGATGGGCATGAGTATGCGTCTTGTGGTTCTTAAGGGCCGCTGGCACACCGTATGGGACTTGCCCTCTGCTTGGTGTGCTGCTCCAGGCAACACAGCCCCCATCCCCCGGGCTCAAGAGCAGGTACTGATGAACTCACCTTTTCCTCGCTTGATGGTCACTCGTTCCACTCTCTTAAGGCAATAATGGTTACAGCTCCTGCTACTTCGCCGCTAGGTGGTAACCCTTTGCCTACTGCCGCTTACTTGGCTTACAGATACTGTGTGGCAGTATGGGGCCTATGCACTAAATGGCGCAATGCTGAGAGGCTGACCCCCGTTCTTCCAGCCCCTGCTGCTTACTTGGCGGGGTGGCTGACGGCCGCCTCGAACACGTAGCGCGTCTGCCGCCACTCCGCGCCCCTGCGGAGACACGAGCCACGTGCCACGACACCATGTCAAATTGTACAACCTCGCCACCTAAGAAAGCCTAACAGCAACACGGAGAGTTCAGGCTCAGCATAGGTAGTCTCAGGGCCCCGCGGCTGCTGGGCGCCGCATGCAACAGCGGGCTGTTGAGCCTGATCAGGCAGCCCCATGCCACTAGGTGCGGCTCCTGGGTGTGTGCACGCCGTATGCATACAGGCTGCCGTACCGTGCGTGACGTACACGTCGTACGTGCCGTACCTGGCCACCACCACGCCCGCCTGGTCTTGCTCGCGCACGTCGTCCACCGCCACGTGCAGGAAGTCCTCCACGGGGAAGCGGTTGAGCAGCTTGTAGCAGTACTTGCTGCGACACCATAACACACAATGCAACGAGGATTATCATCCTTTGACTTCTTATGCTCGTTTTCATTACATTGCATTACCCATAGATGGCAAGGTGGATGCCACAGCAAGCGCTGCTCTGGCAGGCAAGGACGGCACAGCGATGGGAGCATGCAGTACTCAGCTCGCGGGAGTGGGCCGAGGGCACAAACGTTGTACGCCTGCATCGCGCCCTGCACCTGTATTGCTGTGACAGCAGGCAGCCGTCCCCATGCACCCACAAAACCCACTCAGGACAGGAGGTCAGCCCCGCGCCGCTCTACTGTAACCCACCCGCCCCATGGGTACAATGGGCTCCCACGAACTGCCCATGCCACCTGCTGCGCCCTTTCTTGGAACCTGCTATACAGTATGCTCCCCCGCAACTGTATCGCTACCCACCGCATGAGCTCTGCGTCTGCGATGAGCACCCACGGCGTGCTGCCGAACCAGATCTGCACAGGGTCCATCAAGGGGGGCAAGGGAGCAGGAATGTGAGCCTGACGGCGAGGGCGGGGAGGGACAGGGGTATCGTAGTGTTGGGCCCGGGCTGCTGCTGAGGCAGGTACGTACGGTATGCTGCCGGGTGCGGCCAAACCCGGCCTGCTCGCGTGTGGCAATGGCATAGCGGCCACGAGGTTGGGCGTGGGACGCCGTGCCGTGCGCAGTGTGCATCTACCTACCTTACCACATTCGGCCGTACTTCAGCACACAGCGCCGTTGGTGCTGGGGCGGCGTGCAGAGACAGATTCACACAAACTTCCACCTATCCGCTTTAGTTCAAGCAAGGACGGCAAGCCAGTACCGGTGGCAGGTTCGGCGAGGTGCGCATGTCTCTCGGGCTTGGGCTACGCGTCAACAAACCCCAGAGGCGCAGCGTCTAAACGCGCCATTGGTTTGCCGCAACGCACATCTGACCTTGGAGATCTTGCCGTACTTCTTTGCCACGTGCTCAAGGTACTGCAGCAGAGGGAGCAGGGGAGGGGGCGGGTTGAGGAAGCCATCGGACTTCCGCACACAGGGCTGGCCGAACAGGTAGGTGGAGCCACCTTTCAGCAAGGTCAAGGGAATCCGCCACTCAGACACCTATCGCTGTCATGCGCACACAGTAATTGCAGTATGCTACGCGTTTGCTGCCCACACTGCAGGTGACACCAGTCAGCAGCTGGCCACGGAGGGCCGAACCCACTGGACCGCCACCGCAGCGTGCGTCCGGTCAAGGGCACACCTCAAGTGCAAGATAACGTCATTCCATACTACCCCTTGGACACCACTGCTGCTACTTCGTTGGTCCAAGCGCAGCTACCTTTGTCGTGTCCATAGCCACGAGTTGGGGGATGTTGCCCAGGAAGGGCAGGCCGATGGGGCCTGTGGGGGGAAGGGGATGGGCGGCCATGGTGGTGATGCTTGTGCAGAAGTGCACGTGGCTACCCCTGAAACAGACGACATCTGCACAGCGGGCGGGCGTGTGCTGAAAGGCCGTGTGAGATACATCAAAGCGGTGTGCGATGTGAATCCATAGGTACCTGTCTCCCTGGTGTTGCTAGGGTTCAGAGCAGGGGACCTGGGCAGCAGGACTGCGAATGCCCCCAGCAACGCACCCGGGAACGCTCGGTAGCGCCATCGCTTCAGCGGGTACCATCCTAACCAGCTAATCTGTACCGATACGCAGTTTGGACATAGTACCGGTTGGCATGTTGTTCACAGCGAGCTCAACTGCGCAGGAAATGGCCCAAGGCCTCGCCGGAACGCTGCTTGCGGCGACTCACTGCAAGGGCGCCCAACGCGAATAGGAGACCTAAAGGTGAATACAAGAAGCTTAGGATACCAAACGCCATCCTCGCCCGTTTGCCACTGGGTTAGCTTGCGGGACTCCACTACTTGCTGCGCGAGGCTGCGCGAGGCTGCGAGCGTGCTACCAAGCGTCAAATATGTCCAAAGCGCAAGTAAATTTCAGTGATCACCCCAGCTTGTGGTGCGGACGAGGTATAGGTTTACGTCGCTTCCAAGCGGGAACGGCGTTCGGCCTGTGCGGGCGTGCGTGCAGGGCCCCTCCCCTCCGTGCATGTACGGCGTTGCGATCAGCCAAATGGCCTTGTGATGACAGAGTGACTGAGTCTTCGCATGATACAGTGTATAGAACGTGGGTCCAGTGTGCGTGGAATGCCTACCTTTGCTCCAAACAGGGTACCCGTAGACTCTTGGGCTCAGAAGGCTACGCACGGGCGCACAGGCCCGGTGGGGTAGTCCGCCAACCAGCCGGAGGTTACCTTGTGCGCTGCGCCTCATCAACGCCCGTCGTGCCGTGCCTTGAGATGCCCGCTCGAATGACAATAGGGGTTTTTCGTTCCCACGACTCTTTCCCCGCCCAAATGCAGATGGCGTATCGACCGACTTGTTGAAGCCGATCAAGGGGTGGGGGAGGGTGGGGGCTGGGGGGCCGATCAGTAGTTCAGTACACGGCACGACCAGCTGGTAATGTCACCATACTGCACCATGTCCCATACCGTACCCTGTGCAGAGGCCTGCGTGCTGACCCTTCTCGCTGGTCTGGATACAGCCAGATACAGCTTAGCAGTAGCTCAGGCCACACTGTGAGTCTGTGACCAGAGTCCTAAGAAGGGAGGCTTCGCTTGTCGTAAGTACGATGTGTGCCAGCTCCCTTCGTCCAGTACCGGCATCAGTCGCCCATGGTACCAGCCTGTTATAGGTTCAACCTTGTGCCAGCATGGCGGCAAGGTGGGTGTCTCCGTACGGCACACGATGGCACGGACACGAGCATGGCCACGCGTGGATACAGGCTACTGCCAAAAGGCAGTCGTTGCCAGGGCGGTTGATGACACGTGCTGTACATAACGCATTCCATCCGTCTAGTGGACCGCTCCTGCTGTACCTGCGCAAATGTCTGAGAAGGTGGGCACATAGCAACAAGCATCGGCTGCGCTCCTTTCCGACACGCTGGACGGCGACGGCGGCGCGACGGTTAGACTTGCCACTACACCGCTATTGGCTCAACTATCGCAGAAACCTGGTGGCGTCAAGGAGGTTTTGCCAAAAGCTGGCCTCGTTGTGTCTGAGAAGGGCAACTTGACGGAGATACTTTGCAAGCCCAAACTTATGCCCTTGAAGTCAATTACATTACAGAAGCTTGAAGAAATGGAGGTGAGTTCTGTGAGCGACGAAAGAGAGCGAGTGCCACATGGCCAATTCGCGTCAGGCGACCAGACCCTTTCTGCCCCCTTGGACCGATTGCAGGCCAAGATTGCCGAAGTAACAAAGCAGCAAACAGCTCAACGTCTTGGGACGGCGCAAGGCCCGCGTCCAGGCACTGCGAACAACGGGGGCTTCTCCGCGTTCTAGCGGGCCAGGCCCTGGAATCCTTCCTAGCGGCATATAGTGTTACCCATAGCAAACCAGTATCATATTAGGCAAGACTATAACCATCAAATCTAGACACCACTGTCACCATGGGCAAAGGGGAGCGTCCGGAGCACATGGCTCCGCCAGACATCTTCTACAATGAGGAAGAGGCCCGGAAATACACCACCAACAGGTGGGCGGCCTGGTCATGTGCCGTGGGAAGAGGGCAAGGACCAAGGAGAGGGCAATGTGGGAAGCCGGGGGGCTCGGGGGAGTTGGGGGCGCCCGGACTTGCCTGGGGGTTGCACAGGTTGCCGCGGGCATCGGGGCACCCAAGTGGTTGCATGCCATCCCCACCAGCCGAACGAACGCCTTCACCCGTATTGCTTACAGCCGCATGATTGCCATTCAAGCTGCGCTGACGGAGCGCGCCCTGGAGCTGCTGGCGCTGCCCCAGGTGAATTGGCATGCCCCTGCACACGCTGGCTCGCAACAGCAACAGTAGCAAATGCTTACAAACGCTGTGACGAGTATTCAGCTCCCACCTGCACTTGTGAGTGCACCATAGGCGTGTCTACATGCATGATGACATCTATTCTACGCCAGTTGCGCACGCCGTGACACGTGAAACCCCGTAAGGGGTGCTCCCGCAATCGGTCAACTCTCAGCCACTGCAATTGCGCTGCACCCAACCCGTTCCGGCTGTGCCCCTTGCCCTCCCCCCACGCAGGACGGCCAGCCCCGTCTGCTGCTGGACCTGGGCTGCGGCAGCGGGCTGAGCGGCGAGTCCCTGACGGAGGCGGGCCAGGTGTGGGTCGGCTGCGACATCAGCAGCGCCATGCTGGACGTGGCGCTGGAGAGGGAGGTGAGCAGCAGTGGGTGTGATTAAGCGTGTGGGACACATGTTGATACCAGGCTCTGGTGCATTCCATGTATCCCTTGCAGCTGCGCATGCGAAGCGGGGGTCGCTATTTGGTGCACCAAGGACGTATGCGTCGAAGTGACCCGGGGCCATGGGAAGGCGAGCGACGAAAAGCGGGGCCGAGCGGTGTGGCCGTAGGTCGGGGGCTTGGCAGCAGCGTCATGCGGGACGTGAGAGGGAGGTAGGCAACAAGCCGACAGCGGACGTGGAGGTGTTGGTTCCAGGCTCATGCACGCACCCCTGGAAGCCTGGTGGCGGACTGCAGGCTCGCCGTCGAGGGCTGCATGGAGTAGCTGGGGGCCCAAAGGCCAGTGAACGGGTTTCCTGGATCTCGGGGAGCGAAAGGAGGGGAGGTTGCGTGTCCAGGTCGCAGGTCGGGCGCCCAGCAGCAGCGCTCGGGGGGTGGGCGAGGGAGAGCATCCACGCAATTTGGCTGGCACGCGCTGGGCCTGCACGCGCTGGGGGCCGTCGTAGGCCAGGGCTAGGGCGACCGACAGCAGCGCCGTGCTGGTGTTGCGCTGCCAAGGGCGATGAGCAGAAGCGGCGTGCAGAGCATAAGGGAGGGGACAAGAGCATTGGGTGGCTGCCCGTTCATGATCCTGAGGCATAGGGGGGACGCTGCGCTCGAAGGGTGTTGGGGCCGAGGGTCTCGGTAAGGGCAACTGAGGACGGGCTATGCTGGGAGCGGCAACACAAAGAGCTGCGGGCCCACTGCTGCGCTCCTAAGCGGTAGGCGTGGCCCCGGGGTATTGATTCCTGGCCTTGCCGCCTTCCTGGGGTGGGTGGGCTGAGGACATTATGCTACGCACCTTTATTTTGCTTTTACTTTTCCACTTTCCCGTCCTCCCTACCTTCGACGCAGGTGGAGGGTGACCTGTTTCTGGGCGACCTGGGCCACGGCCTGCCGCTGCGCCCCGGGGCCTTCGACGGCGCCATCTCCATCTCGGCAGTGCAGTGGCTGTGCAACGCCGACAGGGCGGGGCACGACCCACGGTGAGCGGAGTGTGGGGACGGGATGCGGGGTGAAGGCTGGCAGGGGGAGGCTGAGGCAGTGACAAGGAGGCTAGCTGTTGGTGGGACCGCCCCTGGGAGCATGGCGGGCAGTGATCTACCCGGGGTGCTGGGCAGAGTTGGCAGACGCCGCGCCTGCTCTTGTACTGCTTACGTGCAAAGGCCGCTAGGAGCTGCCGCCACCACCAAGGGCGTCCCAGCAGCCGTGCCTTGTTCAGTAATTACTTCAGCTGTTGAGCCAGTTGCTTAGCCGCTCATTTCCGTCGTCCACAAAGCACCTACTCAAAAGTATCACGGCTGTCGCCCGTTGACCTTCCTCCGTCCCCCTCGTTAACGTACAAACTGTGATCTGCCTTCATGCCTCTCCTACCGCCAATCTCTCTTCCCCTGCCCTCCTGCCCCGTCCCCAGCAAGCGCATGAAGCGCTTCTTCGAGACGCTGTACGCAACGCTGCGTCGCGGGGCGCGCGCCGTGCTGCAGATCTACCCAGAAAACGCGCAGCAGGCGGAGATGCTGGTTGCGGCGGCAATGAAGGTGAGGACGTGGGGATGGGGCAAGAGGAATAGGGCAAGGGGCGGGGGGCAGGGGCACGCTGCTTGGGGTACGCTGCGTGTCGGGAGGGTCAGCGTGCTGGTGCTCAGCAGGAGGCGCTCGCGGCGGCGGCCAGGAGGGTGCGGCTGTGGAGGGAGGGATGGGGGGGGGGGGTTCGCACCAGCAACACCGAGG
>VFQN01002070.1_pt1 | contig 31996 bp, 27 predicted proteins | sample 3512371 | NCBI WGS metagenome assembly VFQN01 (sample SAMN10412370, study PRJNA504923) | tailings metagenome | isolation source: Replicate 2 from Balatoc abandoned mine | place: Philippines: Itogon, Benguet | collected 2017-08-28 | reverse complement strand
CCGCGACGTGCCGATCATCATGCTCACCGCCCGCGGCGAGGAGAACGACCGGGTCAGCGGCCTGGAATCGGGCGTGGACGACTACGTGGTCAAGCCCTTCTCGGCCCGCGAGCTGCTGGCGCGCATCCGCGCGGTCATGCGCCGCTCGCGCGACGACGAGGATGACGGTTCGGTGACGGTCGGCGGCCTGCGCATCGACGGCGCCGCGCACCGCGTCTTCGCCGGCGAGCAGTCGGTGCACGTGGGCCCGACCGAATACCGCCTGCTGCATTTCTTCATGACCCACGCCGACCGCGTGTACACCCGCACCCAGCTGCTCGACCACGTCTGGGGCGGCAACGTGTACGTGGAGGAGCGCACCGTGGACGTGCACATCCGCCGCCTGCGCAAGGCACTGGAACCCTTCCAGCTCGACGGCATGGTGCAGACCGTGCGCGGCTCGGGCTACCGCTTCTCGGCGGCCACCGCGTGAGGACGGACGCCGGCCGCGCATGAGCCTCTCGATGCTGCTGCGGCTGGCCTGGCGCCAGTCCCTGATCCGGCTTCTGCTGTTCTACGCCGTCGCCATCGGCCTGGGCGTGCTGGCGGGCGAGCCCTGGTGGGCGCTGGGCCTGGCCACGGCGGTCGTCGCGGCGCGCGCCTACTGGCGCCTGTACCGCGTGCTGCGCTTCCTGGACTGGCGAAAGCAGCTGCGCACCGTGGATGGCCAGGGCCTCTGGGCCGCGCTGGAAACCCTGATCCACCGCCGCCAGACCGAGAACCGGACCCGCACCCGCCGCCTCGTCCGCCTGCTGCGTGCCTATCGCCAGGCCGCCACCGCGATGCCCGACGGCGCGCTCGTCATCCACCGCCGCGACGGCCGCCTGGTCTGGTTCAACAAGGCGGCCCGCCACCTGCTCGGGCTGCGCTATCCGGCGAGCCTTGGCGACCCGCTCGCCGACGTCCTCCTGGCCCAGCCGCGCGTGCGCGACTGGCTCGCCGCCGCCAGCACCGACGAGCCGCTGACCGACCTGCCCAGCCCGGTCGACCCGCTGGTGCGCCTGAGCCTGCGCCTGATCCCCTACTCGCCCACCCAGTGGCTGGTGGTGGTGCGCGACGTCACCAAGCTGATGCGGCTGGAGCAGGTGCGCCGCGACTTCGTCGCCAACGTCTCGCACGAGCTGCGCACGCCGCTGACCGTGGTGCACGGCTACCTCGACATGATCGAGCCGGAGGAGCACCCGGACCTGGCCAACATGGTCGAGGAGATGCGCCGCCAGTCGCAGCGCATGACCCAGCTGGTCGAGGATCTGCTGACCCTGTCCCGCCTCGAGGCCCAGGACCACCTGCCCGAGGAGCCGATGGCGATGGCGCCGATGCTGGTCACCCTGCGCCGCGAGGCCGAGGCCCTGAGCCAGGGCCGTCACCAGGTCGTGGTCGAGGACGCGGCCGGCGTGGACCTGGTCGGCTCGACCAAGGAGCTGCACAGCGCCTTCTCCAACCTCGTCAGCAACGCCGTGCGCTACACGCCCACCGACGGCCGCGTGCTGATCCGCTTCGAGCGCACGCCCGACGGCGGCGCGAGGCTGGCGGTGCGCGACAGCGGCTACGGCATCCCGGCCCAGCACCTGCCGCGGCTCACCGAGCGCTTCTATCGCGTTTCGACCAGCCGCTCGCGCGAATCCGGCGGCACCGGCCTGGGCCTGGCCATCGTCAAGCACGTGCTGAGCCTGCACCAGGGCCACCTGCACGTGGAGAGCGAAGTCGGCAAGGGCAGCACCTTCGCCTGCGTGTTCGGCCCGGAGCGGGTCGTGTCGCGCGGCGCCGACTGAACCGCCCCGCCGGCCGCGGCGTAGACTAGGCCGGCCCGGCGCCGCCCCCGCGGCCGCCCCTGATCGCCCCGAGGACCATGAGCCCCGACCTGCCCGAATCCGCCGACCTGCTCGCGCCCGAGCTCTACCTCAACCGCGAGCTGTCGCAGCTGGAGTTCAACTTCCGCGTGCTGGCCCAGGCCCAGGACCCGAGCGTGCCCCTGCTCGAGCGCCTGCGCTACCTGTGCATCAGCTGCACCAACCTCGACGAGTTCTTCGAGATCCGCGCCGCCACCGTGCGCACCGCCCAGCAGTTCGGCGGCCCGCTGCCGCCCGATGGCATCGCCCCGGCGCGGGCGCTGGAGCTGATCCACGACAAGGCCGGCGCCCTGGTCGAGGCGCAGTACCGCTACTGGAACGAGACGCTGCGGCCCGAGCTCAACGCCGCCGGCATCCGCATCCTCGCCGCCTCGTCCTGGAACGCGCGCCAGAAGAAGTGGCTGCACCAGTACTTCATCGACGAACTGCTGCCGGTGCTCTCGCCGCTGGGCCTGGACCCGGTGCACCCGTTCCCGCGCATCCTCAACAAGTCGCTCAACGTGGTGGTGGTGCTGGAGGGCAAGGACGCGTTCGGCCGCAACGGCGGCATGGCCATCGTGCGCGCGCCGCGCTCGCTGCCGCGCATCATCCACCTGCCGCCCGAGGTCTCCGGCGGCCAGCACGACTTCGTGCTGCTCTCGGCCGTGCTCACCGCCTTCGTGGACGACCTGTTCGGCGGCATGAAGGTCAAGGGCGCCTACCAGTTCCGCGTCACCCGCAACTCCGAGCTGTTCGTCGACGAGGAGGAAGTGGAGAACCTGGCCAGCGCGCTGAAGGACGAACTGGCCAGCCGCGGCTTCCGCCCGGCCGTGCGCCTGGAGATCGCCGAGAACTGCCCGCGGCCGATCGTCGCCACGCTGCTGCAGAACTTCGGCCTGCCCGAAAACGCGGTCTACCGCATCAACGGCCCGGTGAACCTCAACCGCGTCATCCAGGTCTACGACCTCGTCGACCGGCCCGAGCTGAAGTTCCCGGCGTTCAAGCCGCGCGCCGGCGGCCTGGACGAGGAGTCGCCCTTCCGCACGCTCAGCGAGCGCGACGTGCTGCTGCACCACCCCTACCAGAGCTTCCAGTCGGTGCTCGACCTGCTGCAGCACGCCGCCCACGACCCGGACGTGCTGGCGATCAAGCAGACGCTCTACCGCACCGGCAAGGACAGCAAGATCATCGAGCACCTGATCACCGCGGCCCGCAACGGCAAGGACGTGACCGTGGTGGTCGAGCTGCGCGCGCGCTTCGACGAGGAGGCCAACATCCGCCTCGCCGACCAGCTGCAGGAGGCCGGCGTGCAGGTGATGTACGGCGTGGTGGGCTACAAGACCCACGCCAAGATGATGTTGATCGTGCGCCGCGAGGGCAAGAAGCTGCGCCGCTACGTGCACCTGGGCACCGGCAACTACCACGCCGGCACCGCGCGCGCCTACACCGACATCGGCCTGATGACCGCCGATCCGGACGTCTGCGCCGACGTGCACGACCTCTTCCAGCAGCTTTCCGGCCTGGCGCCGGTGATCAAGCTGCGCAAGCTGCTGCAGTCGCCCTTCACCCTGCACAAGGGCTTGCTGAAGAAGATCGAGCGCGAGGCCAGGAACGCCCGTGCCGGCAAGGGCGGCCACATCATCGCCAAGATGAACGCGCTCAACGAGCCGACCGTGATCCGCGCGCTCTACGAGGCCTCGCGCGCCGGCGTGCGCATCGAGCTCATCGTGCGCGGCGCCTGCTGCCTGCGCCCGGGCATCGCCGGCGTCTCGGACAACATCACGGTGCGCTCGGTGGTCGGCCGCTTCCTCGAGCACAGCCGCGTGTACTGGTTCCGCAACGGCGGCGAGCCGGAGATCTTCTGCTCCAGCGCCGACTGGATGGAGCGCAACCTGCTGCGCCGCATCGAGACCTGCTTCCCGATCCTCGACCCGCGCCTGGCCGAGCGCGTGTTCGACGAGGAGCTGGCGAACTACCTGGCCGACAACCTGCAGGCCTGGCGCCTGAGGCCCGACGGCGGCTACGAGCGCGTCTCGCCGGCCGAGGGGGAGATGCCGTATTCTGCCCAGGGGGCGCTGCTGGCCCGACTCTGCGGATGAGCCGATGCCGACGGAAGCGATACCGCCGCTGAAGGACGGGGACCTGCTGGCGGCGGTCGACCTGGGGTCCAACAGTTTCCACATGGTCGTGGCCCGCTACGTGCTGGGCCAGCTGCGCATCGTCGACCGCATCAAGGAAACCGTGCGCCTGGCCGAGGGCCTGGACGGCCGCGGCGGGCTCGATCCGTCGGTGATGCCGCGCGCGCTCGACTGCCTGGCCCGCTTCGGCCAGCGCCTGCACACCATCCCGCCGCAGCGCGTGCGCGCCATCGCCACGAACACCGTCCGCCAGCTGGCCCAGCCGCAGGCCTTCCTGCTGCCGGCGGAAACCGCGCTGGGCCACGGCATCGACGTCGTCGCCGGCCGCGAGGAGGCGCGCCTGATCTACCTTGGCGTGGCGCACGGCAAGCCGCCCGCGCCGGGCACGCGCCGCCTGGTGATGGACATCGGCGGCGGCTCGACCGAATTCATCATCGGCGAGGGGTTCCAGCCGATCGAGCGCGAGAGCCTGCAGATGGGCTGCATCGCCACCACGCGCCGCTTCTTCGGCGACGGCAAACTGTCCAAGAAGCGCTGGAAGGACGCGCGCACCGAGATCACCGCCGAGTTCCAGCAGTTCGCCAAGGCCTACCGCGACCGCGGCTGGCAGGAGGTCATGGGCTCCTCCGGCTCGATCAAGTCCATCTGCGACATCTCCATCGCGCTCAAGCTGACCAAGGCCTCGATCACCCGCGAGAGCCTGGCCGAGATCCGCGAGCGCGTGCTGTCCTTCGAGCGCGTGCAAGACGTGAAGCTGCCCGGCCTCTCGGCCGACCGCCGCCCCATCCTCGCCGGCGGCCTGCTGGTGCTCGACGCCGCCTTCGCCGAACTCGGCATCGAGCGCATGTACGTCAGCGACTACGCCCTGCGCGAGGGCGTGCTGTACGACCTGCTCGGCCGCAGCACCGAATCCGACCCGCGCGAGGCCTCGATCCAGGCCCTGTGCGCGCGCTACGGCGTGGACATGGAGCAGGCCGCGCGCGTCGAGGCCACCGCGCTTCGCCTGTTCGACCAGGCCGAGATCCCGTGGAAGCTCGACGCCGACGAGCGCCGCCTGCTGGCCTGGGCCGCGCGCATCCACGAGCTGGGGCTGGTGATCGCGCACAGCCAGTACCACCAGCACGGCGCCTACCTGGTCGAGCACAGCGACATCGCCGGCTTCTCGCGCACCGAACAGCAGTGGCTGGCCGCCCTGCTGCGCAACCAGCGCCGCGGCCTGCACCTGCCCAGCTTCGACAAGCTGCCCGACCGCCTGATGGCCGGCGCCCTGCGCTGCGCCCTGCTGCTGCGCCTGGCCGTGCTGCTGCACCGCAGCCACGACCGCGAGCCGCTGCCGGTGGTGGAGCTCGACGTCGAAGGCGACCAGTTGGTCCTGCGCCTGGGCAAGCGCTGGCTCGACGCGCACCCGCTCACCCGCAGCGACCTGGAAACCGAAGCCGAGACCCTGCGCGAGGCCGGCCGCGAGCTCGTCCTCAAGGCCATCTGATCGCGCAAAAGAAAAAGGGCGGGAAGCCCGCGGCGCCCCGCCCCGTTTCCGCGCCGGTCAGAAGCGCGCGCTGAACTCCACGCCCCAGATGCGCGGCTCGTTGAGGAAGCCGGTGAGGTTGTTGAAGTCGATGCCGCCCACCACTACTTCCTCGTCGGTGATGTTGCGGCCGAACAGCGCCAGCTCCTTGTCGCCGTTGTCCCACAGGTAGCCCGTGCGCAGGCCGCCCTCGAGCAGCGACTGGCCGCGGAAGGACACCGACTCGTACAGGAAGAAGTTCACCTCGCTGCGGTAGGCCCAGTCCGTGAAGACGAAGAACTCGCCATTGCCCACCGGCATGCCCCAGCGCGCGGTCAGGTTGTAGACGTGTCGCGGCGCCTGCGGCAGCGGGTTGCCGTCGATCAGCACGGCGCCCGGGCGGGCCGGGTCGGCCGGGTCCAGCACGCCGCAGAAGTTGGCCACGCAGGGCGTCACGCTCAGGTCGTCGTCCTGGATCTCGGTGTCGTTGAAGCTGGCGCCGAAGGTGACCAGCAGGTTGTCGGTGACGAAGGCCTCCAGGTCGAGCTCGAAGCCGCGGCCCTTGGTCTTGTCCGCGTTCACCAGGCGGGCGATGTTGGCGTTGCCGCCGACCGCGGTGAGCTGCTGGTCGTCCACCGTGTAGTCGAAGACGTTGAAGCCGACGCGCAGTCGGCGGTCGAACAGGTCGGCCTTCACGCCGGCCTCGATCGACAGCACCGTCTCCGACTCGGCGACCGTCACCAGCTCGTCGGCCGGCAGCGAGGCATCGGCGAACATCAGGCGGCCCTGCACGCTGGGCGCGCGGAAGCCGCGGGCGACGCGGGCGTAGAGGTTCACGTCCTCGTTGAGCGCGAACACGGCGCTGGCGTCCCAGCTGATGTCGGTGTCGCTCGGGTTCACGGCGATCGGCGCGATCGGGGGACCGAAGGGGCCGAGGATGCGCTGGGCGACGAACTCCTTCTTGTCGTCGGTGTAGCGCAGGCCGGCGCGCAGGGTCAGGCGCTCGGTGGCTTCGAACTCGCCGGAGCCGTAGACGGCCCAGGCGGTGTTGTCCTGGCGCTGGATGGCGTAGCCGTTGCGCGGGCCGCCGAAACCGTCGTAGGAGAAGCTGTCGACGTCGATGCTCTCGTCGAACCAGAACACGCCCGCCTGCCAGTCGAAGCGGCCCCACTCGTTCGACTCCAGGCGCAGCTCCTGGGTGATCTGCTTGTGGTTGGGCAGGCCGTCGGCCGATTCGGCCGGGAACAGGGCCTCGCCCGGCTCGTCCGGCGGGAAGGTGTACACGCTGCCGCCATCGATGTCGCCGCGGCTGTAGGCCTCGACCGACTCGACGCCGGTGATCGAATACAGCGAGACGCGGCCCAGGTCCCAGCGCATGCGCAGGTTGGCGCCGACCTGGTCGAGGTCCTGCTCGTTGCGCGCGTCGATGCTCACCTGGTCGCGGCGGAAGCCCGGCGCCAGGTCGTTGGTGCCCGGCTGGATGATGCCGCCGCGGAACAGGCGCGCCGTGCCCTCGAGCTGGCGCATGTGCACGTTGGCCAGGACCTCGAAGCCATCGCCGTTCTCGACCAGGGCCTGCACGCGGAACGCGGACTCGCGGTAGCCCTCGAGGTCGTCGCCGGGGCCGTTGAACACGTTGTCCACGTAGTCGTCGCGGCGCTGGTGCAGGCCGGAGAAGCGCAGCATCACGCCGTCGCTGAGCGCGGTGTTGAAGGCGCCCTCGGCGTTGAGGCCGCCGTAGCTGCCCATGCCGACCTGGAAGTAGCCGCCGGTCTCGGGCACCGGCCGGGCCGAATTGAAGCTGATCACGCCGGCCGGCGAGTTGCGGCCGAACAGCGTGCCCTGCGGGCCGCGGGCCATTTCCACGCCGTCGAGGTCGAAGACCGGGAAGCCCTTGAGGATCGGGTTTTCCTGCACGACGCCGTCGTAGACCAGGGACACCGGCTGGGACGCGTTGAGGTCGAAGTCGGTGTTGCCGAGGCCGCGGATGTAGAAGCGCGGGAAGGCGCGGCCGAACGAGGACTCGATCTGCAGGCTGGGCAGGCGCGAGGACAGGAAGCGGATGTCCTCGCCGCCCGAGCCGATCACGTCGAGCTTCTCGCCGCTGACGGCCGTGATCGAGACCGGCACGTCCTGGATGTTCTCGACGCGGCGCTGGGCGGTGACTTCGATGGCGTCGAGCTGGACGGCCTCGGACTCGGCGGCCTCGGGCTCGGCGGGCGCGGGGGTCTGGGCGGACGCCAGGGCCGGCAGGGCGAGCGCGGTGGCCAGGGCGACGGCGAGCGGGCGGCGCGCCGGGCGGATGCGGGACAGGCTGGGCATGGACGGGTTTCCTTGGGCGAAATCGGACAGGCGGACCCTCCCGGACGGGAGGGCGTCAGGCGTTTTCTCTTCTGGTGGTGGCACCCGCGCGCGGCGCGCCGGGCTCCCCTGCCCGGTGGGTGCGATGACCCGGTCGTCGATCAGCCGATAGCATAATCCGAGTGGCGTCATCGCGGCGTCACGCGGCGGTCACCGGGCTGGCATGGAGCCGCGCCAGCATCGCGTCCATGGCCACCCCCCGCCACTTCGAACTGGTCACCGAGACCTACCCGCCCGACGTGAACGGCGTCGCCCTGACGGTGCATTCCCTGGAACAGGGCCTGCGCCAGCTCGGGCACCGGGTCGGCCTGGTGCGAACGATGCGCGAGGACGACGGCCTGCGCCCCGATCCGATGCTGATGCTGGTCGAGGGCGCGCCGATCCCGCGCTACCCCGGCCTGCGCTTCGGCCTGCCGGCGGGCCGGCGCCTCGCCGCGCGCTGGACGGCGCAGCGGCCGGACGCGGTCTACATCGCCACCGAAGGCCCGCTGGGCTGGTCGGCCCTGCGCACCTGCACGCGCCTGGGCATCCCGGTCGCCACCGGCTTCCATACCCGCTTCGACGATTACGTCGGCCGCTACGGCGCCGGCTTCCTGAGCCCCTGGGTGTTCGCCTGGCTGCGCCGCTTCCACAACCGCGGCGACGCCACCCTGGTGCCCACCGCCGAGCTGCAGGAGACGCTGGTGCGGCAGGGCTTCCGGCACGTACGGCGGCTGGGCCGCGCGGTCGACACCCGCGCCTTCCACCCCGGCTGGCGCGATCCGGCCCTGCGTGCGGCCTGGGGCGCCGTCGAAGGCCAGCCGGTGCTGGTGCACGTGGGCCGCATCGCGCCTGAAAAGAACCTGCCGCTGGCGGTGGCCGCCTTCCGCGCCCTGCAGCGGGAGCGGCCCGAGGCGCGCTTCGTCTGGGTCGGCGACGGCCCGGCGCGCGCCGCGCTGCAGGCGGCCAACCCCGACTTCATCTTCGCCGGCGTGCGCCGCGGCGAGGACCTGGCCCGGCATTTCGCCAGCGCCGACCTGTTCTGCTTCCCCAGCCTGTCCGAGACCTTTGGCAACGTGACCCTCGAGGCCATGGCCAGCGGCGTGCCGACCGTCGCCTTCGACTACGGCGCCGCGCGCGAGCACCTGCGCGATGGCGAGCACGGCCGGACGGTGGCCTTCGGCGACGAGCCGGCCTTCGTGGAAGCACTGCGGCAGGCCGGCACCGCGCCGGACCTGGCCCAACGCGGCGCGGCGGCCCGGCGCGCGGTGCTGCACCTGGACCCGGTGGCGGTGGCCGCGGAGTTCGCCCGCGTGCTGGCCGGCCTCGCGCCCCGGCGGGACGTGGCCGCATGAACGCCCGCGCCCGCCGCTGGCTGCGCTCCGAGCACGGCTGGTGCCTGGCGGCGAACCGCTGGGGCGCTCGCGCGGCGGTGCGCGCCTACTTCCGCATGGTCAGCCGGCTCGGCGACGGCGCTTTCTGGTACGCCCTGATGGCGGCGCTGGTGCTCGCGGACGGCTGGCGCGGCCTGGCCGTCTCGGCCCAGCTCGCGGCCACCGGCCTGGTCGCGCTGCTGATGTACCGCCGGCTCAAGCGCTGGACGCGGCGGCCACGGCCCTTCGCCGCCGACGGGCGCATCCGCGCCTGGATCGCGCCGCTGGACGAATACAGCTTCCCCTCCGGCCACACCCTGCACGCGGTGGCCTTCACCCTCGTCGCGCTGGCGCACTACCCGGTGCTGGCGCCGCTGCTGCTGCCCTTCGCCGCCAGCGTGGCGGCCTCGCGCGTGGTGCTGGGCCTGCACTATCCCAGCGACGTGCTCGCGGCGACCGCGATCGGCAGCGCGCTCGCCGCGCTCTCGCTCGTCCTCCACCCCGCCGGCCCGTAGGAGCGCCTTCAGGCGCGACCCGGGCCCCGTGCCATCGCGCCTGAAGGCGCTCCTACGGATCCAGGGAGCGGAGCCAGAAAGTGAGGGGCTTTTCGCTGGGCGCGGCTTCCCCGATCTCCTGCCAGGCCAGGCGCACGGTCATGCCCGGCTGGCGCAGGTAACCGCGCTTGGCCCAGAAGGCCTCGTTGCCGCGGTGGCCGGGCGGGCGGCGCGGGTCGTCGGCGGCGCGGTCCACGGCGCAGAAGGCCGTCCAGCGGAAGCCGCCAAGCGCGCGCGCATGGGCCTCGCGGTGGTCGAAGAAGGCATGGCCCAGGCCGCGGCCGCGGTAATCGGGCAGCAGCACCGATTCACCGAAGTAGAAGACGTCGTCCACCGGTCGCCCGGCGTCGAGGAAGGGCCGCTGGAATTCGATCGTATCGTCGGCCAGCGGCAGGCCGGTGGAGGCGCCGACGACGCGCTCGCCGTCCAGCGCCAGCACGACCACGCTGCCCGCCGAGCGCGCGTAGGCCTGCAGGTAGCCGCGCTCGTAATCGAAGTCGCCGGCATAGAGGTAGGGCCAGTCGCGGAACACGGCCACGCGCAGTCGCGCCACCTCGTCCAGCCAGGGCGCCAGGTCCCTGCCCGCGACCCGCTCCACCCGGATCTCCGCCACCTTGCCGCCCTCCCCGTCCCGAGGCCGCGGATTCTAGCGCCGGCCGGGGCGGCGGCGCGTAGACTGGCGGCATGAACTACCGCCACGGATTCCACGCCGGCAACCACGCGGACGTGCTCAAGCACCTCGTCCTGGTCGCCCTGCTCGACGCGCTCAAGCGCAAGGACGCGCCCTTCCTCGTACTCGACACGCACGCGGGCCGCGGCCGCTACGACCTGGCCGGCGACCAGGCCGCGCGCACGGGCGAAGCCGCCGGCGGCATCGCGAAACTCGAGGCCGCCGCGCCCGCGGGACCGCCGCCGCTGCGCCGCTACCTCGACACCGTGGCCGAGGCGCGCGAACTCGAGCCGGCCAGCTATCCGGGCTCGCCCCTGCTGGTCGCCCATGCCTTGCGCAACGACGACCGCCTGCACGCCTGCGAACTGCAGCCCGAGGAGGCCGCGGCGCTCAAGGCCGTGCTGGCCGGCGACCCGCGCTGCCACGTGCACGCCCGCGACGGTTACGGCGCGATCAAGGCCCTGCTGCCGCCGCGCGACGGCGAACGCAAGCTGGGCCGCGCGCTGGTGCTGGTGGATCCGCCCTACGAGGCGCAGGACGAGGAATACCCGCGCATCCTGGCCGCGCTCGGCGAGGGCCTGGCGCGCTTCCCGACCGGCGTCTACGCGGTCTGGTACCCGATCAAGCGCCGCGCCACGCTGATGCCCTTCTTCCGCAAGGTTGGCCACCTGCCGGTGAAGTCGGCGCTGTCGATCGAACTGCTGGTGCGTCCGGACGATTCGCCGCTGCGCATGAACGGCAGCGGCATGCTGCTGCTCAATCCGCCCTGGGGCCTGGCGGAAGCGATCGAACCGGCGGTGAAAGTCCTCGCCCAGGCCCTGGGCGAGCCCGGCGCCAGCTGGCGCCTGACGTGGTGGAAACAGGACGCGGGGTGACACGATGAAGGCGCTGCAGGCGATCTACGACACGCGCGGCCCCGAGCCGCATGCGCGCATCCGCTGCGAGGCGGCCGAGCTGCCGGCGCAGGTGCCGGCCGGCATGGCCCGCATCGCGGTGCTGGCGGCGCCGATCAATCCGTCCGACGTGCTGACCATCACCGGCGAATACGGCCTGCTGCCGCCGCTGCCGGCCATCGGCGGCAACGAAGGCGTGGGCCGCGTGCTCGCGCTCGGCGACGGCGTCGCCGGCCTGGCCGAGGGCGACCTGGTGCTGCTGCCGGTGGGCATCGGCACCTGGCGCAGCCACCTCGACGCGCCGGCGAAGGCGCTGGTGCCGCTGCCGCACGACGTCGACCCCGTGCAGCTGTCCATGCTGGCGGTCAACCCGCCGACCGCGCTGCTGATGCTGCGCGAATTCGTCGACCTGCAGGCCGGCGACTGGGTGATCCAGAACGGCGCCAATTCCGCCGTCGGCGGCTACCTGGTGCAGCTGGCGAAGGCGCGCGGCCTGAACGTGGTGAACGTCGTGCGTCGCGCCTCGGCCATCGACGCCGTGAAGGCCAGCGGCGGCGAGCACGTGGTGGTGGACGCCGAGGACCTGCCGCAGCGCGTCCGGGCCCTGATCGGCGACGCGCCGGTGCGGCTGGGCGTGGACTGCGTCGGTGGCCCGTCCACCGAACACCTGGCCCGCTGCCTGGCCGAGGGCGCGACGCTGGTGAACTACGGCGCGATGAGCGGCGAGCGCTGCGCCGTCTCGCCGCGCTTCCTGATCTTCCGCGACCTGCGCCTGCGCGGCTTCTGGCTCTCGCGCTGGTTCAAGGAATCCACGCCCGAGGCGCGCCGCGCGGTGTTCGCCGAACTGGCGGCGCGCATCGCCGACGGCACCCTGTCGGCCAACGTGCAGGCCACCTACGGCCTTGAGCACGTCCGCGAGGCCGTCGCCGCCGCGGCCGAGGGCGCCCGCACCGGCAAGATCATCCTCGAGCCCAACGGACCGCCGCGCGCGGCGATCTGAGCCGCGCGCGGAGCACCGTCACTCGTAGCGCAGCGCCTCGATCGGATCGAGGCCGGCGGCCTTGGACGCCGGCATGATGCCGAACACCACGCCGACCAGGGCCGAGAAGCCCGCCGCCGCCACCACCACCCACAGCGGCACCTGGGCCGGCGGGAAGTTCGGGATCAGGGCCGCCACGCCGATGCCGGCCGCGTAGCCGAGCACGATGCCGATCAGGCCGCCCAGCAGGGCCAGCAGGCCGGCCTCGGCCAGGAACTGCACGAGGATGTCGCGGCGCGTGGCGCCGAGCGCCTTGAGGATGCCGATCTCGCGCGTCCGTTCCGTCACCGACACCAGCATGATGTTCATGATGCCGATGCCGCCGACCAGCAGGGAAATGCTGACCACGCCGGCGACCACGGCGGTGGCGGTGCCGGTCACCTGCTCGAACTGCTTGACGAAGGAATCGGCCGCCTCGACCCGGAAGTCGTCCGGCTGGCCCGGCTTGAGCTTGCGCGCCGCGCGCACCGCGCGCTTGACGCGCTCGCGCACCGCCTCCACCTGCGAGACGTCGGCGACGTTGAAGGAAATGGTGATGAAGGGCTGGGTGTTGTTGCCCATCATCGCCCGGCCCACGTCGAAGGGAATGACGATGTAGTTGTCCTGGCTGAAGCCGAGCAACTCGCCGCGCTTCTGCATTACGCCCACGACCTTGAGCCACTCGGTGCCGACCCGGATGTATTCGCCGACCGGGTTCTCCGGCAGCTTCAGGTCCTCGATCACCTGCGCGCCGACCACGGCCACGCGCCGGCGACCCTGGTCGTCGCTGGGCACGATGAAGCGGCCGACCTCGGCGTACATGCCGCGCACGGCCTGGAACTCGGAGGTGGTGGCGATGACCTGCGGGCTGGCGGTGCGGCCGCGGTAGCTGGTGCCGGCGACGCTGACCTGCATCAGCGGCGTGACCTGCTCGACGCCGGGCACGCGGTAGCGCACCACGTCCAGGTCCTGGAAGGTGATGAAGTTGATGCGGCCGGTGCGGAAGTTCTCGTTGTTGTTCTCCGCGCGCAGGGTCAGCGTGCTGCCGCCGAGGTCGGCGAACTGGTCGGAGATCGAGGCGGAAAACCCCTGCACCAGCGACACCACGGCGATCACCGAGGCGGTGCCGATCAGGATGCCGAGGGTGGTGAGGAAGCTGCGCATCCGGTGCGCCGCCAGGCTCGAGAGCGCGGCGCGGAAGGCTTCGATGTAGGCCTGCATCAGTGCACCTCCGCCGGGGCGGGGTTGGCGGTGTCCTCGACCACGCGGCCGTCGCTGACGCGGATGGTGCGCCGGCAGTGCGCCGCGATGTCGGGCTCGTGGGTCACCACGACGACGGTCTGGCCGTCGCGGTGCAGTTCGTCGAACAGGGCCATGATCTCGGCCGAGGTACGCGAGTCGAGGTTGCCGGTGGGTTCGTCGGCCAGCAGGATCGAGGGCCGGCCCACCAGCGCACGCGCCACGGCGACGCGCTGGCGCTGGCCGCCCGACAGCTGGTTCGGGCGATGGCCCAGCCGGGTGCCGAGGCCCACGCGCTCGAGCGACTCGGTGGCCAGGCGCTTGCGCTCGGCCCGCGGCAGGCCGCGGTAGACCAGCGGCTGCATCACGTTCTCCAGCACCGTCATGCGCGGCAGCAGGTGGAAGGACTGGAACACGAAGCCGATCTCGCGGTTGCGCACCTCGGCCAGCTCGTCGTCGCGCAACATCGAGGTGTCGCGGCCGTTGAGCAGGTACTGGCCGGTGGTCGGCGAATCGAGGCAGCCCAGGATGTTCATCAGCGTGGACTTGCCCGAACCCGAGGCGCCGATCAGCGCCACGTATTCATTGCGGCCGATGTCGAGGTCGACGCCGTCGAGGGCGACGACTTCCTCGTCGCCCATCGGGTAGCGCTTGGTGATGCCGCGCAGGGAGATCATCAGTCCTCCGCCCCGGCTTCGGCCTCGTCGCCCTCGCCCTCGCCCTCGCCGGCCGGCGTGGTGGCCGGCTCGGCGGCGCTGACCGGCTGGCCATCGCGCAGCACGCGCAGGGCGCGCGCCGGGCCGGTGATGACCTGGTCGTCCTTGGCCAGGCCGGAGGTGATCGCCTCCCAGCGGTCGTCCGACAGGCCGGTCTCGACCACGACCTTGCGCGCCACGCCGTCGCGGTTGACCCAGACGTAGCGCGTGACCTTCTTGTCCTCGTCCTCCTCGACCACCACGGCCTCGACCGGCACGGCCAGCGAGCTGCCGCCGTCGCCGAGGAAGATGTCGGCGCGCGCGCTCATGCCCGAGCGCAGCGACACGCCCTGCGGCACGTCCAGCAGCACGGTCACCTCGTAGGCGCGGCCCTGGGCCTCGATGGTCGGCGCCAGCGCGATCTCTTCCACGCGGCCCTTGATGGCGGTGTCCTGGAAGGCCGCCGCGTACACGTCGGCCTGCTGGCCGATGGCGATGCGGGCGATGTCGGCCTCGTCCACCTTCAGCTTGGCCTCGATGGCCGAGGTGTCGGCGATCTTCATCAGGATGGCGCCGGCCAGCGCGTTGGTGGACGGGATCGCCGTCTCGCCGACCTTGATCGGCAGGCTGACGATGGTGCCGGCGATGGGCGCGCGGATGTCGGTCTTGGCCAGCTGCTCGCGCGCCTCGCCCAGGATGGCGTCGGCGCGGCGCAGGGCCTCCTCGCTGCTTTGCAGCTCGACGCGGGCGAGGTCGCGGGCGTTGCGCAGGTCGTCGTAGTCGCTCTGGCCGATCATGCGGCGCTCGAGCAGGGTCGCGCCGCGCTCGAGCTTCTTCTCGGCCAGGGCCAGGTTCAGGCGCTGGCGCTCGATGCTGATCAGGCTCTGGCGGCGGCTGGCCTCCTCGCGCTGGATCGCGTTGCGGTAGGTCTCCGGGTCCAGGCGCAGCAGCAGCTGGCCGGCCTCGACCTGGTCGCCTTCCTTGACCAGGATCTCGCTGACCTTGGCCACGACCTCGGCGGTCAGGTTGACCTCGGTGAGGTAGGCCAGCGTGCCGGAGGCGAGGATGGTCGGCCGGATGGCCTGCTCGGCCACCGCCGCCACCTGCACCTCGGTGCGGGCCTCGCCGCGGCCGGCCTTGATCAGCACCGGCACCAGCACGACGGCCAGCACGACGGCGGCGGCGATCAACTTGCGCTTGCGGGTCATGTCTCGGGAATCCTTGGGGTCAGATGAGGGCAAAGAGCGCCATCGTGCCGTAGATCACCAGCGAAGGCAGCACCGCCACGGTGATCGCCTGGCCCCAGCCGGTGCGGAACCAGGTCTTCCAGCCGATCGCGGCCAGGGCCCAGCACCAGAAGTTGAGCAGGCTGAAGGAACGCGCGAGCGTGAACCAGGCGTCGCCCGGCTCCAGCTGCACGAACAGCGGATCGACGTTGAACACCTGCAGGGACTCGAAGGCCACCTGGTTCGAGCTGGTGTACATGGACACCAGGCCGGCGACCACGCCCAGCAGCAGCGGCATGGCCGACCAGGCGGTCAGCACCAGGCCGCGCTTGTAGCCCACGGCCTTGCCGGTGACCTTGCCGGCCAGCAGGTAGTAGAGCGCGGTCAGCGCGTACACGATGGCCATGACCAGCACCGCCATCACCGGCGAAAGGTAGGCCAGGGTGGAGGCGGAAGGCATGAAGGCGCGCGCGGCCTCGACCTCCTGCGGGGTCATTTCCGGGCGCTGGGCGATCATCTGCGCCTCCTGGTGGCCGGCGAACCAGGCCGCGTCCACGCGCAGGAAATACAGCAGGGCGAAGACGCCGGTCGAGAGCGCGACCAGCAACGCCGGCAGCAGCCAGGACGGCTTCTCCTGGAGCTGTTCGAAGGCCTTGCCCGGCTCGAGGTAGATGGAAGTCAGCAGCGACATGTGGTTCTCCCCTGGATCGGTGGTGGGACGGACGGCGCCGTCCCGGTTCTGTGCGTGGCCACGCTAGGTCAATCGCACGGGTCCGTGGCGCCCCGGCGACGAAACCCCGCGCCCGGGCGACGAAACCCCAGACGCCCCGACGGAGGAAAACGTGACGCCGGCCGATACACTCGGCCCGACGAGCCCCGGGGAGCGGCCATGGATGCGACGACGAACGCAACGCCCTGCCCCGGCTGTGGCCAGCCCGCGGCCGGGGGACCTTACTGTGCCGCCTGCGGCCAGCGCCAGCCCGCCGCGGGGGATTTCGGCCTGCGGCGCATGGCGTCGGAGGCGTGGGAGGAAGCCAGCAGCCTCGACTCGAGGCTCTGGCGCAGCGTCTCGGGGCTGCTGCGGCCCGGCCAGTTGACGGCCGACTGGCTGGCCTACCGCTGGCGCCAGGTGCATCCACCGCTGCGGCTGTACCTGGTCTGCTCGGGCATCTATTTCTTCCTGGCCTGGGGCGTGTACTTCGAGGCCAGCACGCAGTGGCTGGCGCTGCATGCCGAGGGCATGCCGCCCGCCGTGCGCGCGGTCTACGCCGATCCCTCGCGGGCCGAGACCCTGAGCGACCTGACCGCCCTCATGAAGTTCCTGTTCGTCGTGGTCATGGGCGCCTGGGTCGCCCTTCTGCACCGGGGCAACCGGATGCCGGCGGGCGCGCACCTGGTCTGGGCCCTGCACTACACCTGCGTCGACTTCCTGCTGTTCTCGCTGGCCGCGCCCCTGGTGGCGGTCGCGTCCGGGGCCTGGGCCCTGACCGTCTCCAACCTCGTCACCCTGGGCGGCATGGCGGTGCTGTTCGTGTGGGCGAGCCTGGCGGTCCGGCGGGTCTACCGGCGCGGCTGGCCGTCCAGCGTGCTGCGCGGGGCGGCGGTGGTGGCCATGGACCTGGTGCTGAGCAGCCTCGCCGGCCAGCTGGCCATGATGTTCCTGCTGATGCGGGGCTGAGCCCGCCTGTCGGCGTGCATTCCATTTTTGGAACGAAGGCTTGTTTATTCGACTTATTGATGCTGCCGGGGAACAGCGGAATACTGCGCCCCAGCCCCCGGCGGCGGCATCCCGCCCCGCCCCGGGCCCCACCCAGGAGCCCACCATGAACATCCTTGCCACCCTTCTCGGCCGCTTCGGCCTGGCTTTCATCTTCATCGTCTCCGGCCTCGGCAAGCTCGGCGCCGGCTATGCCGGCACCCAGCAGTACATGGAGGCCATGGGCGTGCCCGGCGCCCTGCTGCCGCTGGTCATCTTCGCCGAGCTGGGCGGCGGCCTCGCCATCGCCGCCGGTTTCCTGACCCGCTGGGCGGCGCTGGGCCTGGCCGTGTTTTCCGTCGCCAGCGGCGTGCTGTTCCACTACCAGCCCACCGACCCGATGCAGATGATTTCCTTCATGAAGAACCTCGCCATCGCCGGCGGCTTCCTGGTCCTGGCCGCGCACGGCGCCGGCGCGCTGAGCGTGGACGGCTGGCTGGCCAAGCGCGCCGGCAAGGCCGGTGCGCCGTGATCAGCCTGCGCGCCGCCGGCGACCGCGGCCACGCCAACCACGGCTGGCTCGATTCCTGGCACAGCTTCTCCTTCGCCGAGTACCACGACGAAGACCACGTGCACTGGGGCCCGCTGCGGGTGATCAACGAGGACCGCGTGGCCCCGGGCATGGGCTTCGGCACCCACGGCCACCGCGACATGGAGATCATCAGCTACGTGATCTCCGGCGCGCTCGCGCACCGCGATTCGATGGGCAACAGCTCGCGCATCGTGCCCGGCGAGGTGCAGCGGCTGAGCGCCGGCACCGGCATCACGCACTCGGAGTTCAACCACAGCGCCATCGACACCACGCACTTCCTGCAGATCTGGATCATTCCGGATCGCCGGGGCGTCGCGCCGGGTTATGCGCAGACCACGTTCCCCGGGGCCGAGAAGCGCGGCCGCCTGCGCCTGGTGGCCAGCCCGGACGGTGCCGACGGCTCGGTGTCGATCCACCAGGACGCGCGCCTGTACGCCGGGCTGTTCGACGGCGACGAACACGCCACGCTGGCGCTCGCCCCGGGCCGGCTGGGCTACGTGCACGTGGTGCGCGGCGCGATCGAGGCCAATGGCCACGCGCTGGGCGCCGGCGATGCGCTGCGCTACCGCGACGAGGCCGAGGTCAGGCTCGCCGCCGGCCGCGACGCCGAGGTGCTGGTGTTCGACCTGCCGACGCTGGCCTGAGGGCCGGGCCGGCGCCCCGACCGGCCGCCCGCCCGGCGGCCGGTTGACCGGCGTCAAGGCGCCGGCCCCGCCACGGGCGCAGCCTGCGCTGCATGCCGGGGAGGACCAGGCCATGCGCCAGTACTTCGAGGATCGTCTGGAGGCGGGCCGCGAGCTCGGGGGCAAGCTTTCGAACTATCGCGGCACCCCGGACCTGCTGGTGCTGGGCCTGCCGCGCGGCGGCGTGCCGGTGGCGGCCGAGGTCGCCCGCCGGCTGGGCGCCGAACTCGACGTGCTGGTGGTGCGCAAGGTCGCCCAACCCTTCCACCCGGAACTGGCCCTGGCCGCGATCGCCACCGGCGGCGCGCGGGCGCTCAACCCGGAGGTCATCGCCCACACGGGCACGACGCCGGGGCAGCTGGCCGAGCTGATCGCGCGGGAGGCGCGCGAGCTGTCCCGGCGCGAACGGGCCTATCGCGGCGACCGCCCGCCGCCTCGCATCGCCGGGCGCACCGTGATCCTGGTGGACGACGGCATCGCCACCGGCGCCACGATGCAGGCGGCGGTGCAGGCCGTGCGCAGCCTGGGCCCCGAGCGCGTGGTGGTCGCCGTCCCGGTCTCGCCCTCGGGCACCGCCGCGGCCTTCCACCCGGCCGCCGACGACTTCGTCTCGATCCTCTCGCCCACCGAATTCGAGGCGGTGGGCTGGTGGTACCGGCAGTTCCCGCAGCTGAGTGACGACGAGGTGTTGGCCGCGCTGCGGTCGGCCTCCGGCTGAACCGGGCCGGCGGCGGGGGTTCTGTCGTCCCGCCCGCGGGGCGATAATCCCGCCATGGACTACACCCTCAAGACCCCCGAAGACATCGCCGCCATGCGCGTCGCCGGCCGCCTGGCCGCCGAGGTGCTGCAGGTGGTCGGCCGGCACGTTCGCCCGGGCGTGAGCACCGGCGAACTCGACCGCATCGCCCACGACCACATCGTCAACGTGCAGAAGGCGATCCCGGCCAACATCGGCTACGGCGGCGACGCCAGCCGGCCGCCCTTCCCCTTCACGGTCTGCGCCTCGGTGAACAACGTGATCTGCCACGGCTTCCCGAGCGAGGCGAAGATCCTCAAGGACGGCGACATCGTCAACATCGACGTCACCGTGATCAAGGACGGCTGGCACGGCGACACCAGCCGCATGTTCTTCGTCGGCAAGCCCAACGTGCTGGCGAAACGGCTGGTGGAGGTGACGCGCGAGGCGATGTTCGCCGGCATCCGCACCGTGCGCCCGGGCGCCACCCTCGGCGACGTCGGCCATGCCATCCAGAAGGTGGTCGAAGCCGCGCGCTTCAGCGTGGTGCGCGACTACTGCGGGCACGGCATCGGCCGCGTCTACCACGAGTCCCCGCAGGTGATGCACTACGGCAAGCCCGGCGAGGGCCTGGTGCTGCGCGAGGGCATGACCTTCACCATCGAGCCGATGGTCAACGCCGGCAAGCCCGACACGCGGCTGCTGCCGGACGGCTGGACGGTGGTGACGCGCGACAAGTCGCTGTCGGCGCAGTGGGAGCACACGGTGGCGGTGACCGCCGACGGCGTCGAGGTGCTGACCGTGGTGCCGGGCGACGACAACGCCGCCTTCCTGGCCGCCTGAGGCCGGACCCCGGCGGGACCACCGGGCAAGAAAGACATCGCCCGGGCCGCTGCCCGGCCCGGGCGATTTCCGGTCCGCCGACGCCGCCCCGGGGGAGGGAAAGGCGACGCCGGCGGCGCGGGTTCAGCCGACGCGCAGCAGGCGCTGGTCGAGGCCGGCGGTGTAGCTGCGGGCCGAGGCGTAGCCGCTGCTGCGGCCATAGCCGGTGCCGGTCGCACGTTCGCGGTAGCGGTCGGGGCGGGCCATCGGCAGGGTTTTGACCGCCTGGGCGGCCGGCGCAAGGGGAGCCGACGGCACCGGGCGGGGCGCCGGGGCAGCCACCGGGCGGTTCGGGAACAGCTGGTAGAAGTCGCTCAGGGTCTTCATGGCCGGGGCCTCGTGATTTGGTGTGCTGGTAATCTACAACACCTAATCAGGGCTGCCATGGGCCGGAAGTCATCCGGCCGGCCGGCGACCCCGCAGGCCCGTTCCGGGCCCGGTCGGACCGATCGCGGCGGGGCCGGGCGCCCTCCGGCCCCGGCCGAAGGCTCATTCCCTGGGCTTGGGCGACCAGACGATGTTCACCGCCGTCACGGTATCCGTGCGTTCGGTCCCGGCCGGGACCTCCGTGTTGTGGCGGGCCTGCAGGCTGGCCTTTAGCGCCAGCGAGGCATTGATGCTCACGGTCAGGCCGATGTCGTTCTGGGCGAAGGTGTTGTCCTCGCCCGACTCGACCAGCAGGGTGTTGAAGAAGCGGGTGGTGTCCGTCAGCTGGTGCGAATAATCGGCCAGGCCGCGCAGCAGCACGTCGCGCTCGACGCCGGATCCGTCCGAGGGCTTGGCCCGGCGCACGCCGGGGCCACCCTCGAGCTGCAGCTTGCGGCGCTCGTCGCGCAGCAGCCAGGCGCCGTAGTTGAAGGCCAGCGTCGCCTGGTGGTCGTAGGACGAGAAGGCGTCGTCCTCGTAGCGGCCGGCCAGGCCCGCGTACTGGCGCTCGCCGAACTTGCGGCCGATGCGCGTGGCCAGTTCGAAGCGCTCGGCGGTGGTTTCGCCCGACTCTTCGGCCCACAGCGCCGAGAGCGCGTGCTCGTGGGTCCAGCGCGCGTCTTCGCCGGCGAGGGCGAACTTGCCGCGGGCGCTGGTGGTGTCGGAATTGCCGGTGGTGTTGACCAGGCCGAGTTCGGCCTCGGGCTTCCAGTCGAGGGCGTGGGCGGCCGGCGCGAAGGCCAGGGCCAGAAGGCAAAGGGTGGGTTTCATCCGTGGGCACCGTGTTTGCGGGGCCGCCATTACACCGCCGGGTGCATGAACCGGCGCCGGCCGCGCGTGCGCGGACCGCGCACGCAGGCGCCCGCTCAGGGGCCGGCGCGCTCGAGCAGCAGGGCGATCGGCGCGCCGGCCGGCAGCGTGCCGTAGCTGCCATCGTGGCCACCGCCGAGCCGGCTGGCGCAGAACGCTTCGGCCAGCGCCGCGTGGCCGCTGCGCAGCAGCAGGGCCGCCTGCAGGGCCTGGGCCATCAGCCCGGTGGTGCGCCGGGCACTGGCTTCCCTCGCCTCGCCCGACGCCGACAGCGCATCGCGCAGGCGCGAGATCGCGGCGTCGAGCGCGGGATGGCCGCCGCGGGCATCGGCGAGTTCGGCGAACAGCGCCTCGGCGCAGGCCGGCTCGCGCTCCAGCGCGCGCAGCACGTCCAGGCACTGGATGTTGCCGCTGCCTTCCCAGATCGAATTCAGCGGGGCCTGGCGGTAGAGCCGCGGCAGCGGCGACTCCTCGACGTAGCCGGCGCCGCCCAGGCACTCCTGCGCCTCGTTGACGAAGCCCGGCGCGCGCTTGCACACCCAGTACTTCCCCAGCGCCGTGCCCAGCCGGGCCAGCGCCGCCTCGCGCGGGTCGCGCCGGGACGCGTCGACCGCGCGCGCGATGCGGAAGGCCAGCATCGTCGCCGCCTCCGATTCCAGCGCCAGGTCGGCCAGCACGTTGCGCATCAGCGGCTGCTCCGACAGCAGGCGACCGAAGGCGCGCCGGTGCCGCGCGTGATGCAGGGCCTGCACGAGGGCCTGGCGCATCAGCGCCGCCGAACCAAGCAGGCAGTCGAGCCGCGTGAGCGCGACCATCTGCAGCACGGTCGCGACGCCGCGACCCTCTTCGCCCACGCGCCAGGCCAGCGCGTCGTGGAACTCGACCTCGCTGCTGGCGTTGGACCAGTCGCCCAGTTTGTCCTTCAGCCGCTGCAGGCGCAGGCCGTTGCGGCGTCCGTCGGGCGCGAAGCGCGGCAGCAGGAAACAGGTGAGCCCACCCGGCGCCTGCGCCAGCACCAGGAAGGCGTCGCACATCGGCGCCGAGAAGAACCACTTGTGCCCCACCAGCGCGTACAGGCCGTCGCCCGCCGGCGTCGCGCGGGTCGTGTTCGCGCGCACGTCCGACCCGCCCTGCTTCTCGGTCATGCCCATGCCGATCGTATTGCCGGCCTTGCGCCAGGCCGGCTGGTGGGCCGGGTCGTAGGCCGGCTCGAGCACGCGCGGGAGCCACTCCGCGGCCAGCGCCGGCGATTCGCGCAGGGTCGGCACGCAGGCATAGGTCATGGTCAGCGGGCAGGCCGTGCCCTGGTCGGCCTGGTAATGCAGGTACATCAGCGCGGCGCGCGCGACGTGGGCGCCGTGGCGGTCGGCATGCCGCCAGGCGAAGCCGGGCACGCCGTGGCGGATCGCCGTGTCCATCAGCTGGTGGTAGGCCGGATGGAACTCGACTTCGTCGATGCGGTGGCCGTAGCGGTCGTAGGGCAGGAATCGCGGCCGGTGCTCGTTGGCGAGCCGTCCCAGCAGCATCAGTTCGCCGCCCGCCAGGCGCCCGTACCCGTGCAGTTCGCCATCGGCCCAGGCGCCGCCCTCGCGCGCGACGGCCTCGCGCAGCGGCAGGTCGGTGGCCCAGGCATCGTAGGGGCAGCGCGGCGGCGGCTGGTTCTCGACGGCGTGGGTGGCGAAACGATCGGTCGCGTCCATGCCGGCATCAGAAACCAGCGCGGCGGGACGCGCAAGCGGCGCGCCGCAAGGACCTCAGGGCGTCTCGACCACCCGCCACGTGGCCCGGCCGCCGGACTTGGCCGCGTACAGCGCCTGGTCGGCCGCCGACATCAACGCTTCGGGGCCCGCGCCCGCGGCGGCATACCCGATGCCGATGCTGGTGCCGACCACGCGCGCGCCCCCGGGCAGTTCGATCGGCCGGCCCATCTCGCGCAGCAGCTTGCCGGCGATGGCCTCGGCCGAGGCCAGCGGGCCCGCGCCCTCGATGAACACCGCGAACTCGTCGCCACCCAGGCGCGCCACCAGGTCGCCTTCGCGCACGCAGGCGCGCAGGCGGCGGGCGAACTCGCGCAGCACGGCGTCGCCGGCGGCGTGGCCGAGCGTGTCGTTGATGGCCTTGAAGCGATCCAGGTCGAGGTAGAGCAGCGCCGCCGGCGCCGCCGCCCGGCGCGCCCGCGCCAGCGCCGGCCCCAGGCGCTCGTCGAAGGCCATGCGGTTGGCCAGGCCGGTCAGGCCGTCCACGCGCGCCAGCCGCTCCATCGCGCGCTCGGCCTCCTTGATGCGCGAGATGTCGAAGACGAAGGCGTAGAAGCCGCGAACGCCGCCGTCGGCGCCGAACTCCGGCACGAAGCTGCCCTGGTGGTCGCCGGGGCGCCCGCCCAGCTCCGCCTCGCCCTCGAAGGTGACGGCCTCGCCGGCCATCACCCGCGCCACGTGCGCGGCGATGCCCTGGTAGCGCTGCTCGCCGCAGGCCTCGCGCAGGCTGCGGCCCTCGAGCGTCAGGCCACCGCCGAGCAGGCGCACCGCCGTGCTGTTGGCGAAGGTGACGCGGCCCTCGGCGTCGACGTGGGCGATCAAGGCCGGGATGTTTTCGGCCACCGCGTGCAGGCGCGCCCGCGCCGCGGCAAGGGCCTGGTCGGCCTGCACGCGCTGGCTGACGTCGCGGCCCGAGTAGATGACCTCCACGCCCGAGGGCGATTCCACCGCGCGCGCCTGCGCCTCGATCCAGACGTAGTGGCCCAGGGCGTGGCGCACCCGGTAGGCCACGGTGAGCGGGCCGCCGCCCAGCATCAGCCGGGCCAGCACCTCGCGCACGCGCGGTTCGTCGTCCGGGTGCACCAGGTCCCAGCGCGTCTGCTGGAATTCCTCGGGCGAATAGCCCAGCAGCTCGCGCACCGAAGGCGAGACGTAGACGCGCTGGCCGTCGGCGCGCATGCGCACGACCAGGTCGCTGGCGTTCTCGGCGAGCGTGCGGTACTGGAGCTCGCGCTCGCCCAGCTGCGCCATCAGCGCCTTCAGCCGACGGTGGCTGCGGCGCTGCACCACGAAGAACATCGCCAGCACCACCAGCGAGGCCAGGCCAAGCAGCAGCAGCGCACGATTGAGCCGGTTGGCCTGGGCCAGGGCGCGCTCGCGCTCCTGCGCCAGCTCCTGCTCGACCTTCAGGCGCGCGACCTCGTTCTCGCGCTCGGCGTAGGCCAGGCGGGAATCGAAGTCGTCCGAGGCCTGCACGCGCTCCACTTCCTTGAGCTGGGCATCGAGCGCCAGGATGCGCTGGAAATGGTCGGGCAGGTCCGGATGGTCGCGATCGTGGCGCAGCAGGAAGCCGACCAGCTCGCGCAGCACCCGCAGCTCGTCGGCCGACAGCTGCAGCTTGCGGAAGGAGGCCGCGGCCGCCTGCAGCGCCTGCTCGGCCTCGCGGGCGTCGCCGGCCTCGGCCGCGGCCAGGCCCAGCACCTCGTGGCCCAGGCCCGAGAGCTGGGAATTGCGCAGGCGCTGGGCCAGCTCCAGCACGCGCCCGCCGTTTTCCCGCTGGGTCGGCACGTCGCCGCCGATGCGGGCGATGCGCGCGGCCTCGAGGTAGAGCTCGGCCTGCAGCTTGGGGTCGTCCAGGCGCAGCGCCTGGCGGGTGGCCGCCTGCAGCGCCCGCGCCGCCTCGTCCAGCCGACCCAGGTAGGCCAGCGCCCGCGCCTGGTTGCGGTACAGGCGCGCGTGGATCACCAGGCCCTCGTCCTCGGACAGCAGGGCCAGGCCCTTGTCGGCGTATTCGACCGCGAGCTGGTGCTTGCCCAGCGAATTGCTCATCGACGAATACGCGAGGTAGACGTCGGCCAGCAGTTCCGGCTGGGGCGCGTCGCGCAGCAGCAGCTCGGCGTCGCCGAACAGGCGCTCGCCGCGGGTGAAATCCTGCATCGCCACCCGGGCGCGGCCCTCGTTGATCAGGCCGCGCACCTGCAGGTGCGGTTCGCCGGCGGCGCGCGCGGCCTCCTGCGCCTCGGCGCCGGCGCTGCGCTGGCAGTCCCAGTCGGCGATGACGCGGCAGGCGTTGGCCTTGGCCAGCAGCAGCAGGGCCACGCGGCGGGAATCGTCCGACAGGCGCGCGGCGCGCAGGGCCGGCTCGACCTCGCGCAGCACCGCCTCGGGTTCGACCAGGGCGCGCAATTCCAGCGGATCGCGCTCGATCCCCGGCGCGGCGGATTCGCGGGAGGGCCCGGCGGCAGGGTCGGCGCGGGCGGGCACCGGCTCCGGCCACCCACCGATCAACAGGGCCAACAAGGGCACGAGGGCCCATCGGTTGCGCATGCGCGTCCCCTTGGTCTGGCCGCCAGCGTAGTCGGGCGGCCGCCGCGGCTCAACCGCCCCGCCGGCGCGTGCGGCGGCGCTATGCTGGCCGTCCCCGACCCCGGAGCCGACCATGAAGCCCCTCCTGCGCAAGGCCACGCCGGTGCTGCCGGTCGCCTCCATCGAGGATTGCCTGCCGTTCTGGGAGGCGATCGGATTCGGCCGCACCGTCGAGGTGCCGCACGGCGACGCGCTGGGTTTCGCCATCCTCTCCGGTCACGGCATCGAGCTGATGCTGCAGAGCCTGGCCTCGGTCGCCGCCGACGTGCCCGCCTTCGCCGACGACGCCGCGCGCGCCTGCACCTTCGTCTTCGTCGAAGTCGCCGACCTGGACGATGTCGAGCTCGCGCTGCAGGGCCACCCGGTCGTGCTGCCGCGCCGGCAGACCTTCTACGGCGCCACCGAGGTCGGCTACCGCGAGCCCGGCGGCCACCTGGTGACCTTCGCGCAGTTCGCCGCCTAGGCCAGCCCGCCGAACACCGCGCCGGCCAGCGCCGCCAGGCCGACCACGACCGGCACGGGCCAGGCCAGGCGGGCCAGCGCCAGCCCCGACAGCAGCGCCACGCCTGCGGCGAAGCCCGCCTGCGCCGGGGTCGCCGCCGCGAACAGGTGTCCGCCGAACCAGGCGGCCAGCTGCGCGATCACGCCCACGACCGCCGCCCCCACCGCGGCCAGCGCCGCGCCGAGCCAGGCATGCCGGTGCAGCCCCTCGATCCAGGGCGCGGCCGGCAGCACGAACAGGAAGCTGGGCAGGAAGGTCGCCCACAGGGTCACGCCGGCGCCGAGCAGGGCCGAGGCCAGGGGCGAGGCCAGGTCCGGGTTCTGCCAGCCGCCCACGAAACCGACGAACTCCAGCACCAGGATCAGCGGGCCGGGCGTGGTTTCCGCCAGGCCCAGTCCGGCCATCATCTGCGTCGCGTCCAGCCACTGGTGCTGCTCCACCGCCTGCTGGGCGACGTAGGGCAGCACCGCGTAGGCCCCGCCGAAGGTCACCAGCGAGGCCTGGCTGAAGAACACCGACATCGTCCAGGCCGTCGAGTCGCCCCCCAGCCAGGCCCGCACCGCCAGCAGCGGCAGCCACCAGGCCAGGACCAGCGCGAGGGCGAGCGCGAACGCGCGGCCCGGATGCCCGCGCCGGTGCAGCGGCGCGGGCGACGCGCCCCCCGGTTCGCCCGCGACCGGCAGCGCACCCGGCCGGAGCCACGACAGCAGCAGGCCGGCAACGCCGGCCAGTGCGATCACGAGGGGGAACGGCAGTGCCCCCAGGGCAAGCGCGACGAAGGCGGCCACCGCGATGCCGGCCGCACAGGGCGTGCGAAGCATGCGGACGCCCAGCCGCCACAGCGCCTGCACCAGCAGTGCCAGCACCGCCGCCGACAGGCCCAGGGCGATGCCGGCCATCCCGTCGGTGCCGCCGTGCCGCAGGTAGGCCCAGGACAGCGCCGCGAGCAGCACCGCCGCAGGCAGCACGAACAGGGTGCCGGCGGCGAGCCCGCCGCGGATCCCGTGCAGGCGCCAACCCAGCCAGGTCGCCAGCTGCATCGCCTCCGGCCCGGGCAGCAGCATGCAGAAATTGAGCCCGCGCAGGAAACTCGCCTCGTCCACCCAGCGCCGGCGCTCCACCAGCTCGGCATGCATCACCGCGATCTGGCCCGCCGGCCCACCGAAGCTGATCCAGCCCAGCAGCCACCAGAAGCGCAGCGCCTGGCCGAAGCCCGGGCGCGACGGCTCAGTCGGCGAGCTCACGCTGGCGCTTCTTCGGGAGCTTCTCCCGGACCAGTTCGTAGGCGCGACGGACCAGGGCCTCGAGTTCGGCGCGGGGCAGCACCGAGGGATCGTCCATCGAAATCCAGTGCGCCCGCGCCATGTACGGCGCCGGCACGATGCCCGGCCGGTCGGTGAATTCCAGGAAGCGCCCCGCCTCGACCTTGAAGGCCAGCTTGCCCGCGTGTTTGCCGCGAAGGCACAGCCCGGCGAACATTTTTCCGTCGACCATGAAGATCAGGTCGTCGTCCCACTTCACGTCGGTGCCGACCCCGGGCCAGGGGCCGCACAGGCGGCGCATCGCGGCTTCGTCCATGGCCGCGCCTCCTTTCCGTTGCTGAATCGCGGGGAGCCCGATTAGAGCACGGCCCCGACCCGGAGCTGCCACCCTGCCGCCGTGACACGACGCCCCGCCAAGCCGACCCGCCCTTCGCACCGCCCCGAGCGGACCGAGGTGCTGCGCCTGGCCGACGGCCGCGAGCTCTGGCTGCGGCCGGTGCATCCGCTCGACGCCGGCCCGATCGGCGGCGCCTTCAAGCTGCTGCACGAAGAAGAAGTGCGGCGGCGTTACCTGCACCCCGTGAAGGCCCTGTCCGAAGACTACCTTCGGCAGCTCGTGCGCCCGGCGCCGGGCGAGGCCTTCGCCATCGTCGCCGCCGAGCCGCTGCCGCCGGGCGAGGCCCTGGTCGGCGCGGTCGCGCGCGTGACCCGCGACCCGGGCCGGGACAGCGCCGAGTTCGCCATCCTGGTCTCGCATTTCGTCGCCGGCCAGGGCCTGGGCCGCGCCCTGATGCGGCGCCTGGTCGAATGGGCCGAGGCCCACGGCATCCGCCGCCTCTGGGGCGACGTGCTCGACGACAACGTGCCGATGATCGCGCTGGTCCAGGCCTTCGGTTTCCGCCGCGAGCACGAGGCCGGCTCGCCCGGCCTGCTGCGCGTGACCCTGGACCTGCCGCCGCGCTGACCCGGGCGCCTGGGTCGCTGCGGTAAACTCCGCGGCCCCATGGATACCCCCACCCTTCCCTCCGCGCCGCGCCCCAAGGCGGGCCAGCAGCGCGCGGCCTGGCGCGCCCCGGCCAGCGCCAGCGCGATGGCGCTCGCCCTCGCCGGCCTGGCGCGCGGCCACGACGGCCTGGTGCTCGCGGTCGCCCGCGACAGCCACGCCGCCAACTCGCTCGAGCACGACCTGCGCGTCTTCGCCGGCCCCGACCTGCCGGTGCTGCATTTCGCCGACTGGGAAACCCTGGTCTACGACCTGTTCAGTCCGCACCCGGACATCGTCTCGCAGCGCGTGGCCGCGCTGTACCGCCTGCCGCGCCAGCGCCGCGGCGTGCTGGTGGTGCCGGTCGCCTCGCTGATGCAGCGGCTGTCGCCACCGGACTGGATCGCCGGCAATACGCTCGACCTGCGCAAGGGCCAGACCCTCGACCTCGACGCCGAGAAGCGCCGGCTCGAGGCCGCGGGCTACCGCCACGTGCCGCAGGTGCTCGACCCGGGCGATTTCGCCGTGCGTGGCGCCCTGCTCGACCTCTACCCGATGGGCGCGGACCGGCCCTACCGCATCGAGCTGTTCGACGACGAAATCGACTCGCTGCGCAGCTTCGACCCCGAGACCCAGCGCTCGGACCATCCGGTGGACGCCGTGCAGCTGCTGCCGGCGCGCGAGTTCCCGATGGACGACGCAAGCATGCGCCGCGCCCGCGAGGCGCTGAGCGAGCGCTTCGACTTCGACCCGCGCCGCTGCCCGCTCTACCAGGACCTCAAGGAAGGCGTGGCGCCGGCCGGCGTCGAGTACTACCTGCCGCTGTTCTTCCCGCGCACCGCCTCGCTGTTCGAGCACCTGGCGCCGGGTGCGCTGGTGGTGGTCGGCGATGGCGTGATGGAAGCGGCCGAGGGCTTCTGGCAGCAGACCCTGGACCGCTGGGAGCAGCGCCGCCACGACATCGAGCGGCCGGTGCTGCCGCCGGCCGACCTGTTCCTCGCGCCCGACGAGCTGCGCGCCGAACTCAGCCGCCTGCCGCGCACCGAGGTGGTGCGCACCGGCCACCCGCTGCACGAGAACGCACCGGCCCTGCCCGAACAGCCCGCGCCGGACCTGCCGTGGACGCGCAAGGGCGAGGAGCCGGGCACCGCGCTGCGGCACTTCCTGCTCAACTGGCCCGGCCGCGTGCTGCTGGCCGCCGACTCCGCCGGCCGCCGCGAGGCCCTGCTCGAGCTGCTGGCCTCGGTGGACCTGCGCCCGCCGGTGCTGCCGGGCTGGGAGGCCTTCGCGGGCGGCGCCGACAAGTTCGCGGTCACGGTGGCCGCGCTCGAGGACGGCTTCGTGCTGTCCAGGCCGGCGCTGGCCGTGCTCACCGAGCGCCAGCTCTTCCCCGAACGCGCCGAGCAGTCGCGCCGCCGCCGCAAGGCCGTGCGCGACCCCGACGCGGTGCTGCGCGACCTGGGCGAGCTCACGCCCGGTGCGCCGATCGTGCACGAGGACCACGGCGTCGGCCGCTACCACGGCCTGGTGGTGCTCGACGCCGGCGGCGTGCGCGCCGAATTCCTGCAGATCGAATACGCCAAGGGCGACAAGCTGTACGTGCCGGTCTCGCAGCTGCAGCTGGTCAGCCGCTACTCGGGCGCCTCGCCCGAACACGCGCCGCTGCACTCGCTCGGCGGCGAGGCCTGGGACAAGGCCAAGCGCAAGGCCGCCGAGAAGGTGCGCGACGTCGCCGCGGAGCTGCTGGAGATCCAGGCCAGGCGGCAGGCGCGACAGGGCCTGGCCCTGCCGCTGGACCGGGCGATGTACGAACCCTTCGCGGCCAGCTTCCCGTTCGAGGAAACGCCGGACCAGCTGTCGGCCATCGAGGCGGTGATCGCCGACCTCGGCCGGCCCACGCCGATGGACCGCGTGGTCTGCGGCGACGTCGGCTTCGGCAAGACCGAAGTCGCCGTGCGCGCCGCCTTCGTCGCCGCCACCGCCGGCAGGCAGGTGGCCGTGCTGGTGCCGACCACCCTGCTGGCCGAGCAGCACTACCGAAACTTCCGCGACCGCTACGCCGACTGGCCGATCCGCGTCGAGGTGCTCAGCCGCTTCAAGTCGCCCAAGGAAGTGAAGGCGGCGCTGGCCGAGCTGGAGGCCGGCCGGATCGACGTCATCGTCGGCACCCACCGCCTGCTGCAGCCGGACGTGAAGTTCCACGACCTGGGCCTGGTGATCGTGGACGAGGAGCAGCGCTTCGGCGTGCGCCAGAAGGAGGCGCTCAAGGCCCTGCGCGCCGAGGTGCACCTGCTCACGCTCACCGCCACGCCGATCCCGCGCACGCTGAACATGGCCATGAGCGGCCTGCGCGAGCTGAGCATCATCGCCACGCCGCCGGCGCACCGCCTGGCCGTGCAGACGGTGGTGACGCCCTGGGACCCGGGCCTGCTGCGCGAGGCCTTCCTGCGCGAACTCGCCCGCGGCGGCCAGGTGTATTTCCTGCACAACGAGGTGGACACCATCGAGAAGATGGCGCGCGAGCTGGGCGAACTGGTGCCGCAGGCGCGCGTGCGCGTGGCCCACGGCCAGATGCCCGAGCGCGAACTCGAGCAGGTGATGCTGGATTTCCACCGCCAGCGCTTCAACGTGCTGGTGTGCACGACGATCATCGAATCGGGCATCGACATCCCCAGCGCCAACACCATCATCATCCACCGCGCCGACCGCTTCGGCCTGGCCCAGCTGCACCAGCTGCGCGGCCGCGTCGGCCGCAGCCACCACCGCGCCTATGCCTACCTGGTGGTGCCGAACAAGAAGGCGATGACGGCCGATGCGGAGAAGCGCCTGGAGGCGCTGGCCTCGCTCGAGGACCTCGGCGCGGGTTTCGCCCTGGCCACGCACGACCTGGAGATCCGCGGTGCCGGCGAACTGCTGGGCGAGGACCAGAGCGGCCAGATGGCCGAGATCGGCTTCAGCCTCTACACCGAGCTGCTCGAGCGCGCGGTCAAATCCATCAAGGCCGGGCAGATCCCCGACCTCGACCCGGCCACGCGCCACGGCGCCGAGGTCGAGCTGAACCTGCCCGCGCTCATCCCCGAGGACTACCTGCCCGACGTGCACGCGCGCCTGACCCTGTACAAGCGCATCGCCGGCGCCCGCGACGCCGACGCGCTGGCGGCGCTGCAGGTGGAGATGGTGGACCGCTTCGGCGTGCTGCCCGAGCCGACCAAGCAGCTGTTCGCGGTCACCGAGCTCAAGCTGGCGGCCACGCCGCTGGGCATCCGCAAGCTCGAGCTGGGCCCGGCCGGCGGCCGCGTGGTGTTCACGGCCAAGCCGAGCATCGACCCGATGTCGGTGATCCGCCTGATCCAGTCCCAGCCCAAGGTCTATGCCATGGACGGGCCGGACAAACTGCGCCTGAAGCTGGAGTTGCCGGACGCCACCTCGCGCGTGCGCACCGCGCGCGGCCTGCTGGCCCTGCTGGCGCGCGGCTGAGGCCATGGCGGGCGCGCGGCCACCGGGCTAAATTGGCGGCTTGGACTCAGGGGAACGCACGATGCACGACATGCCACGCAACACGGC
>VFQN01002069.1_pt1 | contig 32007 bp, 32 predicted proteins | sample 3512371 | NCBI WGS metagenome assembly VFQN01 (sample SAMN10412370, study PRJNA504923) | tailings metagenome | isolation source: Replicate 2 from Balatoc abandoned mine | place: Philippines: Itogon, Benguet | collected 2017-08-28 | reverse complement strand
AGCACCAGCACCACCAAAACCCAAACCCAGTGAAGGAGTGAACCCCAACCGCAAACAGGGCACACCTAGGGACGGAGAGGACCTGAAACCAGCCCTGCACCCTCCCTCCTGTACCCGCACCACCCCCACCTCATCGTACCCATGGTAGAGGCAACCGTCGTACGTTACGTCTACTACACGTTTGGCAACCACCTGTCACCGTGTCCCATGCGCAAGGATACGGCGGCCGTCATGACACGGACACATCCTTGTTGCAGGCACACACTTGTGACACACAAGCGTCGCCTTCTCTGCATTCACGTTCCCTCGTGTATACCGTAAGCACGTGGATGCGCCGCCCTTGCATGCCAGGGTACATGCAGTTCACGGTGCAGCAAGGCCCCGTCAAACGTGCATTTCATCCTTGCACAATAACACTGACACACTTGCAACCGCACCGAAAGCATCTCGTCATGTGAGTGCATCGCTGTCCGACACAGCATGCCCAGTCAAGGTGCACACCCCGGCCGGCACAACTCTTCTCCCGTCCGCACACCAAACACCTGCTTCCGCCTGCGAATCCCCAGCCGCCCATTTCATCCTGCCTGGTCGCCCGCGGCCGCCTCCCGTCCCCGGCTCAAGCCCCCTGCGCCGCTGCTTCTGCCATGCTGCAGCTCCTGAACCAGGTACCGCACCTGCGCCAGGTCGCCCCGCTGTGCGGCAGTGTGGACGACACAGTACATGGCGCCCGGGTTGCCTGCCGGCCCCCTTCTGCAGCCCTCGCCCACCAGCAGCTGCACCGCCTCCCTGATATCACGCGCAGCTGGACCAGCCCCGCCTTGCAGCCCTGCCTTCTGCCATTCCGATATGCGCTAATACCCAGTGACCGCGCCGCTATCGAGCCCAGGCGCCGAATCTTTTCATCAAGACTCCAGCAGACAGCGCCCTCCCACGGCCAGTCCACCGTACGGCGCCCGCCCCCCTGCCAGGCCACCGTACGGCGTCCTCCCTCCAAGGAACAGCCCGCTCGCCAGTCAAGGCGGGCCTGCATGGCACGTGTGGGGAGGGGTGCAGGGCGGGAGCAGCACGGGGAGCTAGGTAAGGGCATGCGCCTTCCTGCCTCAGGCCGTGCAGGACGGAAGCAGAAGCGGGAGATGGGAGGGAGCATGCGCCTTGCTGCCGTAGGCCGTTGCAATAGGGTTGCATTAGTGAGGAACTGCGGCCGGGGGTGCCAGTTCAGCGTCATGGCAGGCTGGCTGGCTACGCAGGTGGATGAGCAGGAAGGGCCAAAGGCACTGGGGCGGCCCAATCACCTTGGTTGCGTATGACGTGCATGCTAGGGCACAACAGGGAGCCAAAAACACACGTATGTGTTGGTGCCAGGAAGAGGGCGGGACTACGGACTACCGTAAATGGCATGCCTGGGACTGTTGTTGCCGAGGGCAGAGCGAAAGGCGCGTTACACAGCACTACTCGTACCCTGGCACCGCTACACGCACACGGGGATGCGCCATGAAAACTGTTACGCTGTGCTGCTTTGGCTGACTGCTTGGCCCCAGCATTGCCGCTAGCATGTGCGTTGCCTGAGTGAGCACGCCTGCAGACAGGTTCATCACACGTCCCCTGCCAGACTTCACATGCCAATGGGAGGCCAGACCCTACCTGCTGCCGCCGCAGCTGCTGCTGCCTCCGCGTCCGTCACCTCCGCCAAGCCCCGCAGCAACGCCCCTGCATCTGCCCCCAGCTCTCCCTCGCGCCGCGCCACCGCCTGTTCCATCTCCTCACTGCCCACCGGCGCCCCCTGCTCCACCAGCCACTGGAGCACCGGCACCTGGCAGCCCTCCTCCACAGCCTCCGCCACCGTATCCTCTCCGCACGGCACGCCCAGTCGCCGCAGGGCGGCCAGCGTGCCCTTGTCCCCTCTCCTGGCGGCGGATAGGTAGGTGAGGCCAGCATCCGCCAGGCTGCCCGCCTTCCCCGCCAGCCACTCCAGCAGCGCCTCGCAACCGCCTTCAGCCGCGCCTTGGATTGCGTGCTGCCAGTATGGCTGCTGCCCCAGCTGCTGCTCCAGATGCTGCGCCAAGAACTGCACGAGCGGCAGGTTGCCTTGCGCTGCCGCCTGGTGCACAACCTCCTGTACGTCCGAGCCGTCGGCGCCCGCACCCGCGCCCACCAGCAGCTGCACCACCTCCAGCAGCTGGCGTCTCCTGACGGACGTTCCGCGCGGCCAGGTGGAGGAAACGTGTTCCAACATGACTTCTTTGGCGGACACCTGGGCCTCTGTTGCCAGCCAGCGGGTCATCTCCGTGCCGCCTGTGCGGCCAGCGTCGTAGTAGGCTCGGTGGTCGAACACGGTCCCGGCCTGCCGCAGCTCCTCAACCAAGGGGATGCTCCCCGACGCCACCGCCGCGCAGCGCAGCCCACGGCCCAGCTGCTCCAGCTGCTCAGCGCTGAGTGCAGGTGCGTGAGGGTGCGGCTGCATGACGTACTGCAGCGTCCGCGCCTGCCCGACCGTGCACTCAGCCTCTTCCTGCCTGACGTCCTCGAGGAGTCTACCCATCGCCTGCTTGAGCACCACACCCCGCTGCTGCAGCCACAGCACCCGGGCCAGGCCATCCGGCCCCTTGGCCGCAGCTGCCACCAGCCAGCCCCACTGTGGGCCCAGCAGTTCGCACCCCGCCTCGTCCACCAGCCACTGCACCACGGCCATGTCCGCGTACTGCAGAGCGCGCCTGAGAATCCGGCCCCCAGGGTCGTTCAGCTGGCAACCCTGCTCCTGCAGCCACCGCAGCCGGCCCAGGTCCCCTGAATGGGCGGCGTTCTCCACGGTTTCGATGCTGAGGCTGCATCTGCCCTCTTCCGCGGCACCCAGCACCCACTCCATCTTGGCCACGGCGTCCGGAGTGAGGGACCTGGCAGCCGCGTTCAAGGTCGATTGGTCCAGGGCTGGGCCAGGCCGGCCGCCCCAGTCCACAGGTTGCTCCTCACCGTTCAGCACCCTCCACACGCCCTGCAGCCCCGCCAGGTCGCAGTGCTCAGCTGCAGCCTCCAGCACGCGTCTGGGGCACACAAGCGCCGGGCACTGGTGCAGCACCCAGCCCAGCAGCTGCGGGTAGCCACCCTTTACGGCTGCCTCACCCGGTCCAGGGTCTGGCAGGACACCAGTAGGAGACCACTCGCCGTGGCCGGTAATCAGCATCTCCGGGAAGATGCTGGGCTGCAGCAGCGCCAGCGCCGCCTCCAGGTTGACCTCGCTGCCGCTGGCTGCAGCCGTGCTCAGCAGCTGCAGCTGGTGCCGGAAGGGCAGCAGCCGAACGTGCTGCTGACCTGCCTCCATGGCCCAGGGCACGGCGTGGGGCGGCAGCGGCTGGGACAGGAAGGCGGTACAATACAGGCCTGGTTCGTTGAGGCCGACGGCTGCGTTGGGGAACACCAGGCGGCCTCGAAGGGCGCACTCGTTTGGGGGCAGGTGGGACAGGATGCGCAGCTGGAGCTCTGTGAGGAGTTGCCGGCAGCAGGCACTCCTATCGGCTCGCGCGTCTTCCATACTCGTCAGTTGTCACCTGCGCCAACGCAGAAGAGGCCAAGGAAACAGGGGTCAGAGGCCGGGTGAGAGGCCATAGCAGCTCACTCATAAATGCACTATGGTATCGCTTACGTATACATCCACACCAGCCCAGCGCCTTCACAGGAGCACTGCTAAACATTCCGTCCTATGCTGATAGGACTTTGTAAATTGGTTGCTGCTGGTTGCCCCAAGCACCCCATGGACATGACATGGAATCTGGCGGCTCACCTTTTCGTGCCAAACGCTGGGCACCCGCAGAGGTAGAGGCGGAAACAGACCAAGCGAATTGCAGATTTCCCTTGACCCGTCCCGCAGGCCTCCACCACAGCGCGCTGTCTTTCACGTTTCAGGCACCTCCGACACGACTATCCGAGACCGTGCGCGTAGCGTCTTGGCACCCACTCTAAATTGCCTCTGTAATTTTTAGCTCAAGCTTTCCATACTTGATGGTTGGAACACTACCGAGACGTTGGTTTGAAGCTTTTGCGGACAGCACGTGCATCCGCTGTTGTATCATTCAGCCCTGAAAATAAAGCAGTATTTCACTGCACTTGTGTCTGCAGAGGTTTTTCAGTCTCGATGTCCCCGGATGTCCCGTGCCCTGCCCCGGAACCGCCCGGACGGAGACACCGGAAGGCCTAAGTTGTCAATGCTTCTCAACCTTGCGTCAAGGAACTTCAACTATACTGTCCCATTGAGCCCCACGGAATTGTGCACGCCGTGTACCACCAATGCTAGGGCCCATAGTATGGGGAAGGTGAGATGCCAAGGAGCCCAGGGAGGAGGGGGCGGCTGAAAGGAATCCAAGAAGCCAGGCTGGTAGGCCCTGGCTTCTACGACTGCAGGGACGCAGATCTAGCGAAAACCGTCTACTGCTTTGGCTCTAGCGGTGTGAGGCATGCAGAAAGGAAACACTCTGTACGATACATCGTGCCCGACACCGCCGACTGCTGGTTCCCCTACCGGTCGGATGTCGCGGACTGGCCGCTTGGCAGCAGCAGGGGTCCCCTGCTTGTGCCGTACTGTACGATTGTACGACAGGGGTGGCGTGGTCCCTTTGGGGGTCACGTTCCCGTAAGTAGGCATGGGGGCCGAAACCGAACTACCCCCCGCCTGGGGCAATGCAAGTTTATGTCTGAGCTGGTCTGGGGGATATCACATTGGCTGGTCCAGGCCAGGGGAGTTTGCCATGCTGGGGCGCAAAATGTCCACTGCCAAGTCTCGTACTGCATCGTCTTTATATAGGCAACAAGTTGAAGCACCGCCGGATGTGCAACATGCATGTAACTTTAAAACGTGAAGTCCCTCTGTACAGGCATAAACACCAGAAAGCAAACACCTGGCAGCACTTCGCCCGTCCGCCTGGCACTGCCTACTCAACGTTCCGTCGGTATTGTTGGACCCGCGTGTGCAACGGCGACCCTGTGTCCTAGAGACCCTAACACTACAGTACTGTACTGCATTTCATCACTGCTGCAGCAGCACCATCTCCCAGCAGCAAGCGGCGTGCGAACGACCCTGCATGCTTCACCAGATACCACGCATGCAGTCATAGACCATCTCAAGGTCCTGTAACCCCTCGTCATTAAAGAATATCAATGGACAGAGCCAACGCACCACGTACGCAGTTGATCAGGTCCGGTTGCAAGGCTGCCAAATGCACACCTGTTCTCGTACCGTAAACGCCTGTTGCTAAAACCACTGTCGAGTCAGGCAGCACCACGACCTGGCAAGGAGGCACAGCGTGCACATCCAACAAGGTATAGGCGGCTTCTGTTATTGCACTTGCCTCCCACTACTGTCTCTCAGACCTGCAACTTTTCAGCACAACTGAGCCTGGTCGCTACGGTCCCTTCATTGCTTCAAACGCCACACTGTCTGGTTTTACTTTTCGAACTTTTCTTTTACTTTTCAAAAGCTATCACTACCTGTTACCTGAAACACTCCTTACCTGCCGTCCCGTAAGCAAACAACTGTGTGACAACCGCATACAACTACTCGCACTGGCATACCCATTGCAGCACCGTCAGAACCTGACACAACCCTCACTCACGCCTGCCTCCGTGTCCAGTCATGCGACCAAAACAATTAAGACACCCAAGCCCACCTTGCACCTCACACAGGGCGCGGCGGGCGGCCCATGGGGTCCGCCCCAGCCCCCGCCGCCAACGGAGCTGCCACCACCATCGCCGCCGGGACCGGGACCACCTCCGCTGTGGAGCCTCTGCCGCTCAGCGCCCTCTTGATCCTGCCGAACACGCCCTGCTTCTTCGCCTTAAAGGGCCCCTGCGCCCCCGCGGGCTCCCCGGCAGGGGGTTGCAGGGCGTGGGCCGCTGTGCCCCCTGTTGAGGGCACCACCAAAGCGTGGGACAGGTCTGCAGAGGCGTTGACAGAGGCGGCGCCCGAGCCCCACAGCCCCAGCCCCAGGCCCGAGGCAGCCTGCGAAGAGCCCGAGGCAATGCTGCAGCCGTCGTCGGGGTGGGCACCACCAAAGGCGCTGCTCCTGGGGGTGTCAGGGGATACAGGCATTGGGGGCCAGGGGCCAGGGCGTGAGGCGTGGCGGCGTGGCGTGACGCTTACATGGGAGCGACAGAGGAGACCAGGGCTTGTAGCATGAAGGCTTTTGCGGTACATGAGGGCCCGGCCGCGTCACGGTAAGGGCATACATGGGGTGCCACTGACCTTGAGCCCTGTCGAGAGGGAAGGCGGAACGAGAACTTGCCGCTCTTCCTGGCGGGCAGGCACAGCAGGCTGCTGGCCCGCGGGTCGGCCTTGTACGAGTCGGGCGGGCCGTCGGCCGCTGCCAGGCTGCCGTACGGTACGACAGAGCCGGCGTGGCTGGAGCGGAGCGGGTTGGCGGCGGCGGAGGGGTAGCCGTTGGTGGCGGGCAGCGCGCCGGGGGCCGAGGCGCGGGGGGCCTGCGGGGTAGGGTACGTGCACAGTGGTGGCAGCGGAGGTAGCATGGTCATGTACACTGCAGCTAATCAATTCCAGGTTTCTAGCAGTACGCTCGCATTAGGGAACTCGTTGGTGTACGCATAGCGCCGCTGTCCAGGGGCAAAACTAGGCTAGGCAACAGCGATCGCAAGGCAGCGCCCAGCCTGGAGAGCGACAAGAGCAGAGCAGCCGGTCAGTTCCCAGGGCTAAACCCATTCGGCCAGCAGCCTACTCGCCTGCATGCTGTGCCGCAGACGGCCCAGGTCCACCGAGTCCGACACGCCGATGTCAGGCAGCTCCCCCGAGCCAGGCTGCTGTTCCCCGTGGTGCTGCTGCCCCTCGTCCGTGCCGTCCTCGTCACCATATCGCAGCGCGTGGCCCGCAAAGGGCGACCGATGCCGAAGGCCCTCCGCCATGTGGGTGTCGGTGCGCGCCGTGGGGGCTAGCAGGGCTCCGGCCGCCGCCTCGCTAGCAGTTGGTGTACGCGCGTACAGGGGATTGTTGATGGGGTTGCTGCACAGCGTGCGGTTCACAGGGCCGGCGGCGGCGGCGGCGGCGCCTGGCGAGTAGCTGTGCGCGGCGCTGGTGGGAGGCAGGGTCCCGGGGGAGGCGAGGACGCTGGAGCCGTCGGACATGCCGCTGGCGGAGGGGAGGGTGGCGGCGCGGGGCAGGCGCAGGGCGCCCGCGCCGGCTGCCAGGGGCGAGTGGGAGGCCAGGCGGCGGAGCGCTGCCCTGTCCTGTGGGCTCATGTGGTGGCGGTGGCGGTGCGGGCTGGTCTTGTCCGGGGTGGCCATGCCCTGCTCCGCTGGCTGCGCGTGGGCAGGGGCAGGGGAGGGGTGCTGAGCGACAGGCTCTGCGCCAGCACCAGCCTCGGGAGCAGCGGTGGCGGTGGCGGCGCCAGCGAAGGGGGAGTGCTTGCTCACCGCGGGCGGCCCTGCCTCCGCCACGGTGGTGCTGCTGCCCCCGGCGCTGCTGCTGTCGTACGTCACCGCATGAATGGACGCAACCCGACGCCCGGGCGTGCCCGCACCTCCCTCAGACGGCTTGACAGGGCTGACCTTCTCAGCCCCTGCGTCACCAGCCGCGCTGCCTGCACGCTCCGCCCCTGCCGCACAGCGCTGCACGGCGCGCCCTGAGGCCTCAGTGGGCTGCAGGACGTGGGCGTGTGTGGGGCATGGCGGCAGTACGCCGTCCTGCACGCTCATGTTGAGGGGTGTGCCCAGCAGCACCATGGAGCTGTGGATGTCCCTGGGGTTATCCACGTCCGATAGGGAGGCAGGAGTAGCCGTGGGATGAGCGCCGTCGTGGTTAGCGACCAGCGCCTCCCCGGATGTGGCTGTGTCTGGGACGGCAGCTGTGCCAGACAGCTCCAGGGAGGCTTGCGACGGCGTGCGTGCACTGGGCAGCAGGTGGCGCTCCAGCTGCTGCACGTGCTGCATCAGCGCCAGCACCAGCGCCCGCTGCTGCTGCTGCTCCAATTGTGACGTACTCGAGGCATCTTCTTGACCCTCGGCCGCTGCAGCGGACGGCGGCACGCCGCCCTCGCCAGCCTCACCAGCGCCAAGCGGTGCTGACATCTGCTCATCCGGCGCCCCTAGGGGCTCCACCATGCCGGCCATGAGCTGCTCCAGGCCGCTCCGCAGCGCCTGCACGCAGCTGGTCAGCGCGCCCATGTCTGTGGGCGTCAGCTGCGCGCCCTCCTCGTCGGCCAGCGGCCCCGAGGCGCTGGGCACCAGCACAAGCAGCCCCTGCCTGCACTGTGGCTTAGCCTCCCGCCGCGTGGCCTCCTGCTGCTCCCGATGTCCGGCCTGGTAGTCGTGACTATGGTGCAGGTGTGTCAAGTACTGGCCGGTAGTGGGGCGGACGGGCCCGGCGCTCCCTCTGAGGTTGGTATCGAGGGCAGATCCCAGTGCAGTGCCGGTGGCAGCCCCCATGCTGTGCGCCTCCTCGAGGCCCGGCCCCGCCCCCAGGTCCTGCTGGCTGCTGCGCGCCGACTCGGAGGCCGTGCCGCTGTGCTGCGGGCCGTAGCGTCCGATGCCGGGAAGCAAGGGCTTGCCCTGGACGGGTGGGGGGCAGGAGACAGCAGAGGCAAGGGGGCGATGGTGTACGGCAGGTACGAGCCGGAAGAGCAAGGCTGAGGAAAGCTGGAACAGCTGCGGCTGCCTCCAGCTGTATCGCAGTGCTTTCCCCCCTGGCCCACCTCAGCCTGCATGCGCGCCACCACGGACTCGGCCAGGTGGTGGGCGGGGATGTCCGCCGCCGCCGCCAGCCGCGTCTCCACACGGCCAAGCCGAGCGGTGGCGCGCCCGGCAGTGGCCTGCGTCCATCCACATCAGGTACACGCCGAGTTAGCTTGTACAGGTGTCTCCGCCACGGGGCACCTCGTCTACTGGCGTGGCCGTAGCATCGCAGAAGCCAAAATGCCCCGTCCCCACCACAGCAGGCCAGAAGCTTCCGCACGAGGGCACCACGCCCGTTCGCGTACCCTCTGTAGATCTGAAGATAAATTGGTTCCTAACCTTCACCCGGCCACGCTTCACCCCCATCCCCGCATGCGCACAGTGCCGCGCCCCTACCCAAATCCAAACCCACCTGCACGTGCGCCAGTCGCTCCTGCAGGCTCATGCCCTTCCTGTTCCGCGGTGTGGGCGACTGCACGGGGCTGATGCCCTCCCGGGCGCTGCGCCCCTGGCCCTGCTCCGCGGGCACGTACTCCTGGTACTGGAGTGGGTGCTGCGGGATGCTGAGGCGGGGTACCAGGCTGCCGTGGTGGCGGTCGGTAGTGGCGGGCGTGCTGAAGGGCACGGAGGGGCCCTGAGAGGGACGCGGGAAGGCAGGGTGCGGTGTCTTACTGGGTGTGCAACAAGAGAGCTGCAGCGTGAGGGAGGTGTCTGTTCTTGCATCGCAGTGTGCAGCAGGGCCGGGGCAATAGTGCAGGTGTGAATTTGTGCGAAGGCAATGCCAGCAATTCTTCCTGCTGCACCGCTCAATGTACCCAAGGCACCCCACCGCCTCACCTCCGCGATGGCCCCGCTGAACCACCTGGCAAACACGCTGCCCGGGCGCAGGTGCAGCGGCAGCGGGTAGCCCTCGGCCGGGTTGCCCTCCATCGGGTTGGCCTCAGCCGGGAAGCCCCCCATCCAGTAGCCGCCCGAGAGACGCCGGCCGCCCTATCAGGGCAGGGCGCAGAGTTCAGTTTATGCTGCGTTTTCATGTGTCTGTCCAGTGCTATCGCAAACAAAAAGGCGTCCACTGCCTGGTAAGTATTTAGCGGTATGCGCGCACGCGTGCCTTATGTGCTTCCCATGCCTTGTCCACCGCAGCTGACTGACGAGGCAACCCACCCTTCCGCCATACGATCTCCTTACACTCCCTCCCTGCACACCCGCCCTGCGCCGCCCGCTTACCGTGCTGCCAGGCGTGTGCTCCGCCGCGGGCCAGCTGGGCCGCCACCCCGCGGGCGGCATGGGTAGGCCCCCGAAGGCAAAGTCGTCCTCGCCGCCCGCCCCCGGCCAGCCGGCCGCGGGGGAGCACCCGGCCAGCTGGTCCCAGCTGGCGGCCAGCTGCTGCAGCTGCCGCCGCAGCCCGGCGATCTGTGCGTCCCGGTCCGCCAGCTCCACGCGTAGGGCGGCCCGAGTGAGGGCGGCTCGGACCGTGTGGCGCACCAGGTACGCATCGCTCGCGGCCTGCGCTGGGCAAGGCGACAAAGGGTATGCACCATTACCTACAACTGGAAGTCGTATTACTGTAGTCGTGCAGTTCCGGTAACTGTTCAAGGCACGTCAAAAAAATGTGGCTTACATCAAACGAAGCCTTACGCCTCCTGACCCCATCACCCTCCCGACTCGCCTGCTTGCACCGCATCTCCTCCAGCTGCGCCTGCACGAAGGTGGTGTTGGTCATGCGGCGGATGACCGCAGCGTCCTGCCGCGCCAGTTGCCCCTGCACCGCCGCCAGCCGCTCCGCCATCTGGCCGTGCTGCCGCTGAAGATCACCGCGCTGCCCCTCCAGCGCCTCCAGCTGTGCCTCAAGGCCCTGCTTTGCAGCCTGCGTCGCCATCAGCTGCTCCTGCAGCGCCGCGCAGTCGGCCCGCGCGTCCCCCAGCTGGGCCTGCAGCTCCGAACACCTGCCCTCCACAGCGGCCAGCTGCGACCGCAGCTCAGAGGCAGCACCCTCTCCGTCCTGCAGCTGCTGCTGCAGGTCCGCCGAGCGGGTACCATGTGCCTCACGCTGCACCTCCGCCGCTGCCAGCTGCTGCCGCAGCAGCCCGCACTGCGCATCCGCGTCCAGCAGCGCGTCCTGCAGCTGTGCGCGGGAGGCCTGCTGCCCAGCGAGCTGCTGCTGCAGCTCTGATGCGGCGTCCCGGGCGGCCGCCAGCTGCCTGTCCGCCTCGGTCCGGGCGGCGGCAGCGGCCGCCAGCTGCTGCTGCAGCTGCTCCTGGGCGTCGTCGGCCGCCCGCAACCGCGCCTCCAGCTCCCCGCAAGCGCCCTCCGAGGCCTGCAGCCGCTGGCTAAGGGCGTCGCGGTCACCCAGGCTCGCGGCCAGCTGCTCCTGCACCTCTGTGCGCGACGCCATCGCCGCCTCCAGCTGCGCCTGCAGCTCGGCACGCGCGCGTTCGTCGGAGGCGGCACGGGACTGCAGCTCCCCGCGGGCGCTGTCGCCAGCGGCTACCTGCTGCTGCAGCTGCGCGTGGGATGCCCCGAGAGTAGCTAGCTCCTGCTGCAGCTCAGCCTTGGAGGCCTCGGCAGATGCTAGCTTGTCGGAGAGCTGGGCGCTGGAGGTCTCGGCCGTAGTAGCACGGTGCTGCAGCTCCACCCGGGACGCCTCGGCCGTCACCAGCTGCTCCCCCAGCTCCGCCCCCGAGGCCTCCGCAGCCGCCAGCCTCTGCAAGACCTGCTCCTGCTCCTCCTGGGCTGTGCGCAGCTGCTGCTGCAGCTGCGAGCGGGCGGCCTCGGCTGCTGCCAGGCGGGCCAGGGCGTCCTCCCGTGCGGCATCCGCAGATGCAGCCTGAGAGCGCAGCTCCAGCCGGGACGCCTCAGCCTCCGCAAGCTGCGTATGCAGCTCCTCTGCCGTGCCGTCCGCAGCCGCAAGCCGCTGCTGCAGGTCTCCCTTCTCGGCCTCGACCTCTGCCAGCCGCACCTGCAACTCCGACCGGCTGCCCTCCGCGGACGCTAGCTGTGCCGTAAGGTCCGCCGCCGCCGCCGCCGCCCCTGCCAGCTGCTCGCGCAGCCTCTCTCGCTCCGCCTCGGCCTCACCCAATCGCGCCTGCAGCTCCCTACGGGCGCCCTCCGCCGCCTCCAGTTCCCGTCGCAGCTGCGCAACCGCATCCTCCGCCGCCTCCGCCCTACACAACTGACCAATGGCAGAGTCCTCGGCTGCCGCAAACTCTGCCTGCAGCCCCCCACGCGCCCTCTCCCCTGCGGACAGCTGCTCTTGCAGGTCCCTGTGCGCAGCCTCGGCGGCTGCCAAGCGCGCCTGCAGCTCCGCCCTCGCGCGCTCCGCCTCCACCAGCTGTACCTGAAGCTGGGCCCCGGACCCCAGCGCCTCTTGCAGCTGGGCATGCAGCCCCTGCTGGGAGCTGTCCCCGGCAGCCAGCTGCGACAGCAGCTCAGCGCGGGAGGTCTCCGCCGTCACCAGCTGCGCCTGGAGCTCCCTCAGAGCCCCCTCCGCCCCTGCAAGCTTGCACTCAAGCTTCGCTGTGGCGTCTGCACTGGCGGTCTGCTGCAGGTCCCGGTCGCTGCGCAGTGCCTGCAGCTCCATCTGCAGCTGGCAGCGTGCCGCCTCCGCCCCCACCAACTGCTCCTGCAGCTCCTCCACCGAGCGGGAGGCCGCCTGAAGCTGCGCCCGCAGGCCCTCAACCTGCGCCTGGTGCTCCTGCCGCTCCAGCGATGCCGCCGCCTGCACCTCCTCTACATGCTGCTTCAGCCTGCCGTACGCTGCACCCAGCTGGCTGCACAGCGCCTCCTGCGCGCGGGCGTCCTCCAGCACGGCGTCACGCTGCCTGCTCAGGTCCAACACCAGCGCGTCCAAGCTCGACTGCAGCTGGCTCACAACAGCGTCGCGCTCAATGAGCTGTGACGCAAGGCGCTGCTGAGCCGCCTCTGCAGCGGTGGCGTCCGCTTGCCGCTGGGCGCTTGCGGCGTCTAGCTCGCCACGAAGGCTGTCGACTAGTGCCTGCAGCTCTCCCGCAGAGGCCGAGGCGGCGGCGAGGCTGTTGGCGTGCGCCGCCTCCTGCCGCCGGGACGCCTCCGTGGCCGCCACCGCGTCAGCCAACGCCGCCTTGGCACCGTCAAAGGCAGCCCGTAGCTGCTGCTCCCTAGCGTTCCCCTCCGCCACCGCACTCTCCAGCTCCGACACGCGCTCAGCCAGCGCCGCGGCCCTGGCCCCCAGCTCAGCCGCGCGCTCCTCCGCCTGCCGCTGCTCCTCCCGCACAGCCGCCAGCCGAACCTGCAGCTCGCCAAGCTGCTGCTGCAGCTGCTGCTGCCCGCACAGCGCCTCCGCCCGCTGCACCACCAGCACCCCCTGCGCCTCCTCCGCCCCATGCTGCGCCGCCTGCAGCAGCCCAACCAGCCGCTGCAGCTCCTCCTGCCGCTCCGCCACCTGCCCATGCAGCGCGGCCGCCGCCTCCTCCACTTGCCTCCTCTTGGCCGCTTCCGTCTCGGCGGCCACCTGGGCCTCCTGCAGCTGCGCCAAGGCGGCCTTGAGCTGCTGCCGCAGCGCGCCCTTCTCCGCCAGGGCCTCCGCCACGTGGTGGTTGGCGTGCAGCAGGTGCGAGCGCGCCACCGCCAGCTCCCGCTGCTCCGTGTCCAGCTGCTGCGCAAAGCACGCCTCCGCGGCGGCCGCCTCCGCCCGCGCCGCCTGCAACTCCTCCAGCGTTGCGCGATGGGCCGCCTGCGCCGCGGACGCCGCCTCCGCCGCGCCCTGCAGCTGCTGCCGCGCGCCGTTGAGGTCCTGCACTGCTGCCGCGTGGCTCTGGCGCACGTCCTGCAGCTGCACCTCGGACGCAGCCAGCTGCTCTTGTAGCTCGCCCAGCTGACAGCGCGCAGCCGACAGCTCCCCCTCCAGCTCCTCACGAGCGCTGGCCGCCTGCGCGAGCTGCCTCTCCAGCGCGCTGATCTCGGAACGTTGCGCCGCGGCCTCGGCCTGAACTTGGCACAGGGCAGCGGCGGCCGCTTCGCGGTCTGCGGTCTGCTGCTGCAGCTCCCGCGCGAGGGCCTCGCGTTCGCCCTGCAGCTGCGCCACGCTGTCAGCCATGGCCTGCACGTGGGTTGCTGCGGAGCGGAGGCGGCGGAGGAGCGGCGGGGAGGCGGTGGGGGAGGAGTGGGCGCTGCAGTCATCGGGCGGCGCACCCCGCGGCGTGCTGGGCCCGACCGGCTCATGGGGCGGGGCGCCGGTGTCCTTGGCGGGGGCCGTGTCGGGCAGCAGGTCCTGCAGGCGTAGCAGAATGTAGGTAAGGCCCAAATGTACATTTGTCACATGCAGATCAATGCTGAAGGACCACCACACGTATACAATAGTGCATTTCTTTCACCATAACAGGTGCCCACGTAACAGATTTGTGATCGTGCATGGATTCTGCGGGCTGGATACACGCAGCGGTGAAACGGGGCCGTGGTGATGCACTGCCACCCCTGGAGACATCCCACGCGCGCCTCACCTGTAGCTCCCGCGCGGCCTTGTCCGCCTGGCGCAGCTGCGCCGCCAGCGCCTCCCTGCCAGCGCGCTCCTGGTCGCGTTCGTCCTCCGCGCGCCGCGCCCGCATGTCCCCGCCCAGCACCTTGCCGTGCATCTCGGCGACACGCGCCTCGGCAACCTCCTTCGCCGACAGCAGCTCATCAACCTCACCCTGCAGGGTACGATGGCGCAAGCGGTGCAGTGCAATTGCTTGCTTCAGCACACACCCACGTGTTGCTGCAAGAGGAAGAAGAACGGCATTTTGCGCCCGCTTGTAGAAGGGCGGACGAAGCAAGCACCAAGGAACAACGAGTCAGCTCACGGCGGCAAAGCACCTGGCACCCACCGCGAGCGCGTTCCTCTCCGCGGCCAGGTGCGCCACGTGCTGCTCCGCCAGCGCCACCTCCGCGTCCCACTGCGCTTGCAGCTCCTCCATGGCAGCGGTAAGCTCGGCCATGCGCCGCTGGGAGGAGGACAGCGCCGCGCTGGATATATCCAGCGCGTGGGACAGCGAGGAGACCTGGGGCGCAGTAAGGCAGAACGGGGCAGGGAGCAGTGAAAAACTTGCGCATTTCGAATCGCGACGGCCAAGCGCGGAGGTTACGGGCAAAAGAAGTTATGATGCGGCCGGAAGTCATAGGTGCGCTGTCAGCGCGAACACTTGACCTGGTTACGGGGCTCAAAAGGCTGCGCAAAGTGCAGTGGGGAGGCGGCGGCACGCGCCAACTACCAGCGCGAGCTGCAACTCCTGCCTACCTTCTCGTCATTGAGCACGGCACCCATGGCGCGGCGCACGAGCAGGCGGGCAGCCAGCCGCGCCTCCCTCTCCCTGACCTCCTCCAGCGCGGCAGCCAGCCTTGCCAGCTGCGCGTTTAGGGACGCCACCGTCACGCCTTGCACCGGGTCCTCGTCCCCTGTCCCCACGCCGATGGAGACGTGGGCCCCGCCCTCGGCCGGCTGCAGGGTTTTAAGCAGGGCCTCAATCTGCTGCATGAGCTCGTAGGTCGCAGCGCTCTCCGTGGGGTCCACAAGGAGCAGCGGCAGCGGCAGGTGGCCCCGGCCACCCACGCCCGACAGGAGCGTCTGCGCGGCGGCGTGCTGCTGCCGTGTGAAGCAGGCGCGGCGGGCGATGCGCCTCGCCAGGCGGGGGCCGTGCTGCTCCGTCAGCCGTGCGTGGTAGGACAGCAGCTGGCGCGTCAGCCGCAGCACCAGCTCCACCAGGCCGTTGGGAGGCACCACCAGGGAAACACACAGGGCCACTGACAGCCATAGCGGAACCTGCGAGCCCTCGCTCCGCTGCGGGGCCTCGCCGTCTCTATCGCCGTCTTCGCCAGAGGCATCGTCGCCGCTGCCACCGCCGTTGCCGCTCCCACCGGAGCCACCTGCCCCACCGCCGCCGTCACCGCCATTGCCGCTCCCTCCACCTCCCGAGGGCATGCCGTCGTCAACGCCACGGGTGCCAGACCCGGGCCCATTCGGTGCTGCCTCCACGAGGGCAACTGCTTCGCTGGCAGCTGCCGCGGCACCGCTGACAGCCACCAACTGCCCAGGAGGCTGCTGGATGCGGCTTCGGAGGTCCGACCAGCCTCCGACACCCTTCTTGCTGGCGGCCGGACCAACGCTCTTGCTGCCTCGGCCGCTGCTAGTGCTGACACTACTGTTGCTGTTGCCGGCCTTTGCGCCAGGCGTCTTGGTGCGGCTAGGATGGTGCAGCAGATCCTTGAGCTCCTGTTCGGAGGGCAGGACGACAGTAGCCCCCAGCTGGCTTACGAAGGTGTCGGGCGCGGTCATGTCGTGCAGCAGACGGCCCAGGGCTGGGCCTGAGGAGGGGCCCTCGCGCGGCGCCTGCGTGGGCGTAGAGGCAGCGACACATTGACAACGGCTGACTACTGTTGCCGTAGGTAATGCGCATGATAGGTGAGGCTCCGGCACATGCCAAGCAAGCCGCTGGTTGCACAGCCATTGCCTTGGACATGCAAAACTGCTACCACTGTTGAAGCATTCAGTGCTCACCAGGTTTGGGCTGTTGGCCGTTACGTATCCCAGGACCTCCAGCAGCACCCACAGGGCGGTGGCGCCCTTGCCCAGCATGGCCAAGAGCAGGTAGCCAACGGCGTAGTCCTTGTGCACGACTGCAGTTAAGAACAATGAAGGGTATTAGCCGTTCTACCGAGATGCAATGGCACCCCACAAGCATGTGACGGTTGCAGACAGCAGCAACGCTCACCTGCATGAACGTACCGCACCCAGGTCTGACGGCTGCTGCAATCTGCGCAACGCAAAGGAAGGCATGGGGGGAAAAGCCGGTCAGCTCTCATGCCTAGCAAGGCCTCAGCTTCCATTCATCCTGCCCACACTGCATGGCATTGCCATCAGAGCTGTGAACATTGCAACACAACACCACAGTAAGGGCAATAACTACCAGGCACAGGGTACAAGGCTCCATGCCTTGCGGCTCACCTGGCTGATTTCCCACGCTAGTTGGTCCCTCATGGTGGGTTGCTGCTGGCGGTGCCACAGAAGGCTGCTTGGGTTGCAGCTGCATGAAAGACATAGCACCAGAAACAATTCATTATGATGCGGGCATGTCATAAGTCGGCATGACCTACTGGCCCTGATGGAGGGGATAGCGCAACGCCCTTACCGTGCTGTCACGCTTCCACGCAGGAACGGCCTTTATCATTTTGGTGTTGCGGGCCCTCCACATTGCTGCCGACCGCACCGCCAGGAAGCCACCTCCGCAGCGGGACCCCCTGTGTTGGCGTGCAGTGAACCAGTTGAGGCTGGAGTTTGCCCCTACCCTAGCGAAGCATATACACGAGTTCCGTTGAATAGGGCCTTACCCGCTAGCTGTTTGCTGCATGTTAATATTGCCGGGGCTGAGTAGAAAGGCTGCGTGGAGGAGAGATGGCTAATGGTTAATGGGTACGCTGGTGGGTACCTGCCGTTGCAACTTGCAGGGCTGGTAAACTCCAGTCAAGCCTTTGACACCTGTAGCTGCGACCCCTGGCCCGCGACGGCGGATTTCCTAAGGGTAGGACAGCAATATCTTACTGTCAATGGACGGGGAGTCCAATTGTAGAGTGAGGGGCGGAGGAGGCTTCATGGCGACGGAATGGGGCAGAGGCGCGTTGATTTTCGAGTAGTCCACCCCGCTGCGTCAGATACGGCGCTGTTGTCTGCATTAGTGTCGAGATGCTTGGTAGATTATATCGCGTCCGAAGCCGTTGGCGAAGTGCGTCCTCGGACTCCGCTGACCTGGAGTGCAACAAACCCTCGGGAGAGTTTCTCACCGCACAAACCTAATTCTTTATTACGCACTATCCTATTGTCATTCCCGGTCGTTGGCGGGGAAGCAAAGCCCGGCTGCCGCTTTCAAAATGACAGCGACAGCACAGGCTGAAGCTAGCGCACATCTACGCTAAGAAGTAAATACATAATGCGGACATGCTACTATAGTTAAGCAGCGCTTTGCGGGAGCAAACCAATCTGACATCTCGAAATGGGAACGACAGACCCAGGAGAGATTGCAGACTGCGACGCGCGCGGCAAATTAAAACTGAAACCCAAGGCAATGGGCATAAACAATCGACATCGAATATTGGTGTAGGATGTCGCACGCTGGCAGTCCCACCTCCACGTGTCACGTCCCCGAACGCCGAAGCCGCGAAGGCGCGACCGTATGCCGCCCAGCCCTGATGCCGCCCCTTGCACCCTTCGCACCAGACCTCCCCTGATCTGCACCAGGAGAACAAGGGCTCCCTAGCAAGATTCCCTGTCCTTCCATGACTTTATCCCCTTCCTGCCCCTGGCCCCTGGCACCATCTAGTGGTGCAGGGCGGGGGGCACACGCTACAGGCTACACGCAAGCCAACACGGGTTGACATGGATGTCCTGTGGGTGATCCTTGAGCACCAAATGCAGGAGTGCACAGGAGTTTCAAGGGTACGCCTTGCTATGACGTCGGTGATTGACCTGAGAGACATTGACTCAGACTACACGTTGCCGTATGCGCAAGCGCCCAGGCAGCCCAGCTCCCGTGCCCGCCTCTGCTGCTGACAAAGCCTTTCTCGCATGGCCACGTGCTGCTGAACGGCAGCTGCAGCAGTACGGGAGCACAGGATCAGGAGGTCCTGGACACCGGGTTAGCTGTTGTGCAGCAAGGTCAACAACCACCGCAGTACGGCAGTGCTGCATCTGGCTGCTGCATTCAGGGCCCTGTTCAGGGCTGCATTCGTCATTGCCAACTCTGGGGTACCCGCAGAGTGCCTGAACCTGCTGCATCTGCTTTTGTTTTCTGCAGATGACTTGTTTTCTCGTGGCACACGGGAAAATGGGCTCCCCGTCCAAAGGTTGTGCCCCCCCGGAGGCACCTTTTTTGACGAGTTCGCCGAAAGCCCCTACGAACGACCAGAACACTGGGCCGGGCCAGCCAATCAAGCATACTGAGCAACAGCACTGAGCAGCTTGACAAGTGAGTTGGGCTACTTGTATTGATAAGGCGAACCTTCTTAACCGGAAAGTCTAATTCTGTGCCGACCCGGTGTCGTCGCGTAGCTTCGCTCCTCAACAACTGCGGTGCATCACGCATGGTGACTTGCGACAACAAGACTGACGCGATTTCGCCAGGCTATCGCGCTTGAGCCGGGGTGAGCAAGGGTTCCTCCGCTGCGTACTGGGCTTGGCTAGGCACACGCCACCCGCTGCAATGGCTTTTAACTCTCGAACTTCTTATTGTCTTGTGAAGTATGAGGAATGCTTGTCACTGGCTCGTTGCCGTCCCCAGTCTGCGACTCGTGTTTACCTGGCATTCTCCCTGTGCGCCGTGGTTTGCAGTGTCTACCCTGTCCCCACAAGCACACCTGACCCGAATCTGCCTTGCAATTGCTCTCAACTGGTGGCTCTGATATTTGGTATGCCCCATATTGCGCTTTCCTTGCCCTCGCCTGCTGCAGCGGCCGAGAGCACACCCCTCGCGGAGGAGCCAGGGCCCAATGCCCGACCGCACCCTCACAACCTCCACGTCCCTCCTCAGCCACAGCTGCAGCAATCTTCCCCTCCACCTCGTCTTTCACATCTACACTTTCCTACCCATCGCCGAGACCGCATGCACCGCACGGCTGCTGTGCCGCACAGCCGCCCGCCGCTTCTCCCACGTGCGCTACCGCACCGTACCGCTGTCCCCCCAGCCCCGCCAGGCCGGTGGCACTGAGCAGCAGCGCTCTGCGGACCACCTCACGCCCCCCGCCGTGCCGCCAGCCCACGCCCTAGCCGCCATCCCCGCTGCCTCCCTAGCGCGGATGGCCCTACCCCACAGGCTCCACCTCATGGCGTTGGTGGCAGGCAGCGGCAGCTGCACGCCCTACCCAGCTGCCAGCACAGACGGCCGCAGGGCTCAGGGGACCTCCCCTGGCGGCGGCAGTGGCAGCAGCGGCAGCAGCGGTAGCAGCGGGGGGCTCTCTTGCGTAGCCGCCTTCACTTGCGCAGCGGGCGTGGGGCACACGGGGGCGAGCCGGCCAGGCACCGGAGGTGGCCGTGGCGGTGGCAGCGCGAGTGGTGGTGGTGGTGGTGATGGTGGTGATGATGACGGGGACGGGGGCGTAGTGGCACGACTGGAAGCGGTCCGGCGGTGGCTCCCATGGACGGAGCAGTACCAGTCCCTGGATCCCCACACCGCGCGCAGCTGGCTGCACGACATGCGGGCACGTGCAGTCCGCACCCGGGCCCTAGCGCCCCTGGAGCTGCAGGTGGCCGTCCCTGCCGAGCCTTCCCAGCCCAGCAGCAACAGTGATCCAGGCCGTACGGCCGGCGGTACGGTGTATGACGCGTACTACCGGCTGCTGTACGGCTTGCCCGCCAATCCGTGTGACCCGGGGGTCGGTGCCGCGCGCAGCGGCAACGTGTCGGCGCTGCGGTGGGTGCTAGCCCACGGCTGGCCCACAGACCCACACGCCCTGCTGTGCGCCGCAGCAATGGCGGGCCCCAGCCCTGCCGCACTGGACTGGTGCATGACGCGACCGCGCCTAGCACCCTGGGCGGACGGAGCCGTCTTTGCCGCAGCCGCTGCGTCGCCGTACGGCGATGCCGTTGTACGGATGGAGCTGCTGGTGGCGCGGGGAGCGGGGCCGTACACAATGTCGGGGCCAGCTGCGGGTAGGTGTGGACATGAGGCGCTAGACTGGCTGCATGCCAGGAGCTGCTTGCAGTTGACGGCGGGATCGCTGGGCTGTGCTGGCGGCGTGGAGGTTGGGCAGCGGTTGGTGGCCCTGGGGTGTCCCGTGGGTCGGGAGGCGGTCACGTGGGCGGCGGCGCTGGGAGACGTGGCACTGCTGACGTGGCTGCACGAGGAGCACGGGCTGCGGCCTGGGCGGGAGGCGCTGCATGCAGCGGCGGCCGGGGGCACGCGGGAGCATTTTGCCGCCATGCGGTGGGTGCTGGTGCAGCTGGAGGCGCAGGGGCAAGGGGAGGGGGAACAGGGAGGCGGGCCGTGGGTTGACGAGCGGACCTGGGAGCTGCTGCTGCGCGGTTCTGGCCACGCCACGGACGATTACCGTTACGCGTGCTGCCTGGAGGGCGTGCAGTGGCTGCACAAACGCACGACGCAGCAGCAGCAGCAGCCGCACTTGCGAGGAGGGCCGGGCGGCGCCGCCACGGATGGCTCAGGCCCGGGTCCCGCCAAGCCGGCAGGGCTGCCCTTCCAGCTGGCAGTGGCGGTGGCGTGTGCCCGCAACGACGTTCCCATGCTGCAGTGGCTCAGCTCGCTGGCGTCGTCGCCGGTGCCATTGCCATTGCCATCGGCTGGGGACAGCGTAGGCGGATCCGGATGGGGTCCGGGGCAGTGGGCGGCGGCGGGCAGGGCGGCGGCGCCGCGGGCTGCTCTGTGCCGCAGCGCCGCCGCCCTGCGGTTCCTGCTTGAGCAGCAAGAACATCAACACGTTGCACAAGGCGGACGGCAGCAGCAGCACCACCAGCCGCAGCAGGGCGATGAGCGGGAGCGGCAGCCGGGGGACCCGGGGGTGACACTGCCGGCAGAAAGGGCAACAGCTGCAGCCGATGACAGCTTAGGTCCTGGCCGGGGCCCTTCTGTCCTCTTGCCAGTAGGAGGCGTCGAGGCACCGAGCTCCGCTGCGGCATCCAGTGTTCCTGTTGCCGCTGCCGTCTTTGGGCCAGAGGCCTTGGACGCCGCGTGCTACGGCGGCAGCCTCGAGGTGGTGGAGCTGCTGCTCTCCCTGCCCCAGAAGGCACATGTGCAAGGCCGGCGGTTAACCTTCTGCGAGGCCGCCGGGTCGGGCTGTACGGCACTGGTTGAGCTGCTGGCAGCTGCGGGGTGGCCCATGGGGGAGGAGGGCTTGCCGTACCGGGTGGCCGGTGCGCAGTGGGACTGGGACATGTTGCAGTGTCTTAAGGCGGTGGGGTGCCCGTGGGGGCGGAGGACCCTGGCTCGCATGGTGGCGAACGAGAGGTGTGTCTTAGCGGTGCTGCAGTGGGCGGTGGCTGCGGGCGCGCCGGTGGATGTACTGGAGTGCCGTGCGTTGGCGAAGAGGCTGGGACGGGCGGATGTGGAGCAGTGGCTGAGGAAGGAAGGCATTTTGCGGGGCTTTGAGGGGGCAGGTGCCAGGGCGGGCAGGGGTGGGAGGGCGGGTGGAAGGCTGGGCAGGGCGTGGCAGCGGTTTGTGGGACAGGTGCGTCGCTTGCTGCGCGCGTGAGGGAGCTGCTCCAAGGGGCGAGAGAGGGGCCCTTGAGGTTACGAACGGGAACCATTCGGGGTATCTGCAGCACGCGTGTCCATTGCACAGGTTGCAATTTACGCGGCACTCGAGGAAGTGCTTGAATCACGTGCGATTTTTTGTGAAGTTGACCGCTGGATGCGTTACGTTGCTGCTTTGGCGAGGTACCGGCACTGGGGTGCTTGGCTTCTCCACGATGCCACGCCGCAAGCGGTATGCTGCAGGAGGCATCCATGCGCGGTGCGGTGCGGTGTGCACATGCATGTGTCTGTTATCCACGGGTCGTGCCCGCGGGCCTGGCAGACTAACTGTGAAGCGCTCCTGGCCTCCTGCGTGTGGGGTTCTCTCCTTGAGGCGTTTGTACAGGTGAGCATCACTTGCATGCATGCATGCAGTTGCTACAACCTGCAAATGTGCACGTAGACATGTATGGGGCAGTGGCAACTTCCCTGCAACCGAAGCTGTTTGTGATGCGTGACTGTGCCATCCGACTAACTGAATCTGCTGCCAGCAATTCTGGCACCATTGAGCAATGCGTGCATTACCGCCCGGGCTGCTTGACGTTGACATATGTGTGTGTACCTGCATCGGCTGCCTTGGCAGCCGTGGGCTGGTGGAAACGTCGAGGGGGCCTCAAGCGTGCGTGGAGGACTTGCGAGAACACACCTTGCTGCGTGATGGGTTTGATGGTTCGTACAATCGTACATCGGCAATTTTCTCGTTGACGCTTCGCCTGATACTTCAGGCGCCAGCAATAGTAACTGTTTCCTAGCTGAGCGCAGAAGGCGCTTTGAGGTACTCCTTGCGTCCTTGGTACTCCCTGCGCCGCGACGGTTGTCGGCGTGTCATCATCCTGGCCATTTCTGACCACTGACACACGGACTTCTAGCATACACCTTATACCTGTGTTGACTGAGCTCAGTGCGTCCAGTAATAGGCTATCTCGGCGAGTCCAGGCCCCAGCCAGGGGCTGGCGATTTAGTGCGTGAACAGGAGCCTCGACTGCAGTTAAGGTGAGGGACCACTTAATGATGTTGTTAATGTCTACTAGTGAGTGTCGCTGTAGTCGGGTGACCTCAAGGGAGGTTCAATGGCGGTCGATGATGGAAGATGGGCCCTGCGTTGAGGTCGCGTCTGCTCGACAAGCTCTGCTCACCACACCAGCCAAAGAAAGTTCATATCACAATTAATACATTGTATGACGGGGCTGCAGCCCTTGTCGTGACCCGGGCTGTCCCAGTGTCCCCGCTTGCACACACGTGCTGAACGAAGCTGTGCCTGACACGTGTCATCCGGTTCACCGCATCCTGCTACACCTGCTGAATGCCGTACGGTACCTGCCAATCCCTCCCATGCCCACCCCAGTGCGAACCACTGCAACTTCCAGTCCCAACTACTTCAGCATTACAAGTGCTCGCAGCGGCAGCAGTATGGAGGACCCCCGCTCCCGCACAGGCAGCGGCCTGCCCATCCCCACTGTGCTCATACTGCACGCCCTCTCCTTCCTGCCGCCCAACGAGCGCGCCCTCACCGCCCGCTTTGTGTTCCGGGAGGCAGCCGCCACCCTGACTGGGCCCTCCAACTGCACCGCCTCTACCTCCCAGCCGCTGCCGCCCCACGCCGCATCTTGGGCCGTGGAGGCAGCACAGCAGCACGTGCGGCAGCTGCCCTTCCGGCACAAGCTGCAGCTGCTAGGCGCTGCCGCATGCACCGGCAGCGAGGTCAACCTGGAGGTGGCGCTGGCGCTGCTGCAGCCCAGCACCTTCCCCGAGATGCTGATCACCGGCCACGATACCTGGGCTGCTAGCGGCGGCATTCCTGACCCCGATCCAGCCGTCGCGGCCATGAGGTCCGGTCACCCGCAGCTGCTGGGCTGGCTGCTGCGCCGCTGCCCAGCGCTGCTGCGCCCGCAGCGTGTGCTAGAGGCAGCCGCAAAGCACTGCGGCCTGGCGGCGCTGCGGGTGGTGTGGGAGGCGCTGCAGTGTGAGCCCAGCTGGCGCGATGACGCCCGTCGCCCCATCCTGGACCTCAGCGTGCTCGATGCGGCTGCCGAGTCGGCCTGCCCGAATGCCGTTGCCAAAATGAAGTGGGTGATGGATGCGGGCGGCCTGGGACCAGACGTGTCCACAGCGGCAGCCGCTTGCCGCTCGGGGGACGTGGGCCGGCTGCGTTGGCTGCGGCAGCAGGGCTGCCAGTTCGCGAGGCACAAGGAGTCGCTCATGCAGAACGCGCTGGAGCACGCTGACATGGCCGTGGTGCAGTGGCTGGTGGACGACGCGGGGTGCGAGCTGCCCACTGCAGCCTACGACGACAGGGCGTACCGTTGCCGTACCGTCCTGGCAGCGTCCAGGAGCGCGGAGGGCCTGGCACGCGTGCTGTGGCTGCAGGAGTGGGGCGTACTGCTGGACATTGACGTGGCCGCATACCTGTCACGCAAGCTGGACAACACCCTGGCGACCGAGGGTCAGGTCCGGGTGGTGCGGTACCTGCAGGAGGCCTGCGGGATGAGTGTAGAGCAGCGGGCGAGGGAAAGGGAGCGCGTGGCCAAGGGGGCAGCGCAGGCGCGGAGCATCCCGCTATTGACGGAGATGCGTCAGGATGGGTTTGCCTTCTCGATCTGGGCGTACTACTACGCTGCGGATGGTGGCGACCTGGCCATGGTGCGGTGGCTGGTGTGCAATGCGGCGTCGGCTGCTGCGGCCGTGTCCCTAAAGGAAGTGGTTGAGCGGTGGCCCAAGGACACGCCCAAGCACAGCCAGGACCTGCTGGAGGCGGTGCCGTTGCTGGTGGGCGCGGGCTGCCTCGTCCTTGGTGCGCCCTCGCTGCTTAGCGCAACAGTAGAGCGTGGGGACATGGGTCTAGTGCAGTACTTTCGGAGCTACCTACCGGCGTTATTGTACGATGGGGATGTGTGGGTGCCTGCAGTCAAAGGCGGCTGCGAGGTGCTGCTGGAGTGGCTGGCGGGGCAGCTGGAATCCGCGAACGCCCCAGGACAGTGTTACACTGAGGCCGCGAGCAGGGCGGACAAGGGTGCGCTCGCTGCCTTGCGCCGAGTGGGTGTGCCGTGGGGAAGTAAGGACCTGCTGACATGGGCGGTGAAGGAGGGGTGCCCGGTGCCGGTGCTGCGGTGGCTGGTGGAGCAGGGAGCGCCCGTGGGCACTGCGGGCGGTTTGGAAAGGGCGGTGGAGAAAGCAGTGGAGCCACGGCAGGGCTGGATGAGCAGGAGGCGGAGTGGCTGCGGGGCTTGGTGGAGGCGGTGGAGGCGGCGGAGGTGGCGGAGGCGATAGAGGCGGCGGAGGTGGCGGAGGCGGCAGCGGCAATGGCGGCAGTGGAGACAGCGGAGGTAGCAGCGGCAGGGGCGGCGGTGGCAGCAGCAGACGCTACAATGGGAGCAGCGACGTTTGCGGCGGACGAGGAAGCAGGGGGAGGAGCGGCCGCAGGGGCAGGACAGGAGGTGGAGGCAGCCGCGGCAGGGGGGCCTGCAGGGGAGACGGAGGTGGCAGGAGGAGCAGCAGCACCTGTGGAGCAGAAGGCGGAATCATCAAGCACGCGCCATGATGAGCATTAGGCAGTTGCAGAAGCGGTGCATGGGTTGAAGCGGGGCGGCATGCGCGGTGTGGGCAAAGGCCAGCGGGTGGTGGTGCTTGGTGGGTTACGCATCAGGGACACAGGGAGTAGGCATGTAGCACGCCGCTGCGAACAACTTGGAAAGGTCGCTGAACTGCAACATTGTTTTTGGGACGGACGCAACATTTGCACGCGGATCGGACTGGGCTGTTGACGGCGATAAGGTGGCTTGTGGCACGGTAGGGGTGTCAGATGGTTTGTGGCACGGTAGCAGTGTCGGGTGGCCAGGGAGGTGGCCTGCTCCCGGTGAGGAGCTGGTGTTGCCTGGCGTGCTGCCAAAGTTGCCATAGCAAGGCTGATGCTTCCTGGCGCGAACACTTGAAGCACTGAATTTGACAGGGCGGCTACGCTGTGGAAGGCGCTGGTGGGTACCCCCGCCTGGGGTACCTATTGGGCCTTGGGTGCAGGTGGTGTGCTGCATGCACGCACGTGTTGTAGGCTTGTGGCGCACGCAGAATACGGATTGCACGGCGCAGCGAGACGTGGGGTAGGGGCAGGACCGTGTGCGCATGCGTCGCGTGGCCACCATCTCACCAACCCTGACGACGGAGCTTAGGATGGCAAGGTCCTGGTAACTCTATGACAACCCGTGGCGTTGGTGAGTGCCTTGTTCTGCGTCATGTTCATCGCATCCTGGTCGGTGCGTAATGCTTTCTCGTCCCTGCACCGCAACTTGCTACACATCCTGGTCTGTGCGTGCGTCGGCGCGTGATGTGTCTTGAGGCAGGTGACGGCTTGACGAGCGGGCAAGGAGTGTACGGGTACCGCACCGCTCCACTTGTTGACCCTGCGCGGGGCAGCGTGGCAACACCACCTGGAATGTAACACAAAAAGCCAGAAAAATGCCTGTGCCTGGTGCCCACCAGACGTTGAGCAAGCGCGTATGCCTCGCAACATGAAACAGTTGGACAGACCCTTGGACAGACCGTGGAAGCTTCGCTGGCACAGGCTGGCACAAAGCTTCAAAGGACAGTATCAGGCAGGGGAGATACCAGGGGGCCTGGCACAAGCCGTCGTACTGCCGGGGTTCCGTGCCTGTGAGGCGTGCCGCACTTGCATTGCATAGCATGTCGGACACACGATGGTGCACGCTGTTCCGTGGTCCTGGTTTATACTTCACAAGATGACTCCTAGAACCAGAAGTCCCTGTCCTACGGCCACTGACACGTGTAACGCTAACTCATCTTTCTCACCAATCAGACACAAAGTCATCTTTCTCGCCAATAAGACAGAAAGGGACACACACGGCCACTCCTGAATAATCCAACAAGCCTGTTGATTTACAACTCTGATTTACAAGCTTTCGTCGTTTCGACACCCAAGTAGACCGTTCTGGGCGCCAAAACCAGTGCGTCATCGCTTATTACGACCCTGATCGCAGAGATTGTATCTAAGTAAGTTGAATGACAAAGAGGAGCAGCGCAACTATTGATTGGCATGACGGAAGGGCCCCGAGATGCCATCGGCTTCAGCCTTACGCACCATTGTCTGCTTAGTGCGGAATAAGCATTGACAATGTGGTTCGACACAGAGATGATGCGGTGTTCTTGTCGCAAGGGCCCCGTCCATCTGCACTACCAGTGCACGTTGCTGGCGCCTCTCAGCGCTACGGGGGTCTGCTCGTTGACAGGCCTGCATACCCTTGGCCCTGAAGCAGGTTTTTATCAAACAAGTATGGACAGCTCCATCAGCTGTGATAGCAGCAGCGATACAGGCATTACTTCATTCCTGCAACTGCCAAGGGCGGTGCAGCAGCACATTTCGTCACTGCTGCCCCCCAGCGAGCGCGCCCTAACCTGGCGCCTTGTGTGCCGGGACTTCTGCGACGCCCTCAGCGAAAATCTTCTTCCCATCGCCTCTCTCTCCCAGCCGCTGCCACCCCACTCCGTGCCCTGGGCGGCGGAGGCAGCGCAGCTGCACGTGCGGCAACTGCCCTTCCGGCACAAGCTGCAGCTGCTGTGCATGGCCGCCGCCAGCGGCAGCGAGGTCAACCTAGAGGTGGCGCTAACGCTGCTGCAGCCCAGCATCTTCCCGGAGATGCTTCAGGCACGGTCCAGCGTTTGGGCTAAGGGTCACTACGTCCACCCCGACGCTGACGTGTCGGCGGCCGCTGCCGGCCACCCGCACCTGCTGCGCTGGCTGGTGCGCCGCTGCCCGGGGTTGGTGCGGCCTGATCGTGTCATACGGGCTGCAGCGATGGCCTGCGACCTGGCGGGGCTGCAGGAGGCGTGGGATGCGCTCCAGGGCCATCCATGCAGCTGCGGCAGTAGCGCTGGCGGTAGAGGTGCAGGAGCGGTGCTAGACCAGACCGTGCTGAGCGCTGCTGCAGCGTCCTCAACCGCTGACGCTGTGGCCAAGATGGAGTGGGTGCTGGCGGCTGCAGGCGGCGAGGACTGTCCCCTTCGGAGCAGCACCGCCGAGGCTGCTGCCCGCTCGGGGGACGTGGTCCGGCTGCGGTGGCTGCGAGGCCGCGGCTGCAGCGTGAAGGACTTGTTGGTGCTACTGGCCGCCTTGGGGCACGCCGACCTGGCAGTGGCGCAGTGGCTGGTGGACAAGGCGGGGTGCGCGCTGCCAGCAAGCAACACGGGTGACCTTGATCGTGACCACTTCATGTGGAGCCCGCTCCTTCACTACTCAGTCCAAAGCGCAGACGGGGTGGCCAAGTTTCACTGGCTGCGGGAGCGGGGTTGCCCGCCCCTGCTGCACTCGGATGACGACAGTGCGTTGCTAAGGCTCGCCCTAGTAGCCGCTGAGGCGGGGATGGTGGAGGTTGTGCGCTATCTTCACGGCGAAGTCGGGCAGGGCACGCTGGTGCATCGGCACGCTGAACGGTTCGGGGAGGCAGCGGCCGCTTCGGATAGCATCCCCATGGCTCAGTTCCTGCACCAGGAGGGGGCTGTGTTCAGCTCGCGCGTGTTTCGTATGGGCAGGTCACGTTACGGCACCGTGGCGATGATCCGGTGGCTGACGGGCGAGGCGGGTGTGTCAGTCGCTACCAATTTGCGTACTCTCATCAGGGACTGGCCAAATGGGAAAGCAGCGCACCGCCGGGACCTGCTGGAGGCGGTGCAGCTGCTGGTGGGCGCGGGGAGCAGTATGTGGGTGGCAGACGCCCACGAGGGCGCACAGGCGGTCCACGCTGCCGCGAAACGGGGCGACCTGCACCTGGTACGGTACCTGCTGCACGAGCTACCACACCTGGGGTGCAGGCTAGACGACAAGGTGTTGGAGAGCGCGGCAGAAGGCGGCTGCGAGGCGCTGCTGGAATGGCTGGTGGAGCAGCACTCGGGCTGCTGCCTGGCGGGGGCATGCAGCCCCTACATGCCGGCGGCTGTGGCAGGCGACCGGGGCACGCTGACGGCCCTGCGGCGGCTGGGCGTGCCGTGGGGTGAGGGGTTTGGGGTAGAGCTGGCGGTGCGGAAGGGGTGCCCGGTGCCGGTGCTGCGCTGGCTGGAGGCGCAGAGAGCGCCAGTGAGCGGCTGAGCGCTTCGGAGGTTAACCAGCACCCCAACCACTGAAGTAACAGCCAGGAGGGGACGCATAATGAGGAAGGGCAGGGACCCTAGTATGGGGCAAAGGCAGAGATGTGGCTTTGGGCGCTGGCGCTTGACGTGGCAGGGGCCGGGGAGGCCTGAGCTGTGGCGGTGGCGGGCCAGTGCCGGAAGGAGGGGTGTGGCACAGCTTCAGGGCGGGATTGAGCATGCCAGGCGGCATGTGCTTGGGACTCCAGGTGTTGCACAGGCACTCAGTCACTGGGACGGAAGGGCCACAAGCAGGGCCACGGCGAATGTGGGGCTCAGACGGGCCATGCGTAGGGCCACTTGCCATGCTCCCTGCATGCCTGCAGAGTTAAGAGCTTTCTGTTAGAACTGTTGGTGGCTCGGCACATTCACTTGTGGACATGCAGTCATGCCAGCTCTGAGTGCACCGAGTTGCCCACACGGGTTGTTGCTTGAGCTTGTAGGAGGCAGCCTAGTATCCGCGGCAGCCGACCTACTGTGGGCGTCTGGGGGCTAGGGTGGCACACTTCGGTGGGACCCATGTTGACAGTTCAGCTTCTTACATGCTGTGTGGCTCAAGGACCGACCGTCTGGCGTCTGCCCATATGAACCGCAGAGGGCCACACAGGGCCACATTAGCACGCCGCCTTACGTACCGCCCAGCGTTATTGCCAGATACTGGCTAAAACAAAAGGGTTTAGTTATTGCTGCGTGGATCACCGACACACCAGTATCAATCTGATCCCAAATGACATGCATGTGCATGCACCACAGTCGTTGCGTCCCGACTCTCGTCCCAAGGCTGACGACTTTACGCTACCGCACGCAGACACATGCTCAAGGACGCACGACACGCCTCCCTGGCATACGACACAGCCGCTAAGTCCCACATACGTACGTACCAAATCCACACAGCCGCGTGAAAACCGGTGACGCGTCACCCCGCCATACTCCACACCACGCTTCACACACAAACCACACTGCGACTGGCCGGCATCGGCATCCCCCCAGTGCACACATTGCCCACGCTGCGATTGCCCCCAATCAGCTTTGTCCTACTATTGAATGGGAGCGCAAAACTGCGGCCGGCGACCAGGGCTCGGGCCGACAGGGCCCATGTACACACACTGGGCAGTGCCCACCTGTCCCCAATCGCCCCACTAAGTGCTCCCCATGCATGCAGCCCCTGTGCGCTCTCCTGTTCACCTGTCTACCCGCACCATCGCCGCGCCTAGCCCCTAACGAGGTTGCCCACCGTCATCCCGTATGCACCGTACTTGCCCACACGGCACAACACACTTTGCACATAGTACTTACACGAGCTGGGTGTCATTTACCGTGTAAAGGCCTTCAAGGTCCCTGTCCAGCCCCCTGCTAGCCACGCACACGTGCCGGACCCGACCCGCTGACACGCACACGTGACATCAGCCACACACGCACCTGCCTGCAAGCCGGCCAGCCAGCCTTATCCCGCCCAAAGCAAGTGTGCGCACACGTACCGGCACACGCTGCACGTTTGCGTATACGTCGTGGCAACCAGGAGCGGGTTGGCCCAGTAACGCCCACGCCCACGTCCTTGCCTGCCGACACCTGCTTCCTCGGCTAGACTGTGCCACATCACGGTTCGCCATTACACACTTTGCAACACTACACCGTGCCCATAGCACCCACGCAGTCATCCGCACGTGCGCCAGCCTTCGGTTTGACACTGCAAAGGCGCCTTGCCCATGCACGGGACACCAGGGCACTGTGCCGCCCGCCTCGCTGGACCTGGCTACATCATGCCGCTGAGGAACGAGTTGGCCCGCTCATGCGCACAGGTGCCAGCCCATGATTTGCCACTGCACACCTGCCTGCCCCAACACGTGGCAACACACACGTGGCATTGGATGTTTGCCCGCCTACATCATGCCGCTGAGGAACGAGTTGGCGTAGGCCATGGGCCGCACGTCGGGGTGCGGCACCGCCGAGAAGGTGGTGAAGTGGGGCACCTGTGGTGGAAGGGGTGGAGGGCAGAGGTTGGAGGTGCCCGTGCCGGCGGCAGTGACGTGTCGTGCTGCGTGCTGGCGACCCCAGCGGGGGCCGTGAGGTCGGTCGTACAACGCTGCACACAGTGGAGCGAACACCGAAGACAGGAGACAGCACCACCAGCCGTGCAAGTTGCGGTTCTTAAACCTCGGGTTAACCCACGCACATACCGCTCGTCCGTGCCGTACACGTCAACACTGGTGCTCTGCACGTGCGGCGACGGCCCCTATCAACGACAGCCTGCCCAAGTCGTCACCGCTTGCTACCACACGCACGCACCATGTCTTTCCCGTTGAAGCGCACGAAGGCGCCCTTGTTGCCCATCTGGTCGCAGTAGTTAGGCGCAGAGAACACCGTGATGAGCCGCCCGTCGTGCTCCACCTGCAGGGGGACACAAGGCGACACAACGGGGAAGTATCATTGTTAGCTGTTAGCACTACCGCCAAATGCCGCTTGGTTTACCCACCCGTCGTGCTCCACCTGCAGGGGGACACAAGGCGACAGGTAGGTACGAAGGTCAACTGACACTGCTGATTGCAGCAATACCGCCACATTCTGCTTGTTGCAAGCCGCCCGTCGCGCTCAACTTGCAGGCGGAATTTCGTTTGCGCACGGACTGGAATGAGTAGCATCACAAGGATGCCATGTACGGCGCACACACCTAGTGACGCACAATGTCACGAACAATGAAGAGTGACCACCCATGACCACCACCACATCCACCACCGCCACCACCCCAGCACCATGTGTATTAACCCCTACCCTTAACACACACGCACCGCGTAGCAGCCCTCCTCCTTGACCTCGTGGCTGCGCACCACCAGGTCCAGCCCGTTGGCGTCCAGGAAGGCACACGTCACCACCTCCACCCCAGCACCATGTGTATTAGCCCCTAATACACACGCACCTCGTAGCCCTCCTCCTTGACCTCGTGGCTGCGCACCACCAGGTCCAGCCCGTTGGCGTC
>VFQN01002068.1_pt1 | contig 32007 bp, 48 predicted proteins | sample 3512371 | NCBI WGS metagenome assembly VFQN01 (sample SAMN10412370, study PRJNA504923) | tailings metagenome | isolation source: Replicate 2 from Balatoc abandoned mine | place: Philippines: Itogon, Benguet | collected 2017-08-28 | reverse complement strand
GGGGGGGGGGGGGGGGGGTTTGGGGGGGCGGGGGGCCAGGGGAGGCCTGGGGGGGGGGGATGGGAGACCTGCCGGGCGGTGGGTCAGGACGGGTCGTGGGGGCAGAGGCGACCTGCCGGGCAGGTGGGTCAAGGCGGGTGTTGGGCGGGGGCGGGGGCCAGGGGAGGCCTAGGGTGGCGGGGGCGGGGGCCAGGGAGGACGTGCGCGGCAGGAGGGTTAGGAGCGCGTGGCCGTGGCCGTCGCCCCAAGTGGTCGTGAGGGGATAGCGGGGGCGGGGGCCAGGGGAGACCTGAAGGTGCGTATGGCAGCTCACCAGGGTCCTGACATCGTGGGAGTGCTGCGCAGAGTCACATCCTTTCAGTGTGAGCGCCCTGGGGCAAGGCGGGGCTGAAGGGACTTGCAGGCTAGGTCCCGTATGTACCTCACTGTCTCGTTCGCGTTGGGGTACCTGATATACAGGGTCTGTTGGCCCAGAGGCGATGTGCAGGTGGCCCTGGCATCAAAGTGAACGGCTTAGCCGGCCAGTGTGATGAAGGGGCAGCTCGCCCGCCATGTCCGCAACTGTGCATCTTCTTATTGCCCTGTCAAGCACCGTGACCTACAGCTCCCCCTATCCCCCCCCTGTGTTGCGCCCGTCTCTCAGTCAACCAACAATAATGGACAGCGCAACTGCGTCCGGCGGCGGAGCGCCTGCCACTGTGCAACAGGTTGGTGCGGCGGCTGCGGGCGTGCAGCATCATCTCATTCACACACACATTGCTGCGTCCAAGCGTAGCCTCACCTGCAAATGTTTGTGATGGGTGAAAGGGTCGTTTGGGCGCACAGTACCAGCGGTATGACCTCCGCTTGCCGCGCAAGGCGTACGGTTTCAAACTGACATGCACACGTGCCTCCCCGCCCACGCGTCCAGGCCTGCGACGCGCTGCTGGCGGCGCTGGCGGCTCCGGAGACCGCCGCCGCCGTGGCGGGCGTGCTGCGGTCGGCGCGCTCTGCTGCCGTACGCACGGAGCGACACGTGGCAAAGCAGCCGCGGGGCGGTCCGTTGCTGTCGCTGTTCGGGTGCGGCAGGGTAACGCTGTAGCGGGTGCTTATAAGACTCTTGACAGCAGCAGGGGACAGCAGGGGAGGTGAGCAGAACCCTTTACAGCAGCATTGGTCAACATGACTGTTTGTGACCTTGCACAGCAATGCTGACCGTAACCGTTTGCCTTTGTGTACCACTTGTCACGTCCGTGTACGCAGGGCCGAGGATTTTGACGCTTACGGCGGCATCGTACGGCGTTCGTGTGGCTACCTGTACGGCACTGCCGTATGCGCGAACCTTACGGACGGCAGCGGCCACAGCGGCCCCGACTTGCTGCGATTCGTACAGCAGCAGCAGTCCGGCGGGCGCGAGTCGGACGGCGTACGGCGCCTGGCGGGCGCGATGTACGACAGCAAGGTACTGCACCACGCGTGCGAGGCGGTACTTGCCGTACCAGCCTCGTACGGCGGGGACTTCAACGGCATGATGCTGTTCTACGTCCCTGCGGTTTGGGACCTGGCGGGAGCTATGTGCTGGGTCGGGGACATGGTGGAAACGCTGATCCCCCCGACCCACGGGACGGTCATACCCACGCCTGCGCTCGGGCAGCTGGTGGGCTCGCTGCTGGCGCCGGGGACGCGTCGGTTTGCCACGTGCCTGCTTCGGCGCTTTGCGATCGACATGCTGGGCGGCTTGCCAGAGGAGGGGCAGGAGCAGGGGCAGGGGCAGGGGCAGAAGGCGGAGGGGGGAAAGGGCGGCGGTGCAGGCAAGCGGCCGGCTGCTGCTGCTGCTACCCGGGCCAGCAGCGTGGCAAGCAGCGCGAGCGGCAGCAGGGGCAGCAGCACGGGGTGTGCGTTGCTGGACGCAGCGCAGCTGTGCTCCTGGTCGCAGGACTCGCCCCAGGCTCAGAACGTGTCGTCGTACATGTTCGTACATCCTGCGGTGGCGGGCTGGGCGGCGGCGGAGCGCTTGGGCGGCCCGGCGGCGGTGGAGGAGGCGGCTGGCGGCAGCGAGCAGAAGGAGGCGGAACCGTATGACCTGGAGGTGCTGCGGGGCCTGGGCCTGGCCTGCCGGGCCCTGCGCGCCATGCGCGCCGCCCCCCAGCGTGCCTCCGCCACGTGGCTGGTCAGCGGCCTGGACGTGTGCGGCGGCCTGCCTGTGGCGGTTGCTGTGACGGTTGGGCACGTGGCACGGCGGGCGGCGGCACGTGGCGGGCGGCACGGGAGTACGAGCGGAGGGCACGCCGTACTGGAGGGCGCAATGGAGGCGCTGGCGTGGGCAATGGGGTGGGCGGGGGACGGGCTTGGGGGGGGGGGGGGGGGGGGGGGGGGGGGGGGGAGGCGGCGGGAGGGGGGGCGGGGGGGGGGGGGGGGGGGGGGGGGCGGGGGGCGGGGGCGGGGGGGGTCCATCGTGTCGAATGGATCAGACTCGGCGCGGCGGCAGGCCATGTACATGCCGCTGACGCAGGCGGATGCGTTGATACTGGCGGCCATGAGTGTGGCGTGCCTGCTGGGCGGAAGCGGCGGCGGTGGAGAAGGCCAAGATGGAGACGGCGGCGGCGACGACTGGGGCAGAGGTGCGTTGCAAGGGTGTATTGATGCTGTCGTCACACCCGTAGCGGTCCTGGTACCTCAGCTACACGTTGGTGGGGTCGGGTGTGCGCGCTATGATGGCAGCAGAGGGGACTGGGGCAGGGGTGCGGTGGCAGGGCCAGGGCAGTTGGTAGTGAAAGGGTTAGGGCGGTGGGCTCTGGGCCGGGGGGCCTGCATGCTGTACTAGTCGATGTACGGCAACACCTGCTGCCTGCGTGTCCCGTCGCTATCGATGCCCCATGCCTGCCTGCCATGAGTCCTGACCCACCACCCCCGCCCTGCACGCCGCACACCTGCCTTCCCAGGCGTCCTGCCCGAGCCGCCCTCGGAGCCGCCCTCCCCCCGTCTGGCCCGCATGCTGCTGCGTGCCGGCTGGTTCCGGAGCCTGGACCAGCTGCTGCGCGTGTGTGCGTCCGTGGGCGCGACGAAGCAGGTGCGGAGGCCTGTCGCAGCGTGCTCTGTCTCGTGTTCTGTAGACCGACAGCCGCACGTGCTCGTCCTCGTTGGCGCGTGTTGCGTAGGGCACCTCTCTTGGCTACCCGACCTGGGCTTGTTCACATTACACGTCCTGCCAGCACCTTCGCGATCCCGTTGGCTTACCTAACCTATTTTGCCCTTGTCTCCCCGACCCTGTGCTTAGGTGGAGAGGTTGGTTGCGCTGGCGGCTGCGGTGCTGCCCCCGCACCACCTGGTGGGCTCGCCGCCGCTCCTGGAGCTACTGCATGTAGCCCCGGGGTCCGCTGAGGAGCAGCGGAAGGGTGCACAGGCCAGCAGCACTGGCAGTGAGGAACCAGGGGCGCTCAAAGAGCTGACGGGGCTGCTGGCCAGCCTGGGGAAGGTGGCGTGGGCCCTGGGGCGCGAGATGGACGTGGCCGCGGCGGCGGCGGAGGCGGAGATGCAAGGGGGCAGCGCGAGCACAGGCAGCAGCGCTGGCGGCGGAGGCGGAGGCGGAGGCGGCAAGGGCCCTTTGGACAGGGTGGCGGGTGTGGTGGAGGCGTACGAAGGTCTGCTCACCGTGGCGACGGACCTGGAGCAAGCGCTGAGGAAGCCGCCGCCAGCGGTGGCGGCGGCAGCGGCGGCGGGGTCAGGAGCTGGGGGCGTTGGCGGAGGCGGGGCAGCGGCGGCGGCGGCGGCTGCACCGGGGACTGGTGTCGTCGGCGGAGGTGGGGCAGCGGCGGCAGCGGCAGCGGCAGCGGCGGCAGCGGTGGCGGCTGTGCGCGGCGGCGCCGCGTTTTGGATGGGTGCGCTGGTGCGGTCGGGCGCGGCCCATCTGAAGCTGGTAACGGCGGCGCGGCGGAGCCTGCACGGTACCAGTACCACTAATATCTACGACCACAACCAGCGGGGGCAGCAGCAGCAGTCTGAGGGCGCGTTGGAACTAGCGGCCATCGGGCGACACGCGAGGATGGTGGCGTTGGCTGACTTCGTTGAGACCGTGTGCACGTGCGCGGGCTGGCTGGAGTCTCCCCTGCCGCGCTGGCTGGCCACGCCGAGGGAGCTGCTGGGGTGCGGGCCGGAGGGGCTGCTGGCGGCCGCGTGCAGGGCGGTGGAGCAGGAGGCCGGGGCGATTACTCAGGGGGCAGCGGCGCGGGGCAGCGGAGCAAGCGCGTGGGGAGTGGGCGGGGCAGGGGACAGCAGGGCTGCTGCGTCATCTCTGGCGGTCACAGATGTGCAGCTCAGCTTGGATGCACTGGTCAGAGGGCTGTTGGCGTTGGCGGGCACCGGGGGGGGGGGGGGGGGGGGGGGGGGGGCCGGGGGGGGGGGGGGGGGAGGGGGGGGGCGGGGGGGGGGGGTGGGGGGGGGGGGGGGGGGGGGCGGGGGGGCGGGGGGGGGGGGGCTCCTGAGGGTGCTGAGGGAAGGGGTGCCTAAGGAGTTTGCAGGCAGGGAGGTGGCGGCGCTGCAGGGGCTGGTGGAGGCGGCGGCAGCGCCAGGGGCTGAGGGCGGTGAGGCCGCAGAGGCGTTTCGGGAGCGTGCGAGGGCGTTGCGGGCAGAGTACCTGCAAGCGAGGGAAGGGGACGGGGCGGGGGAGGCGGCGGGGGAGGCGGGTGAGGGGCAGGGGTTGGTGATGCCCCGCGTGTGCGGCAACCCGGGGTGCACCAACCTGGGCGGGGCGTGCGAGGCGGAGCTGGGGCTGTCGCAGTGCGGGGGCTGCCGTGCGGTGCGGTACTGCGGGCAGGGCTGCCAGCGGGAGCACTGGAGGGCGGGCCACAAGGCGCTGTGCAAGCGGGGGTAGCGCCTCGCACTGGTTCACCGCGGTGGTGAGAGCTTTTTGCGAACTTCTAGGTTCCGTTTATAACAGCCGAAACCGTTGGCACGAGCACTGCGTGTCATGGATTACATGGAAGCCAGTGGTGCTTTGCTTGTAGTGCTGGACCTCCGAAACCAACTGGCCATGGCGGAGCGTTGCACAGCGGAACGTTCCTGGCTCTGCCTGTAGCAGTGGCCCGCTAACACGTGTGCATCTTAAGCACTGGCACCGGTGTCTTGACGAGCCAGAGGCATGTGTGCAGCGGTGTGCAGCTGCTGCCACAGCGTGGCGTCCGGTGCACGAGTGAGGGGCTGGCCTGCGTGTGGGCAGCTGCGGCCTTAAGTTTGTTGGCTTTGAGGTTGCACTTGCGGAAGGGAAACCCCTCTCGCCCTGTAACCGACTCCCTGGCTGCGAACTCTGAGCGGAGCGTGGGTAGCTGGCTGCTGCAGCTCACTTGCACGTCTGTGCTGTAACACACGCGTTGTGCCTTGCGCTGTGAAGTACCGGCATGCCATGTAGCGCGTTGCAATGCGGAAAGCGTGGGTAGGGGCGCTGCGTGTCATGGATACATGGAAGCATGTCATGGAAGCATGTCATGGATACCGGTACATGGAAGCCAGTGGCGCTCGTGATCTACTTGTCAGTGCTGGACCTCCGTTATCAACTGGCCGTTGCGGTGTGTTGCGCAGCGGAAGCTCCTGGGCCGGCCTGCAGCAGTTGCCCGCTGTCCCATGTGCATTCTACTCACTGCTACCGGTACCTTGGCAGGCCGGAGGCATGTGTGCTGCGGCAACCTCCCGGATGATGGTAGCCGGCGCACGCGTAACTGGTGACGTGCACCTGCGTGCACGGTACTGTGCACGGTACGGACGTGTACGGTACTGTGCAGTTGCAGCCTCATGAAATTGCAGTGGCCGGCGCACGCGTGGCTGGTGACGGTGGCGCTGGGACCTGGGAGGGGAGTTTGTTGGCTTTGATGTTGCACTTGCGGAGTGGAGAAGCCTCTCGCCGTGAACATTCCCTTACTGACTGCAGTCGGAGCAGAGCGTGGGTGAACGGCTGCGGCAGCTCAGGGGCACAGCTGCTCTGTAACCCGCCCTTAGAGGCCTTAGTGCCTCTGGGCTCCGGCTCGTACATGGGTCCTTACATTCACTTGCGGACCGAACCCTCGCCGTGTAACACTGGCTGACTGAGTGCCGTACCGGTAGACTAGACCAGGCTAGCGGCATCCATGCGGTGTTACTCCCCCGGTGTCAACACATGGGACAAGGAAAGCAAGTGCCGCCAGCTTGCGGATTGCCGTAGGCATCCTTCACAGACTGCCCCGCACCATCATACCCGGCACACTTGCACGAACGCAACAGCAGTACGAAGTCATCGCCTGACGTGCGAGGCTTGTCGGCATTGCATATACACTATTTATAGAGTAGGAACGGGCAAATATGGCAACTAAGCGCAGGGCAATCGCGCGCCCGCTGCACCACACATGCATGCATGCCGCACCTTGGCCGGCAATGGCCGACACTCTCAACGCTGTCACCTACGTCAACACACCATCGAGCACCACAACACCCAGTATACAACCCGCTGGCCCCCAACTGTAACACAGAAGCAACAACGTTGCTTGCGTCCAGACTAATTACAGGGAACCAGATGAGGAGTACAGCAGACACGCTGGAAATGCGGAAAGATGTGGCCGTGTCCAGGGATGTCTCCCCTGGCCATGTCACTCAATGCACAGCGGATCAAGCCGTACGCGAGATAATCACGCATGCACACATTCTTGCAATAATGTGCGTGCTCTCCACACGTCACCGGCGTATATGGGGCTCCTCACGCTACGTACGTTACGTAGCCACCGGGCAGGTGGTACGTAGCCACCGGGCAGGTGGCGCAGCACTGCCCCTCCTCCTCCAGACACCACACTAAACGTTTAGACTGGCAAGTACGCCACAGTAAACACGCACCACAGGGCTTGAACTCATCACCGCACCGGCATGCTGCCACCTCCACGAGTGCCGCCCTAGGTCATCAGTCCCCATGTCGGCACGAATGTATATAAAACAGCAGCATCAAGTTGCTCTAACAACAGCTTCAAGAGCTTGCCCAGCCGCCCGGGGCATGCATGTGCAAAATATCCCGAGATTGCTACTTACGTAGAGCAAGAGCGGCACTGTGCGGTCGCCGACACGTGGCACCTTCCATGCACTTATGCTGGACCTTTTGCATGCATCTCAAGAGGCAAGGTAGTCAGCACTTCAACAGAAGAGCCAGTAAAGTACCCAAGAAATGCAGTACAGAACCCCGAAGTAGCGGAAGGGCAACATGGCGACTGGGAGCTGTGAGTCTGACTGGAGGGTGAGGGGCCTTGGACCAGTAGGGCGAGGCAGGAGACCACCAGATATCTCTTCCCTCATCATGGGACGTGGGCTGGGAGAGCTTGGGGGCCCCGGGCTGGGAGGATTGGGGCTGGGCGGCTCAGGGCTGGGAGGGGCAGGGCTGGGTGGTTCTGGGCTGGGAGGGGTGGGGTGGCGAGGTGGAAGGCTTGGGGGGGCGGGAGGGGAAGGAGTAGGGCTGGGAGGCTCAGGGCTGGGAGGATTGGGGCTGGGCGGCTCTGGGCTGGGAGGGGTGGGGCTGGGTGGCTCTGGGCTGGGAGGGGAGGGGTGGCGAGGTGGAAGGCTTGGGGGGGCGGGAGGGGAAGGAGTAGGGCTGGGAGGCTCAGGGCTGGGAGGATTGGGGCTGGGCGGCTCTGGGCTGGGAGGGGTGGGGCTGGGTGGCTCTGGGCTGGGAGGGGAGGGGTGGCGAGGTGGAAGGCTTGGGGGGGCGGGAGGGGAAGGAGTAGGGCTGGGAGGCTCAGGGCTGGGAGGATTGGGGCTGGGCGGCTCTGGGCTGGGAGGGGTGGGGCTGGGTGGCTCTGGGCTGGGAGGGGAGGGGTGGCGAGGTGGAAGGCTTGGGGGGGCGGGAGGGGAAGGAGTAGGGCTGGGAGGCTCTGGGCTGGGAGGGGTAGGGCTGGGCGGCGCAGGGCTGGGAGGCGCGGGGCTGGGAGGGGTAGGGCTGGGAGGCGAGGGGTTACGAGGTGGAGGACTTGGGGGTGCTGGGCTAGGGGGGACGGGGCTTGGGGGGGAGGGGCGTGGGGGCTCGGGGCTCGGGGGTTTGGGGGGCTCGGGGAACACCAGAAGGCCTGGCGTGTACGCGACCGTCGTGTTGGGTTTGGAACCCAAGACGTGAAGGAGGAAAGGATTCCCGCTCGGGAGAGAGAGCCGATAGGTGCCGGACACGCCAGCTGCTGAACCGTACTGGTAGGGCTTCGAGTCGATGGTGCCTTGGGCCCAGGTCCTGCGTGCACAACGGCACATGCATGCATGCGCGCAGGTGGGGTAGCAGGCAATGGTATGTGTTGGTTGCAGTGCCTGACTTGCATTGGAGGTGGATACCAAGCAAGCGGGCTGCAGGGACGGACCACACACAAAGCGGAGCGGGCTGGCCAGTGAGGACGGACCCCGCGCGCACACTGGGGGCATACCACTCGCCAGCAGCTGTTGCCAAACCCTCCACGGTAACCCAACAAGGCAAGCGGTAGATCACACACGAGCGCCTCCACTCACCAGCTTAGGGCGGGGCCGCCCCGGGCCGTTACCACGCGGTCGGTGCTGGTGCCCTGGAACACGACTTGCAGCACCATGTCGTACTCCGCGCTTGGGAAGGACGTGACCGTGTACGCGTTGAGCAAGGCGTCAGTGGGGGGCACGTCTGCAAGCACGGCACGGCACGTACGGCACGTAGGTTGGGCGTGTGGGTGGGGGACGGGGCCTGGGGGGTATGCAAGGCGCGCATGCGAGCGCGGCACGCAGGCCGGACTTGGGGCAGCACGACCAGCAGGAGCGGGCAAGGGCCGTTGTGTGTGGCCAGGGTGGGAGGGTGGCTGCTGCTGGAGGCCGGCGGTACGGCACGAGCGGGGTTCGGGACGTACGGCATGCAGTACACGGCAGTGCATGCAGTGCATGGTGGGAGCAGCGTTCGGCAGGCTGCTAGTTGGTTGAGGTGCGACACCATACCGGCTGCATGCAGGTACAGCATGGCGTGCACAGTGCGCACGATGGCGCGGCTATCTACGCCAGCACCGCTCTGCATCAAACAGACTGCATCGGGTGCGCCTACTGCCGGCACAAGTAAGCGAGTACGGTCGATAAACCGCTTCACATAGAACTCACATAGGAGGGCGGCGTCGCCAGCCGCGTTGTTGTTAGAGCCTTGCCCGTCAGTCATTGCGTAGACTTGAATGGGAGAGCTGCTGTTGTAGATAAGCAGAGCGCCGACGGAGATATCGAACGTACGAGCAATTCCGCCGTCCGTACTGAAGTTGGAACACGAAATGGAAGGGTACGATTGGCACTGATACTGGTTGGAGATCGTTGTGGCTAGCCCGAGAGCGGTGTTCGGAGTGACAACCGGCGGGAAGTTCCGGAACAACACCTCTGTGCCCATAGCTGCGACCGGCCGCACTTGCTCGAAATCCAATTCGCACTTGGCACCTGTGGTAGGAAAGGTGCATGCGTTTTGGTGGGGTGGGGGAGCGGGGGGGGGGTGGGTGGGCCGAGGGGGGCGTGGGCGGCAGGGGGGGCGGGACGCAGATGGCGCAAATGCAGTCTTTGGGGTATCGAACGAATGTACGTAGGCCCAGCTGTCGCTGAGCTGGTCCTGTTGGAGCACGCAGTATTGCTATTCGTACGTGTCAACTGCAAGGAGCAGCCAAGCGTCCCTACACATGACGGTGTGCATGTTGGGGCAATCATGCAGGTAGAGGCCGCAGGTTCAGGAGTGGCAAGTGAGTAGGTTGCCAGCCACAGCACATGATGCGCGCGCGTAACAGCTGCACACGTACTATGCGCTGATGATGCCACTTGGCGGCGGTCGGTGCCATGCATTTGGCGCTCAGACTGCACCCACCAGCAGTGAAGCTCTTGCAGGTGGCCCCGGCAATGACCGCAAAGGGCTGCGTGCCATCCAGCCGCATGCGCGTCAGGTCTGTCGAGTTGGCTACGTTGGCCCTTATGTAGAACGTGTCGTACGGCTGCAGGGTGACGGTCTTGGCGCCTGAGCCTGAGCTGGTGTTGAAGGGCAGCACCCCAGACGGCACGTTGGTGAGGGTGATGGTGGTGGCAGACGCCCCAGCAGCCAGGACCAGGAACTGGTGGACCGGGTTCTTCCGCACCAGCACTATGCGGTGGCTGCTGCCCAGGGTGTCGGTTGGCAGGACGATGCTGGCGCCGGAGCCGACGCTGGAGTGGGCCATGGTTGCAACGCTGACGGGGGCCGAGGACGTCATGACGATGGCCCTGCCGGGGGAGACTCCCGGGGCGGGGCCGGTGCCGGACGCGGCGCTCCCCCCCGTCAGCTGGATGGTCTTGGAGTAGAGGTCGGGGTCGCCGGCGGAGCGGTCCAGGGCCACGGGCCCGGTGGGGCAGGCCCCCGTGGGGCAGGTGGGGAAGGACACGGAGATGCCGCCGCAGCCGGGCGTGGGGCAGTAGCCTGTGTGTTGCGGGGGTGCAGTTGCGTGTGGACACAGCACCATATTGTAAAGCAGGCGCGAGTGGAGGGCGAAGCAAGTGGCTTGTCCAGCGATAAGAAGCAAACTGCAAGGCAGGTTGCGGCTGCTAGCTGTTGAGCCGCTGAGAGGGCATAACAGTGGCCTGCTGTGTGTTGTGGGGATGCAGTGTGTGGGGACACGCACCCGGCGGGCAACAGATACGGCAAGACCCGCGTTTGCGTGTTGCCGTGAAGAGCGCCACCTGTGCATGCGTGTCCCGTCGCTCGTGGTTACTTTCAGTTAGAGCAACGCACCTGAAACCAGGATACGATTGGTTGTGTCCGGGACGCCTGAAGCCGTGAGGACCGGGAATCTGTGGAGGAACAGCAGTACAGCAGGGAGATCAATTAGGTCAACACAGAAACAGGCGTGGTGCAGAGAAAGAACCTGAGCATGCAGGCCGTTAACAGGCGGGAGGCCAGGGCTCGGAGGGCTGGGCCCGGGCCGGATCCGACAGGACAGGACTTAGGAGGCACGTGGGACTCCCAATTGTATCGTACACATGGGTGTGTGGCACCGGGCAGTGTACTCGAGGGAACAGAATATTGCATGCTGCCCAAATGCAAGCGTTGCTGTTTCTCTGCGTGCGCGCTGGCGTGACCAGGTGCAAGGCTTGGCTCTAAAGGCAGGGACCAAGTGGGAGCTGGGATCCTCGCCTGGGAACCCACAGCCAGCAGCCACGTAACCCAGCAGTAACCCAGCAGACTTTGTGCCGCACTCCCCGACTTACGCAATGAGAAAGTCGGTACCGACCGAGCTGGGTATGTCAGCCGTTGTTGCGCCGATCAAGGACGCCATGTACAGCAGCAGCAGTGCCCTTGCCGCCGTCCCAACCTGCCAACAGCTTGTCCTCGCTCCGAGCATGCGCGCGAAGCGGTCCGGCGTACCTTCGCGAAAGGAAAGAATCAAGTTACCGCAATTGTAAGAGACTTTTCTTCTGGTCAACCGCCGCGGCCCCGCCCGTGTTGGTTGGAACGACCAGCAGGCAGGCAGTAGTCCACGGTAGTCCTTGCTGGGCTGTAGTCCTTGCATCTACCTGCTGAATTCTTGGCGTCCTTGAGCCATTCACTTGTGTCCCTCTGTCTTGTCTTCATGCTGTGGGACGGCGCTGAGGCGCAAAGTAGCCCGGGTACCCTTTCGTCTTCTTCGGCCGGACGGCACGAGCAGCGCGCACGAGCAGCGCGCACGCGTTACTATCGACTTGTGTTATAGAGTCTTAAACTCTTGAAGGTTAACTGCGAGGTTTGACTAGTGGCTGAGCCGTATATGCGCGCTAATCTAAAGGTAGACGAAGGGACGTGGCATAGAACGGGCGATTTCGGTATGAAGATGCGGAGAGCATGCAAGTATCGCAGCTTATTACACAGTCAGGTATGCTACTGCACCTTAAAACGCGTCCTGTGCAGAGTACTGCAATTTTGCATGAGCCCGTTCTGGCCCGTTCGCGACTGTCTAGTTCCGACGGACCAGGTGTCAGTAGTGGTAATTGACTACTTCACCTCAACATGACAGTGCTCCAATACTTTGGCACGAGTTGCAAGCTATGATGCAGAACACGCACAAAAGCAGCGGCAAAGCATGCAGGTAGGGAGCGCACCTACGCGTACGTCGGTGCGTGCGTGTCACGCACACAGGCCGGGGACACTGTTTGCTTTGCACTTCCACATCGCATGTAAGCTAGCTCAAAGTAGACATACCTTCTCGGCAATGCCTGCAAATGTTGGCAGTGTGGCCGACTCCACGATGCGGCAGTGCCCCGCCGCACCACGTGCGTCTGTGACCGTGATGAGCGTGGAGTGGTATCTCGGCCACACGCACTGAATGCCATGCCTGCGCGGATGCCGGTGCGTGGGGGAGGGGGTCACAGAGTGCATGTACGGCAGTCGAGTACAGGCAAATGAAAATGTCCAAGGCGGCATTCCGCTGTCTTGGGCCGTTGGCTCTAGTTCCGGATACCGGTACACAGACTGGCAAGCTGCTTCGTCTGTCTTCCTAATTCCTACCGCCTAGCCCCCCAGCCCCCCTCACCAGCGGCGCCTCCGGTGCCCCTCCGTGCCGTGCCGCGTCGGCGACCCCCGGCTGTCCCTGCTGATGACCATGAGACCGTGCAGAGGTCGTGGGCACCCAATGCAGACGCATGCAGTGCAGTCGCGCACGTGAAGGTCTGCGGGGCGGAAAGGGGGAGCGGAGACCATGCACCTCGGTCGCCGTGGCTAATGTAGCGTCTTCGTCAGTCGGGCTGGCTGGAACCAGTGCCAAACAGCAGGCTTGGCGAAGCCCCATGACATGGTGTGGTATACCGCTGGGTGTACACTGTACAGCGACAGTCCCTGCCGCACCTGCCTCGGGGTCCCACCTGCTATTACTATGGGTGTTTTACCGGACGATGAGATAGTGGCATGCAAACCCGTGCCACGCCCTGATGCTCCCTCACACCCCAAGTCCCCAGTACCGCACGCACCCCCCCCCCCCCACACACACACCTTGTCCCACCTTGCCGCCCACCTTGACCATACATCCGTGCTGACTACTCTGGGCAGCAGTACCTGATGCGCCCGTGTCACACCTCCTCAACCAAGGGCATGCCAGCACTTTGGCGCGCAGCCGGGTGCCAAGACCTACTGCCCTCCCCACACCCCAGCACCGCACACCCCCCGCCCAGCGTCCTGTCCATTCCCCGCTCACCTGGCCAACACACACGCAACGCACCTTCCGTCCTCACGGGGAGCGGCTCAGCGCCGCTCCGCCTGTGGCTCCCCGCCCTTGGTGCCACCCGCAGTCCGCTCCCCTGCCAGTCTCCTGGTCCGACTGGCGCACAGCGCGTTAGTACCCGCTGGTAGCGGTAACGGGGTGTACTGCCGTCGCTGGCGCGCGGGAGAGCGCGCCTGCCCTCCCCGCGTTCCTGCACATATGGAATGGGGGCGTGGATAATGTGGTAAGGGTCGCGGCATCGGCACTGGTGGCTTGCATTCCTTGTTCCAAGTTCAGCAATAGAAGAAATTGGTGGAGGAGCAGCCATTGGTACGATGTATCGCGTCAACGTACGGCTGGCCCCTACGTAGTGTGTGCACTGCATCGTGGCCACGCACCCACGCTTGCGGACTCAACGGGGGCAAGAGGGTCCCCCGGGCTGCTGTCGCCCAGTCGCCCACCCTGCCCACGGCCCACACATGTAGTAACGGTGCTCGCCTCTCAGTCATGTTCAAAGTGCAGCGGCTGATAGCACCACTGGTTACCTAGAACAAAGCACCGCGAACTGATGGTGTGGAGCTCACATGGGCTCCCAAACTGCCGACGCGGACCCCAGGGCTCCGTGTAAGACCCAAACTAGATAGCCCAGAAGCCCACCGACCTTAACTCCGCTGGGGGTAGCACGCATGGGCACCAGCTGGGTAACTGGTGCCCATGCTGACACCTGTCCCGCGTGCAGGAGCACCCAATTGGTCAGCTGCATCTTGGCTGTGCCCATGCTGGAACCTTTCCCGTGGTGGAGTGCCGGGGCGCCCAGTCAGTCCACCACGTGCCTCGGTAACCTCCCCTGCTGCCAAGCCACTGCGTCATTGTGGGATCCTGGACTACCCTCTATTTGCGTGAACCATGTGGTTTAACAGGGCATTCTGTTGGATGCCTTGCGCGTTCGCTCTGCAGCTTAAGCAGACGAAAACTGGACTTTGCGCCACCTGGCAGTTGTGATATAAACATGCGATGGTAAAGAATAATCTGATCTTGTGTACATGCTCGCCTGCTCACGCCGGACTGGCGCATGCAATTGTGTCGGGATGTTCCCGGTATTGCCAATGTTGCTGACCCCTCGCTCGTATCATGATTTATTGCTTATGACCTTGTTACAGCACACTCGATCAACACTGCCTGCCGTGTTGCTGTAGTTTTTAGGTCGAGAGCAATCACCATGTTCCGCAACGCGGCCAGGCGGCTGCTAGCCGTGGGGCAGCGCACCATTAGCTCCTCAGCAGTTGCTCTAGAGGAGGCAGCTGTTCCTGCGGGCCCCAAGGAGTTCGCGGAGGCCTGGACCAAGAAGGCCCCGAGCACCCTCGCTGTGCCCGAGCTCCCCAGCAACTTCACCAGCGTTGCCACGGAGAACCAGACTCAGGGCGATCTATTCCCAGTCAACTTCTACACGCCTCAAAGCGTCCTTGCGGACGGCGTGAAGAAGGACGGTGTCACGCTCCCGGGCATTGATGGCTACTTCGGGATTAAGGCCAACCACGTGCCGATTATCGCGCAGCTGCGCCCCGGCGTTGTGGAGCTGTCCAGCGGTGCTGAGACGGAGAAGTTCTTCATCAGCGGTGGCTTCGCGTTCGTGCACCCCAACGGTGTTGCCGACATCTGCGCGCTCGAGGCGGGCACGCTGGACCAGTTCGACTCCGCAGCGGTCAAGTCGGCGCTGTCGGCCGCTTCCTCGGCTCAGGGCCAGGGCGACGAGTACGACCAGGCGGCCAACCGGGCAGCGCTGGAGCTTTACGGTGCCCTGGACTCGGCCCTCGACAGCAAGGCCTAAGCGCGCAGCCCAGGCAGAGGTGGCGGCCTAGCATGCAGCTCGTGGTGTGGCAGGAGATGCTCGGGCGCTGGCATAGTGAGCGGCGGGCGGGCGGGGCAGGTCTGTGTTGGGTTGAGGCTGCAACACCAGTGGGGTGGAGCGGCGGGGCGTAGCCACGTCCCTCTGGACAGGCCGGTGGATTGCCTGGCGCAGCGCTGGCCATGCTAAGTCGTTTGGTTGGTCGCTGCTGTTGCCGCGCGCGGCTACCGTGTGGCGCGGGGAGGCTGGCGGTTGAGGAGCGGATGGGTAGAGATCGGGATGGTGTCCACGGCCACCAGCAGGACCTTGCAGCGGGCAGGGCGCTTCGGGGAGACTTTCGGGGCCGGACCTGGTCTCTAGCGTCATGTGTTCAGTGGCAGCCCATCTGGGTCACCACAATGGCTTATGTACAAGGAGCATTTGTGCCGTTGGCACGAGTCGTTGGGTGGGGGTGGGGTGAGTCGGGTCAGGTGTGGTGACAGCGCCGGCCCACAGCCGGCATTGGAACCGTCCGGACGTTTAGCGGGTACTCGTATAGCAGGTTAGATTGTTACTTGGTATCTGTTTGTTTGTAGGAAAGTCGAGGTCCAGGTACATGCGTGGGGAGGCTGCAAGGCACCGTACGCTGTTGGGCATCTGCGTGCCTGATGACACAATTATGGCGCGCGCTCACGTGCATCAAGGACTGGAAGTCTGTAAGTCGGCATGGTTGAGCTAGCTCTGTCTCTTTCTGTCGACGTGCGCCAGGGGTGCGGGGGAGCAGCGGTTCAGACGAGCCGGGGCGGGCAGAACACGCTTGTGGGTGGCGGAACGCTTGTGGGAACGTGATGGGAGGGACGTCAGGACGCCATCGCATCCCAGCTCGTCATGTCATGCAGCTATTGCTTGCAGTTGCAGCAGGGCCACAGGGGTTCGGGCCAGGGCGTCGGTTGCCACTGTGTAGGGTCTGCCGTACCTGCGCTAACCCGCACAACCGCTGGTGGTCAAGAGGTCCAAGGCTCCAAGCGCCGAAGGCAGCCAGGACCAGCATATGACCTATCAGGCTAACATATCTAGACATGACTATAAGAGCGCTGTAGGACCATGTAATGGGTTGCGCGACCAGTTCCACAATGTCGGGGGAGAGCCTAACGCCAAACGCTGCCGATAGGGCCAGCCAGCCAAACAACAATCCTACAGGTGCAACCGAGAAACAAACTACAATTACAAATGGACCTTCGGATGTTGCGGCTCTCGCGGGTGCCTTGTCGAACCTGAATGTTGCCGACAAACCAGCGGGGGCGCCCCCGGCAGCTGTACACGATGACAGCTCCAGCTCTAGTGACTCGGACACAGAATGTCTTATGTGCGGGCTCGTACCCGGAGAGCCTTCCCGCTCCACCCCGAGGCGCGCGGCCTCCCCCGCACAGCCTCGACCGGGCGATGCTCAAGTGGGCCTCCTGTACGACAGCTGCATGGAGCTGCACGATGGCCCAGGTAAGCAGGGACCAGGATGAGGGAGCGCCATTGGACAGGATTATGTAGGGGGTTAGCTCGCTGGGGCACAGGCGGGCGGAGGTGCAGGCAGGCCACAGGGGTCTATGGGCGTGGACTCCGGGGCAGCGAGGGTTGGGGCGTAGGCGACATGCACCGCGTCGGCCTTTGTCATTTGCAATATGTATCCTGCTTGGACGTGTGCAGCGCTTTTGAGCTACACTCCCTCTGCCCTTAACGCTCTCGTGCTGCCACTAATGCCCCATCTCCGTATCACATACGGAGCACGTGGAGCCATGTCGCCCCCTTGCGTTCCTAGCCTTGTCTTGGCATACGCTTAGTCATCCCTGCACCGTATCCTACTGTGCAGAGCACGTGGAGCGGCCTGCCCGCGTGATCGTGCTGTACGCCAAGCTGGAGGAGGAGGGGCTGCTGGAGCGCTGCAGCAGGCTGGTGGCACGGCCGGTGGGTGTGGGTGCAGACTGCGGAGTGCGTGTGTGGAGGGAGGAATGGTGCGGCATGATGAATGTGCGTTGCGCCTTCGGCAGCAGTGGTTCACTACAGCAGGCTGGTGGCGCGGCCGGTGGGTGTGGGTTGCAGGTTATCGTGTATTGGTTTTAGATGCTCATTGTGACTTGAGCGCTGCAGCACGTTGGTGGCACGGCCGGTGGGTGCTGTTGCGGAGAACAAGTGCTTCGTGCGGGAGGCGGTACGGGGCGGCGGGGTCAAGCAGCTGTCGTTGGCAAGCGGTGTGGCGTATGGGCTGCTGGGGCCGATGGAACAGGCTTGTGGCAGCGCCGGTGGTGTTGGAGAAGAAGGTCGTGTAAGGTGTGGGGGGTGGTGCGGGAGGATGCAGTGCTTGGTGCGGATGTGTGTGCCGCCTTTTGCGGTGCTGCAGCAGGCTGGTGGAATGGCCGTTCGGTGCTCCTTCGGTAAACAGGGAGGTTTGGTGCGTAGAGCGGAGGTGGGATGGACGTAGGTGCGGAGCCATTGGCAGCACTCAGCGGTGAGGACTGCTGGTGCTGCTGCACCAGGCTGGCGGCGAGGCTGGCGGGGGGGGCCTGATTGCCGTGAAGCCAGACGGGTTGGTGCGCGTTTGGGGTGCGCGGAACAGCCATCACTGTGTGCCGGTGCACAATGCCGGCATGGCCTCAGGGTTGCTCTGCATTCAGGGCGGCTAAGCCCTCACAGCCACACAAACCAGCAACTGTTACTCGGTTGATAAGCTGCCTGTGTCTGCGATAAAAACTCCCATGCGCGCAGGCCACGGACTCTGAGCTGCGGTTGGCCCACAGCGCGGAGCACATCAAGAAGGTGGGGTCTATGTAAAAATCAAGAAATTAAAACCACAACAGTGGCTGGAAGGACGGGGAGTAACGCACGGTGGGGTTACCCAATTGGGGTTTCCTTCGGGGTCGCCGTCCTGCCTCCTCACGTCCGTACGACCACGCCGCCGCCCCTGCTGGCAGGTCGACGGCATGTTCGCGGCGCAGTACAAGCGCCGTACGGCGGACCTGCGGGACGAGCAGTACTGCTTCGCCGACGGCTGCGGCGACCTGTACCTGTGCGCGCACACCGCAACGGCGGCGCGGTTCGCGGCGGGCTGCTGCATAGAGGTGGGTACGGGCATGGACGCGAGTGCATTGCTCGTAGTGTTATCTACGCGGTGTCCAACCTGCACCTACACCTGTGTGAGTACACCGCAACGGTGGCGCCGTATGATATGGACTGCTGCAAAGAGGTGGGCACGGCGGCGGAACGCAAGTACGTTGCGCTTTATCTGCCCACAGATATTTGGGCTGTTCCTGATGGCTTGAACACAGCCGCACTACAACGGGTTGGTTGCGTGGAGCGCTGCCTACTGACAAGCCGCTCAGCGGCGCTACCAGCTTGCGTACTCCCAGCACTGGGCGCGTGTCCGCCCCACACCCCACACCTCACACGCTGCCCCCTCCTCTCCGGCACACAGGCCACGCTGGCGGTGTGCCGCCGTGCCGCACGTCGCTGCCTGCTTGTCCCTACTGCCATTACCATGAAGGCGAAACATGTGTTGTAGACTGCGCCTGCTCCCTATTGCCGAAATCCCTCCCTCTCCCCTCGGCCACACCAGGGCACGCTGGCTGTGTGCCGCGGCTCCGTGGCTCGCAGCCTGGCGGTGGTGCGCCCCCCCGGCCACCACGCCGAGTGCGAGCGGGCCATGGGCTTCTGCTTCTTCAACAACGTGGCGGCCGCCGCGCTGACCGCGCTGCAGCAGCCAGGTGAAAATGGAGGGGAGATGGGGGTAGGGGCCAGGAACCGTTGGCAGGGGGAGAGAGGAAGGGGAAAGGCGCAGGGTTGTCTGATTCTCCAACAACGTGGCCGCGGCGGCGCTCACGGCGCTGCCACAGCCGGGTAGGGAGGGGACACCGTGTGTACGGTATGTATGCATGGAGCGGGTAGGGGGCCATGGGCTTCTGCTTCTTCAACAACGTGGCCGCCGCGGCGCTGGCCGCACTGCAACAGCCAGGTAGGGGCAGGGAGGGAGGGAGAGAGGGGGAGGGAGCAGGGGGGCAGGGAGTGCATGCATGGCAAAAGGTCCAGTAGCCTCAGGCTTCTGCTGCGTTCCCCCTGTGGCCTACCACTCCGCCATGCCCTGCACCTCAACGCTCAACCCCACCCTCCCCTCCGCAGGCATTCGCAAGGTGGCGGTGTTGGACTGGGACGTGCACCACGGGAACGGGATACAGGTGGGACAGCTCGGTAGGGCTGGGTGGGATGGGACAAGGTACCAAGCGGGTGGGGCGAGTCGCGAGCGGAGAGAAGGCAGAGACGATGCCAGGCGCCTTGAGTGTATAGCAGATGCGGTGCGGGATGCACCACACCCTAAGCGGTTTAGTGTGTGAGTTTTAGCCTGTTGGGTGCACTGTACGCACATGTGCCGCACGGCTCTGGTGCCCTCCCAGGCGGAGTGAGGTTGGTTTGTAAATCCTGCATGGCGCACGAGGATGGGAGGAACAACTGGCAAGTCAAAATGCCGCACGCTGCTGACCGGCTGACTGCTGGCCGTGCGCTTGCCGTACCCGTACGCAGAACATCCTGTACGACCGGGCCGACGCGCTGTACATCTCCATCCACCGCGACCCGTCCAATTTCTACCCCTATCACAGCGGCTTTCGGGACGAGCTGGGGACAGGGGCAGGTGGGCGGGGGTGGGGGCGAATACCGGGATACGTGAGGTCAAAGGAGGTTGGTGGGACTGGACAGTGTGGGAGGTGGGGGAGGGTGGGGGCGGTTGGGCAGCTGGTCAGGGGAGCGGACGGGTTGAGGTGGGGAGGGACGGGCAGGGGCAGGTAGGCAGGGGAGGTGACGTGTGGGGGCGGCGGAGGGTGAGGAGACAGTGGAATGTGTTTGGTGGGGGAGGTCGCAAGGCGGGGTGGGGTGGGCAGACTGAAAGGGTGTTGCACAGCCTGTGCTTCTATGGTCGTCTTCCAGGAGCCCCACGCTCACCTTACCTCGCTTCCCACATTTCGTTACCGGACGTCTCCTGCCTCGCTCCCCGTTTCTCCCCACACCCGTCGTGGGACGCCCCCTCCTACGCACGCCCCCCTTCTTCACGCTGTGGCCTTGCCCCCTCCCCCTAGGCACCGGCTTCAACGTCAACGTGCCCTGGCTGGAGCGCGGCATGCGGGACGCAGACTACAAGGTGAGGTGCCAAGGTGTCAGTGGTGTGGGATTGTGCGCAACACTGCCGTAGGCGCAGCGGCGTAGCGGCGGGAGTGCAGAGCGAGGCATAAGGGCCGCAGACTACAAGGTACGTGGGTGCAGGGGGTACGTGGGTGCAAGGGGTACGTGGGTGCAAGGGCTGTAAAGGTGCCGTGGTAGTGGCGTGCGCTCTAGGCCCCGTGCCGCGCTGCATGCTACAACAGCGGGGTGGGTGCGGAGGTGGGAGCACAGCGGCAGGGGTTGCGGTGCGCACCCCTGCGAGACTGCAAGGTTGGTGCTGGGGCAAAAGAAGTGGAGGTGGTGGACCGCTGCGTGATGGCGTGAACCGCTGGTAGGCTCAACGCCATCGCCCGTTACCTTGAACGTCGTTTCGTACCTCCTCCCCTCTACAGGCTGCCTTTGCGCTCGTCATCGAGCCCATCCTGGCCGCCTATGCCCCCGACCTGGTGCTGGTGGCGGCGGGGTACGACGCGGCGGAGGGGGACCCGCTGGGAGGGTGCAAGGTGAGCAAGCAAGCAAGGAGCGGAAACAAAGTACTAGTAGGAAATAGGAAGTAGGAAATAGTAGTGCATAGTGCACCCGTGCCATCCAGGGGCGGCAGGGTGTGGCCACGCGCTAGGCGGATGCAAGGTGGGCCACCTAGGGGAACGGGAAGGGGATGGGGTGGGTCAGAGCGGACACAGGCCGCAGTTGGGCGTGGGGAGGAGGGAGTCGGAGGGGGACCCGCTGGAAGGGTGCAAGGTGGGGCCTGGGACTGAGAGTTGGAGGGTGGGGCCACCAGGGGGTACTGCAGGGTGGGGCTACGCGCTGGGGGGTGCAACGTCGGGCCAAGTGCTTGGGGGTGCACGTGGGGCCACTTTGTGGGGTAGTGTGGGCCGGAAGGGACCCGTGGAGCCGACCGGTGGGCGGGTGCAAGGTAGGGGGTGTAGGGCAGGGGGCGCTGTAGCGTTGTGAGAGTCTCGTCACCCTCCTCCTACCCCCTGCCAGCCCCCTGCACCTGCACGTTGGATGCTGTAGTGCACCACAGACACCATGTCTCGCTTTGCCGTGCTCTTGCAGGTCACGCCCGACGGCTACGCGTGGATGACGGAGCGGCTGCTGCGCCACGCGGGGGGCAGGCTGGTGCTGGCGCTGGAGGGGGGCTACAACACCAGGTGGGCGGGTGTGTTTGGGTGTGTATTGACGCGTGTGCAGCGCAAAGGCACAGAGGTGGATGGGCAGGCTGGTGCTGGCGCTGATGGGCGAGTACAACACGAGGTGGGGTTGCGTGTGTAAAAACTGGTGTGCAGCATCGAGGCAAAAATGTGAGGTGGTTTGGCAGGCTGGATCTGGCGCTGGAGGGCAGTTAAACGCTAGCTGGGTGGTCGTGGGATTACGTGGATGAAGGCATGTGTGCATGGTGGGCAGGGGTGGCATGGGGTTGCATGCACGTGTGCTGGCTGGTGCTGGCTAAACGGCCATAACGACTACAACACGTGGTGGATTGTGGGGAGGAGTGTGCGCTAGAGGGGGTGGGCACTAAAGGGATTGTTGGCGAGGGCGGTCGGCAGAGCAGGGGCAATGGATTTGCTGCCTGGCGCTGCAGGCTAGAGGATCAAGCCTTGAGTGGTTTGGGCACGGGTCACCTTCCTCTGTCCCCACGCGCCTACCCAACTGCACGGTCACACAATTGTCCCCGTACCACACAGGTTGGCGCTCTACCTGGGGCTGCACTGCCGCTTTTGCTGACTTACCCAGATTATACCACATGACCACGAACAAGTCAAAAGCAGCTATACCTAAAGTGGAAACGCTGACCCGCTGGACTCGCAGGATGACGTCACTGTGCGCCGCCGCCTGCCTCCACACGCTGCTGGCGGGCGCAGCGCCGCCGCCCTCGGCCGCCGCCACGGGCCCAGGCAGCTCCGCCGTGGCATCGCCCGGCGTGGCTGACGTGCTGCCGTCCGCCCACTGCCACGACAGCCTCAAGCTGGTGGGTTACGCCATAGCTCGTTCCCCGTCTTGTGAGGGTAACGGTGGGGGTGTACCGCTTGGCCGTTAGGCCAGGCCTAGTTCTGCGCCCGCTGCATCTTTGCATAGGCCCCTTGCGGACCTCCTCCCCGCTGCCCCTACCACGCCATCTGATTTCCTGACTTCAACGCCGCCTCAATGTCGGGGCTACGAGCCTCCTTGCCGCACTTGCCGCTGCGTGTCGTCCATACACTGGCCCCTCCTCGACACCCCTGCCTCTCCTCACCCGACCCCACCACGCTGACCCCATCCCCCTTCACCCCCAGCCCCACCCCACCCCTACCTCCCCAGGTGTTTGGGGCGCAGACGCCCACTTGGTGTCCCGTTTCGGAAGTACCACTGTAAGCCCCTCAGGAAGATCGCGACACTAATTCCCACTCCTTCCTGACCAACCCTACCACCCAGGTGTACGAGACGCAGGCGGCGCACTGGGAGCCCCTGCGCGAACGCACGTGGGCCGAGGCATGGGACGCCTACCTGCAGGTGCGTGTGGGGTACCTGACTGGTGCAGGTGGGCGTGGGTTAACCGTTCATGGGACAGGTGGTCCAATTGGGTGGTTGGTGGGCCGAAGCGTGGGACGCACACTTGCAGGTGGGGGCGCGACCGGGGGGGTGTCGGTGTACATATGGGCTGCATCCCACGCCCCAGCGCTGCGACGGCTCCCGGTGAGTCCGGGGTGGACGTGTACCTGCAGGTGTGTGTGGGTTAACCACTGGTGCAGTGCGTGTGGGTTAGCTGTTTATGGGACAGAAGGTAAAAGGGGTTCAGGGGCATGGAGGGTTACCTGCAAGTGCGTGTGGGGTAACCAAGTGATGCAGGTGCCTCGAGTCTCCGAATCTCCAGGAGCAACAGTGTGCATCGGTGCTGCCAGTAACACCCGTTATGATCCTCACACTCGCCGTGCTGCCTGCCGCGCTGCCTGCAGGAGCTCAATGCCACCCTGCCGGCCTCCTCCGGCACCGGAGCCCAAGGCCCGGGGGCGCAGGGGGTGTCGCTGCAGGACGCATTCGCGGCGCGGCGGGCGCGGGCAGCGGCGGCGGCTGCCGTACAGAAGGCGGCGGCGGCGCGGAGCGCGGCGGCGGCAGCAGCGGGCGCGGCGGCAATCCTGGAGGTAGTCCGGCCGCCGTCGGCGGCGGCGGCGGTGGCGGTCACGAAGGTCACCGAGGAGGGTCCGGCGGAGGCGGGACCCAAGGGGAGTAGCTCGGTGGCGTCGGGTGTGGGGGGCCAAGGGGTGGCGACGGCGGTAGTGGGGCAGGGGAGCGGGGCGGCGGCAACGAGGGCGGGGGCCGAGGATGGGGAGGTGACGTCGCCTGAGCGGCCAGCTACGCAGGTGTAGTAGGATGCGGTGCGCGGATATGGGATAAACTACCCCCACACGGTGTGATTTCTCGTTTTGGGCGTGCACGGAGCGGCCTGACTACGGTTTCTTTTTTTGCCAGCGCGCACTGATGTCCCGAAGCACCAACACGAACCAATTGGAGCAAGGGAGCTCCTGCCTGTGCAATGGGAACGGGAGTCCGTGTTCCAACGATCCAGGACTAGCCGGGACCCGTCCTGTGGCCCATGTGACCGGACTGGGGTACTGGAAACGAACGGACGGGAAACCGGCTGTAAGACACACGTGCAGCTGACCAGTGTGAAAGCTGTCGAGTGAGGCACTGTGGTGCCTGGTCCTGGTCAGGACTTCCCTGGTCCTGGTGCCTGGTGCTTGGGTCTGTGTGCTGTCGGCACAGAACAATGTTGGACGATCGTTTCGACATTTGAGCGCGCCGGGCAAGGAAGAGACGGAGAGGGGCAACCCTTTCAAAGCGCGTTGCAGTGCAACACCAGGACGCATACGGTACGGACATCTGCAGATTCTGTAGTGAATATACCGTAGCTGGTTGCATAAAGAGCGCAAGCCAGGTGCCCTGCTGCGCGCGTGAAACATACAGGTGCATTCCAAACCACGCCACGCAACCATCACGCAACAAAAGCTGGCCAGAACACTCCATGGAAACTTAACACGCACCAGGACAGATGCACCATGTAACCTCCAGCCTGCTCCAGCCCGGTACCGTACGATCGGAGCTAGGACGCAACGGCTACAAGCACGGGGCAGTGTGCCATGCGTATGGATGTTGAATGCGGCATGCAAGGGCAGAGTGCCTGACTCTGCATTCCTGTAGCTGGTCGTGACACAGCAGGCGTCACAGCCTACGTTCACTGCTTCAGCCCACGCACTTTGCAAGAGCCTCGCTAACGGCGAAACTGTATCATAAGGTTATTCTGTGCGTGCACGTGAACACACAAACGACATCTGTACAGTACAACTCGGCCCAACATAGGGCCGGAATTGCGACCAGAGCAGGGGGGCCACACACCTCCCTTCAAGCCGCCCTGACCCGACCCTGACCCTGACAGCCCTGTTCAGATTCCTTCGTCCCACCAGGTACAGCACCCGAGCAACGGTGCAGATGTCGAAGGAGCAGCAGAGAGCAGGCCCGGCCCCAATTGCCGCGCTCAACCGATTCCCAGTGAACGCAGGTCCTGCGCACACTTCTGTGCGCCCGCACCATGTTCCCAACCTAGCCTATCTAGCAAACCTGAATCCGATCCCCAGCCTGACACCTGTGCATCGTGCCGTTGCATTACAACTAGCCTCAGGACGCAATCCACCTCAACCGCAGCGGTTAACTGCACGGCCCGTCGGCCCCTGCTGTGCCCATCCGACTCAATCTGCACCCGCCAGCAGCCCCTTCAGCCACGCCCCCACCTGCTGCCACTCGCATGTCTCGCGGGCTGGGGTAATGCGCCACTAGCCTCCCCACCGCGAACCGCACCTCCCACACACCCCACGGCGCCCCCTGCTGCTTCACTAGCCACTTGAGGATACACAGGGGAGCTCCCTGCTTGACCGCCGCCCCTAGCACAGCCTCCCCCAGCGGCATCCCCAGGCGCCTCAGGCACTCCATCGTGCCCCGGTCCCCATTCTTCGCCGCCGCAGCGTACCAGCTGCTCCCGTGCTCGTCAATGAACGCCGCTAACCCACCCAGCCCCACCAGGCCCTCCAGTGTCGCCGCACAACCCGCGGTCGCTGCTGCTGCTGCTGCTGCTGCGTCACGCGGCAGGTCCCACGCGTGCTGTGACAGCTGCTGCAGCAACGTGTGCCACACCCCACGGCTGCCCCCTCGCCGCCGCTGCCGTTAGCGGGCGCTCGCTTTCCCTATCTATCCAACATTGGCCACCCCGCCGCCGCCAGCAGCCGCACCGCCTCCACCAGCGCCCCGCTGTCCGCATGTGTATTCCTATGCCACTCGTCCGATGACCAGCAACGCCGTCGTCGGACCCAAGCCCAAGCCCTAGCACAGCGAGCTTACACCAATGTGCTCATTTTTTTATACCCCAGGAACAGGAGCGTGGGCGAGTGGTGAGCTGCGCGGTTACAAATTTTGCAACCGTTGAAGGCAGAGCTCGTGCACCGTACGGGAGGGATGCATGCACTGGCATGCACCAGGCAGTCGACCTTCAGCACGTCGTCTGCGCGAAGGCGCCGGTCCAAGCAACGCTTGTGCCCCCTCCCAAAACCTATTACCCAACGCCAGGTCCACGTGTAACCCATCCGCCCCCTCGTCCCCACGAGGGGGCATGTGCAAGGGGCTCCCCTGCTCACACCAAGGTGCTCTAGAGACCCTGGATCCAGACCTTCCATCAAGCGCCATGCTCTCGCCCCTTTGCCTCCGTACAAGGTCACACCGAACAAAGAGCTTCCCATCCACTACCAGACATAACACATTCCATTTTTCTACTGCACTAGGAGTTCGGTAAACTGGTATAATTTGCAAGGTGCTCCAGTTGGCCACGACAACTCGATAAGGTACCAGAGTGGACACAGTAGTGTCACTCGATTCAGCCGCCGCAAACGCATAGCAGTCACGTACCAAGTATAGATACTGTGCACCATCTCCGGTGTACTCGTGAATGCTGCACGACGCCAGTGCAGCAACGTGCACTGGATGCCAACACAACCCACAAACGCACCGCATCACAGTGGACTACCGTGTACCCATGTCCATCGCAAGATAGTGTGCTATAGGCCTTCACGTCCGGTACCCCCTGGCCGTGGCGCACTGCCAAATCAACACAGCAACCAAGCAAGCACAATGCACCATGTCACATTGCAACACTACGATACCAGCACACCAAAACAGCACCTTGCACCTTGATGCACACAACCGGCAAGGTCAGTACTGCGCCTCTGCTGCTGCACGACACCTTGCACAGAATGCAGCAACCCGTACGCCGCAAGGCACAGCTAGCGACCCACAGCGGCGCCACAGCAACACTGGCCCAGCGCTAGTCACGTCCCACTCCCCCCTACGCCGTGCCTCTCAACCCGCGCCCAAACCTCCATGCAAGGCCGCCCAACAGCACCACCACCACGCGCTTGGCAGCCACCAGCAGCAGCAACAGCACCGAGGCGAGGCCCCGTGCGGCTACGTGCACACGCCCCGTGCTCCTTGCCCCAGGCATCCCAGCCTCATCGCTGCTGTGCTCCCCGAAGCCGCTGCCACTGCCACCAGCAGCACCTACTCTCCGTTGCCCAGCAGCTGCATGCTCGCCCTGCTGCTCCCCTATCGCTTCTCCGCCCACCCGCCCCTGGACCCACGCCACCACCTCCTCACGCGCCCCGGAGCTTGAGTCCTTGTAGCAGCGGCCCTCGCGCAGGTCACCCAGGACACCATGCGCCTCAGGCATCCCCAGCACAGCTCCCTGCTCCACCAGCCGCTGCAGGGCGCACAGCGGCGCCCCTACCCTCAGCGCCGCCGCCATCGCGCCCTCCGCCAGCGGCGCCCCCAGCCTCCGCAGGCACTCCAGCGTGCCCAGGTCGCCGTTCCTGGCCGCGGCAGCGTAGCATGCAGCTGCGCTGTCGCCACCGTCCCTACCGTCCAACCCCAGACCTCCCAGACCCACCAGGGCCTCCAGCATAGCCCCAAACCCTGCTCTCGCGGCACCGGTGAGGGCTTGGCGAAGCAGGTCCGGTGGGGCGTCACTGAGGGGCAGCAGCTTCACCACCGCGCACCACAACGCCCAGGAGTGGCCCTTGCATGCAACCGCCATCAGCGGGTGCTCGTCGTCGCCACCCAGCGCAGGCCAACCCGCGGCCGCCAGCAGCCGCAGCGCCTCCACCAGCGCCTCGCTGTCAGCAGGGCAGGTGCTGGGCCACGCCCGGAGCACGTCGCACAGGGTCAGGCCCACGCGCGGGCATCCCGCCTGCAGCAGCCACGTCAGCATGGGCAGGTCGCCCCGCTGGAACGCGGCCTTGTAGTGCTGTGGCTGCAGCGTGCAGCCCATTGCGTCGATGAGCCAGGACGCTGTGGGGACGCTGCCCGACTCCACGGCGGCAGCCAGGGCGTCACCAAGCACCGCCTGGAAGCCAACGTCCGGGCCGGCGCCTGCGGGCGGCTGCGCTCGGCCCGCACGCAGCAGCAGCTGCAGCGCCTCCAGGTTGCCGTGCTTTGCCGCCGTCACGATGGCTGGGGGACTGCCCAGCACCGCCCCGCGACCCGCCAGCCACTGCAGCTTCGCCGCGCTGTCCTTGGGTGAGGAGGCAGCTGCGCACAGAGTCGCCTTGCTGCCCCAGGCTGCGTCTCCGGCACGGGGTAGGTAGCGGCCCTCACCCGCCTCCCCATCCTCAATCTCCAACCGGTGGACAAAGCTCACGTCGGCGTGCTTTAGCACCATCCAGAGCGCCATGTCAGTTCCCGCCTGGAAACCCCGATCGCTAAGCCACTGCATCCGGGACAGGTCGCCCGAGGCAGCTGCCGCGCCCCACACATCCGCATACCGAAGCGCACGCGGGTCCCCATGGATGCTTCTGCCCTGGGACCGCACCCACTCCATCTTGGCTGTGGCGTCGGGGGTAGAGGAGGCAGCGGCTGCTGCCATCATGCGCCGGCATATGCCACGCACCTTCTCAAACCAGAGGCCCCTCGTGTGACCCAGCGCCATGGCCACCCCGTATGAACAACCCTGCGGCAGCTCCGGCGGTAGCTTTGGCTCTTCTTCCTCTATCCTGCCCCACAGCAGCTCCCACGCCGCCTGCAGCCCCGCCAGGTCGCAGTGCCGCGCCGCCGCCTCCAGGGTGCGCCCCGGGTCCAGCAGCCCCGGGCAGCGCTGCGCCAGGGAGGGCAGCAGGTGAGCCAGGCCCCCAGCCACCGCAGCGGACCCAATGTCATCCTTCATAGCAGCGTTCTGCCCTGGAGAAGCAGCATCCTGGTGCAAGAGCTTCAGGTAGTGGTCTATGCGCAGCAGCTCCAGGAACAGGTGCGGCTGCACCGCCCGCCACACCGCCTCCACGCCCTCCTCCCTGCCGCAGCGGGGGCTGCCCACCAGCAGCCACAGCACGTGGCGCAGCGGCCAGTGGCGCAGGAAGGCCTTAAGGCAGGTGTCAAAGTAGGGCGGTAGCTGCTGGTTGAGGTGCACTGTGCGGTGGTGGGGCTGGCTGAAGCGCTCGGCTGCGTCCTTGCATGCCAGGCGACCACCGAGAGCAAGCTCATTGGGTGGTAGCAGGGACAGCACACGCAGGCGCAGCTCGGACGGCAGGTCGAAGGACGGGTGTACGTCCATTGCTGGCGGGGCCTGCGGGTTGGCAGGGGTAGCGGGTTGGCAGGGGTAGCGGGTTGGCGGGGGTAGCGACAGGAAGCCGAGAATGTGGTGTCAACATATCCGTTACGGGGAAAACGCAAATCCTAAAAAAAGACTATGACAAAGCGTTTCAGCATGTGTCTGATAGTCCCTTGCGTTGGACAGTCTATCGATGGCTCCTTCCGCAGATGCAACCGCATGTTCGAAACGCGCTCTCACCTCAGGAACAGGCAGAAAGGCGGGCACAGTTAATAAATATGCTTGGCGAAAGGATAAGTCTGGCCGAAGCTCACGACGAAAGCTTTTTCCGGTTTGAAGACGCACGGCTAGAACGTAAAGCGTAAGAGGCTTTCCTGCGCAGCTGATGTGAAAATGTATGGCACTGTTGATATATCTAAGTTGTAAGTGACGGTGCATTTGGTGTCTGCTGCCTGGTCTCCGAAGCTGAACGGTCGTACAGTACGTGGAGCGCACATTCTGGGCAGGTACTGGCTGGCCAAGGAGGAAGGAGCTTCCAGTGCCTCCCGGGTAAAGGCCCCTTCCCTTTCGACATGTCACAGGCGTGCACACACTCATACAGTAGGTTTGCCCTTTTAGAGCCCAACCCCGTCCACGCTCGCTGTGGAGGAACCATTGGCTCCCGAACACGCAAGGCCTAAAGAAGTGGGCCCAAGCACCGTACTCGATAGCTCACGACTCATACGAGTGCGTGCCCATGAATCAAGGAAAGCAGCCCCACAGTGGTGAACCTCACGCACTATAACGTTCAACCGGGCACAGGAGGCCACCCGCTGTGGTACAGGGGAGCTCCCCTGGCCTGGTACGGTGGTGCTTGCCATCAAAAATCTGTGCTGAGACAGCGTAGATACAGCTTGCAACCCACGCCACCGCGGCACAGGCAGGGGACAGGGGCACGCCTCACGCTGGGCAACCCCCGTAAACCGTGACCCTACCACACATACGTGCCATCGCCTTACCTTCCCTTGTGCTCCCTTCAAGTGCCACCTTAAGGCATTGGCCATCACGCACCGCACCCCTCACGGCGCCAAGACCACGCTCCGTGTGCTGCTCCTAGTGAACAGCCACGTGCTTACGCAACGTCGCAACCTCTTCCGCTACCCCGTTGACACAGGGACCCGCCTGCCCTTCCGCTGCTGTTACTCCTCCCACAACACACCGCCCTCGCTGGCGTCAGGCGCACCGGTAGTGAGCTAGCCCAGCGCCATCTACACTCCATTATGATGTAGCCAAAACGAAAGCACGAGGCAGGCGACGGCTGCCACTTCCCGCCAGGTTGACAACACCAGCCACCAGAACGCCGACCAGGCCAAACTAGTCGGAGCCTTACGTCCGGTCCCGCCGTTCCCACCGTCAGCCGCTTGCGCGCTCCGCCACTCCCGAGCGCCACTGCTGGCCGTAGCCGCGCCTCCACTCCCGCTGGGCCCCTCCCCTGACGGCCCAGAACCCGCCTCGTCACCATGCGACCCGGCCGCCGCCAGCAGCCCCTCAAGCCACGCCACAACCTCCGGCTGATCCCCGTAGCACCAGGACCCGCGCATGCGGCGGCTTCGGAACTCATCCGAAGCACCACGCACCTCAGCAGCCTCCCACAGCGCCCCCTGCTCCACCAGCCACTTGAGAGCGGACAGGGGAGCCCCCTCCCTCACCGCCGCCGCCAGCACCCGGTCCCCCAGCGGCACCCCCAGCCGCCGCAGGCACTCCAGCGTGCCCAGGTCGCCGTTCTTGGCCGCGGCAGCGTACCATGCCGTTGCGAGCTCACCGCCTCCAGCCTCCACCACCCCCAGCCCCACCAGGGCCTCCAGCGTAACCACACAGCCCGCCGCTGCCGCAGCGGCGGCCGCCTCTCGCGGCACACCCTCGCCCCGGCCGTGTGCGGGCGGCAGCAGCTCCAGCAGCTCCCGCCACACCGCCCAGGGGTGCCCCTCCTGTGCCGCGGCCGTGAGCACGTGGTCCGCCGCCGCGCCCGGATCTGTCCCAGACCCCACCTGCTGCTGGTGCTGTGTTGCGTCCAGTACGACTGGCCACCCCGCGTCCCGCAGCAGCCGCACCACCTCCACCAGTGCCTCGCTGTCCGCGGGTGTGTGGCTGGGCCACAGGCGGACCGCGCTGGTGAGGCTGAGGCCACCGCGCGGGCATCCCGCCTGCAGCAGCCACCGCACCATGGGCAGGTCGCCCTGGTGCAGGGCCTTGAACAGCAGGCTGGGGCTCAGGCGCGCGCCCGCCTGGCACAGCCACGCGACCGTCGTGATGCTTCCGGACTGTACGGCAGCTAGTACGGTGAGCGCCCACATCTGAGGCTCGTCGCAGGCGTCCAGGGACGCCTGGACACCCGGCAGCAGCAGCTGCAGCGCCTCCAGGTTGCCGTGCCTTGCCGATGCCAGCAGTGCAGCGTGGGAGCCAAGAGCCGCCCACCCCTCCGCCAGCCACCGCAGCTTCGCCGCGCTGTCCTTGCTTGACGCCGCTGCTGGCACAGTTGCATCCTCGCGGTACCCGATCACTATCAGGTCATCTCCCAGAGGCAGTTTATCGTCCTCCTCCATTTCCCGGACGAAGGACATGTCCGCGTGCTGCATCGCCGCAAAGAGCGCCTCGGCGTTTTGTTCCCAGAAGCCCTCCTCGCCCAGCCACTCCAGCCGAGACAGGTCGCCGGACGCAGCCGCCGCACCCCACACCTCTGCAGGCACCTCGAAGTCCGGAACGACCGCATAACCCTGCTCCAGGGTCCAGTCCATTTTGGAAATGGCGTCGGGGGCGGAGGAGGAGGCAGCTGCAGCCAGCATGCGCCAACATGTCTCCTGTTTTGTGTAAACGCTCTTCTGCGTGAGCGGGAGCCCCTGCGTCGAATCAAGAGGCAGGCCGTGCCCAGGTCCTTTCAGTGCGTCCCATAGCAGCCCCCACGCCGCCTGCAGCCCCGCCAGGTCGCAGTGCCGCGCCGCCGCCTCCAGGGTGAGCGCAGGGTCGATCAGCTCGGGGCAGCGCTGCGCCAGGGAGGGCAGCAGGTGCGCCAGGCCCCCAGCTACTGCAGCAGAGCCCATGTCCTGTTTAATAGCAGCCTCCTGCCCTGGGGAAGCAGGATCCCGGTGCAAGAGCTTCAGGTAGTGGTCTGTGCGCAGCAGCTCCGGGAACAGGCGCGGCTGCACCGCCCGCCACACCGCCTCCACGCCCTCCTCCCTGCCGCAGCGGGG
>VFQN01002067.1_pt1 | contig 32017 bp, 49 predicted proteins | sample 3512371 | NCBI WGS metagenome assembly VFQN01 (sample SAMN10412370, study PRJNA504923) | tailings metagenome | isolation source: Replicate 2 from Balatoc abandoned mine | place: Philippines: Itogon, Benguet | collected 2017-08-28 | reverse complement strand
GGGGCCCTCTCCCCGGTGGCCGGCTGAACCGGACCACGACCCTGAATACGACACCGTATGCCCCACCTGCTACACCCGCAGGCCCAGTCTGTGCTGCTGGGGCCCTCTTCACACCAGCAGTGCGACATCCAGCCAGACAACCGACACCAAGGCCATTCTCGCCCCTGGCAACCCCACCACCACCCCCAACAGCTGCAGCGGCCCCAGCAGCAGCAGCAGCTGCTGGCCCCCGGCCGCCACGCGCTGCCCTTCGCGGTGCGGCTGCCCCGTGGCGCACCTCCCTCCCTGGCCCTGCAGCAGGGCGCGAGGGACCCGGTCACCGGGGAGCCGCAGCCCTTTTCGTGAGTACCGTACTGTACCGTGCCGTACCGTACAGCACCGTATTGTACCGTACCGTACCGTACCGTACCTAGGTACGGCTGGGCGTGTTGCATGTGTGCGTCTTGGCGGCCCAACTGCCAAGCAAATGGCGAAATTCGCCCACCCCTCCCGGCCATCCTGCCGCCCTCCCCTGTCCTCCCCGCAGAGCCTCCATCGCCTACCACGCCACCGCCACCCTGACCCGCCTGCCCAGCATCACCACCGCCTCCGCCATTTCCCCCGCCTCCGTCACCTCCACCCCCGTCGCTCCGCCGCCCAGCCCCCTAACCTCCTCCGCCACCTTCACGGTCCTGCCTCGCCTGCCCGCCCCCACGGGTTGCCGGCCATGCGTGCGGGACCAGGTGGAGGTCATACAACACCACCCGGGGGTGTGGTGGCTGGGCCTGGGGCTGCTAGGGGCAAATGGCTGCTGCCGTACACGTACCGCCACCCTGGGCGTTACCGTACGGTTGGACAAGGATGGCTACGCGCCCGGCGAGGACGTTGTGGTTGACGTACAGGTGGGTCGTGACGCGAGCACGTACTCATGTAATGTATGGTGGAGTTCTCGACATGCCAGCGCTTTTGTCTCCTTGTCGGGGGCTGATGGTAGCTTGGTACCCGGGTAGCGGGGTTTGGCACGCGTGCACGTCTGACTCCTGGCTGCTATGGAAAGCAGCTTGTGCACCATGCACCTGCCCAACAAGCAAGACACGAAACTCTAATGACCTACCCACCTGTACCGCACACCTGAATGCAGGCGGATGCCGCCGGGTGCCGCCCCGCACTGTCCCGCTGCCGCGTGTCGCTGCGCCGCCACCTGGTGGCGCATGGGGCGGGAGGGGAGGTGGTGCGGGCCAGCAGCGTGCTCAGCGCGGTCCGCCTGGCAGGTGCGCCTCGGAAGGTAGCTCGCCGCTGGCTGCACTGCAGACGTGTACAGACCGCCTTTGGACCGCCTCATAGCAACCTGGCAGTCAAACGGCTGAGCTGAACGCGTAAAACACCCACGGTGCTTGCATACCCACAGGTGCAACGGCCGCAGGGCGCCGCAACTCCTGGGCTTCCTCGGCGGACTCCTCCGTCCGCGCCGCCGCAGCTGCTCCCGCCGCCGCCGCCGCCACCAGCGTCTCCGCCACGGACAGAGGCTTCCGCGTGTCGTTGCCCATCCCGCCCGCCATCGCCACCCCCACGCTGCTGGGGCAGCTGGTGCGTGTGTATTACGCGGTGGACGTGCACTTTGAGGGCAGCGCCTTCGTGTGCGACCCCCGCATCCGTGTGTTGTGCCCCGTGCACCCGCCAGAGGCAGCCACCGCTGGAACTGTGTGTCCATCCTTTGCGGCGGCGGCGGCAGCGACGGCGACGGCAGCGGCGGTGACTCCTATCAAGTTACCAGCAGATGGAGTGTGCAGAGCGGCCGAGAGGGGCGTCGCGGCGGAGGCAGTGGCCGTGGTGGCCGTGATGGCGACCTCGACAGGGGGACACCAGACGGTGGACAAGCGCCAGAAGAGTGGGGCCTACCGCAGCGGTGCGGAGGAGGCTGCCGGCAAGCATGGCGTTCCAGTGCAGCGCGCGGAGCAGGGAACGAGGAAAGAGCAGCGGCCGAGGAACGAGCAGGGGCAGGGGCGGGAGAGTTTGAGGAAAGGGCGGGGGGAGCAGCGGGGGAGCAACAGCGGGCTGCCGGACGTGTTGTCGGCGTACAGTGTTTCTGGGCGGGACCAGGACCACTAGCTGCTGCAAGCTTCTGGATTGGGACCAATGTAAACACTAATTGTCAATTGCAACGGCTGCAAGGCGCGTTTTTGTCTCCGGAGCCGCTTGCCGTCTAGCGGATGCACCGAGGTGTGTGTCCTACCTGGAACACCAGTGCTCATGGGCTGCGTGCCCGAAGCGCGCCCCACTTCTCAACGCTCGGACGGATTCCCCACACGCACGCATGGCACTGCCAGGCCACGACGCGCGCGCCGCAGTCCTCAGGAGCATGGAAGGCAAGGACGCAACCCATACAGCATTTGATAGACGCCCACGCAGACATGGCGTGCATGGAAGGAGCAGGACAGGGAGGGAAGACCATTCCCAAGATCGCACGACCCTGGCTCAGCTCCCGGCATTCACCTGCACACAGCCGATTCCCCCCCCCCCCTCGCAACCTAGCAACAAACCGCTCTTCCGGGTACTCACAGACCATCCCTCCCGCGCGTATATGATTCAGCCACGATGCTTGGCCTCACTTCATTCACGAACCGCTGTTGCAGGCATGGGGGCAGTACCGGCGGCATACCCCCTGGTGTACAGCCAGGTACAGCCGGCGACGCCAGCGCGACCAACTGCAACGCATGCCGCCAGCGGACATTATCTGCCTGCCCTGTTGTCCCCTGGACGTGGGGCACCCCTGGCTCCAGGTGCTAGCTAGCCTAGCTCCAGGTGCTCCGTGCGGCCCTCCATGGGGGCTGATGGGGGTTTCTCGCAGCGACCCACTCAGAGCTCTGGACCCACTCCAAGAGTCGGTTGGGTTTTAGTCGCTTGTCCCCCCCACAAGAAAAGGGGCATACTCGCACATGAAAGGAGCAGCCCAAACCTGAAAGTGACACTATATGAGCTTACTACAGCGGAACGAGTGATGTGTCCTGTGCGGCGTGGTGCGTAGAATACCTCCCGTGTTTTACGGCGTTCGCATCTACGGCCGCACGGTTGACGGGAAGTCTCCATACATGTCTGCAGATGGGTGACGGTGACGATAAGCTTTATGCTCGGGAGTGCGCAGCTGATAAGCGCCAGGTGTTTGCCATGGCCCTTAACCAGTTCCCCTGGTCACAAGCTGCATGAGGGCAGGTAGCTAGCGTTGCGCACGAGTGCCGTAGTGCCCGCACCCTCGCTGCATGCAGGCAGGGGAGGCTCCGTTGGTTGCCCGTTGCTTGGCCTTTGGTCCGCCAGTTGGTTGCCCGCCCGTTAGCTGGCCAGCAGTGTCCAGGGCACGTTGTGTACGGCACGACACGGTGTGACGCGATATCGGTTATCCGCAATGGTCGGCAGCGTGCTCTAAAAATGGTGCTTGGTTGCCTGAGTCCGCATGCGTCAGGGAACGTGCTCCGCCGCCTTTCCCTGTCTGTCTTGTTTGGCGTAGTTGGTTTGTGGTCCAGCTGCCAAAAGATCATAGCACCCTTCGTTGGCAGTCTTGGCACTGTGACCCATAGCTGTGGCATGCCGGTACCCGGTTACCAGTTGAAGCGGGGACGGGATATGTGCGGATGTGCGTTCAAGCCTCTGGTACGCAACCGGCAGCAGGCCTGCGGTACGCACGGTAACCGGCAGGCCCGCCAAGCCGCGGTCCCGTAATGTACCGTAAGTTTTCTACTGTGGTTTCGGCGTGATGCCGTAGGCTAATGAGTGTTCCTGTCCTTCACCGCAATGTTACATACAGGACAGCAGCTCGCCTCACCCCTGCCCCTGATGAGTGCCAGTAACGCTAGCCACGCTCGCTCAGCCGCTAGCCACAGCCAGCCACCCCCTGGCTTCGTGGACGACTGGAGTAGTGACCCACACGACCCTTACCGACCTGCAACAACGGCGTATAGCTAGGCAAGGGGCGAGAGCGCCAGACAGCACTGAAACAACACCGAGTGGCCACGTCAACAGCACAACCAGTGCCGTACGGCACTGCTGCATGCATGCAACAACGCAAGGAGAAGTCTCTCTAGTTCCCAAGCGTGAGCCTGCCTCACTCACCACCCCCCGACACCCATGCAATACAGGATCTATTGCAGCGTACGCCGCTCATGACTGTATGGGCCGACAGCACCAGGGCGGAGGGCGCCCCGGACAGCATACTGTTGCTTCGTAGAGGCTTCAGCGGAAAGCCCGTAAGCACATATTTTCACTCCTCGCTCCATTGGGATTCCAAACACACACGGGCCTCACAGGCTGGGATAAATGCCGAACATAACAGCAAAATACATACGAGGACGATGAAAAAGAGCTCACGGAGTACACTGCGAAGGAACACTCAAGCGCTCTTCTCCCTTCGACTCTCATGCAGGGAAGCTCACCAGCCTACTCTCGTTGCCGTAATGCCCTTGCAACATGGACCCGAGTTGCAAACACGTACACAGCTCAAGGCACATACCAGGTGCTAAGCGCAGCTACCAAGCATGTTACATGCAGCAGGCTTGAGGCAGGCGTGTTGCGTGTGGCCACAGGCGCACGGGCGGTTGCACCCGCCATCCAGGCACCCAGCAGCACCTTACCCCTTGACTCGTCCGACCAGCTTCGCTCGCCACAACGCGTCACCTTTCGCACCTGTCTCCAGCATGATAACGTGGGTGGTAGGCCACCGCGTGCACACGCCAGCGCTACGGGTGCTTAGCCCAACTGCACTGCACACCTTCCGCACACGTTCCGCACACGTTCCGCACGGAACGCCCGTCCACGAGCCTCACTGCAGCCATGCCCCTTCCCCACTGCCGCCGCCACGAGATGCAGCTGCGGGTGCACCGCTCCTTACCGAGCATGTCGCTTGGATGAGTGCCCACATTGCCGACCACGTTCCTGCAGGATTTCTGCCTTGCAGCACGTCAGACGCCCTATTTGCGAGCCGCTCCTTGCAGCCGCTCACCACGGCGTGTTGCGAGCACCCCACAATACTGCATTCCTGTCACTGCCAAGCCGCATGTCCGAACGGATCCCACGCGCAGCAATGTCCAATAACACTACACTGTACGTCCGCATTGGAGAACTTGTGACATGGCCCACGACGCATGCACCAGATCCCCATCCTTGCTTTCCTTGGTCCGCCTATTGATCCATGGCCACTCAGTGCCACGCAACCTGTGCTCGTTCGTTCGCACCCCTTCGAGTGTCAACTCCATGAGCCCACAGCACGCGCGCATACTCCCCCTGCTGTTCCACAGCTCACACCGTTGCATGGTGCAGCTCCGTGCGGCCGCTACTCTCCAAGGCCCTCAGTCCCGCTCCATGTGCTCCCTGCCCCGCCAGTAGTCACGGCTGTAGGTGTGCAGCAGCTGCTCCCCGGGGGCGATGTCGCGGGAGGCGAAGAATCGCACCGCGCGGTTGGCGTAATCTGCACTTGCGCGAAGGAGCCCCGGGGCGGGCAGGTGGAAAAGAGGCACGGTGAGTCGTGCTTGACGGTTGTGACGGTTAGTTGTGGCAATGTGACTTGTGCCGCTGTAGCCTTCTGAAGTTCAGACGGCCCTTGACCATGCGGGTACAGCTGTACGACAGGTGGAAAAGAGGCAAAGAGGCAAGGTAAGATGCACTTTACGGCTGTGGAGGTGCGGACTTGCGCAGTTGGAGCCCTGTAGGCTCGGGATGGCTTCGAGCGGACCGTGCGGGTAGGGCCGTACGACACACCCCTGAAACTGCTTTGCCCGGCCTTACCGCCTGTCGCGCCACCCACCTGTGTACCGCACCACGTTGGCCCTCCTCCTGCTGTGGTTCATGTGCACCGCGTGGAAGGTGCTGGTGTCGCCCACCAGCCCCGTGGCGTCGATGGCCCACTGCGAGCCCACGCCCATCACCATGTCCGCCTGCTCGGGCACACAAAAAGGGGTACCGGTGACACGCGAACGTCGCGGAGAGAGCCGCCTGTAACTCACGGCGTGTGCCACCTCTGATTGCGGATGGCAGTATATGCATTAAGGTTGTTGTCGTGCCCGATTGTTTTAGGTATGCGCCCCGATCGACCGGGCCAGGGGAGGGCCACGGCTAGCACCCACGCACCGGCTGGTTGCCGTACCGCGCCTCGAACGCAGCCCGGTCAAGCAGCTCGCCCTCATACGAAATGATGTACGACCTGCAGTCAACAACACAGTGGCACGTAGCAGTTTTGGTCCATGGGCCAAACCGTGTACGTCAATGTCCCCGCCAGGGCTATGAAGAGGTACAATATGTACGTCCGTCCACGGCTGGAGCCCACCGTCGCCGGTTGGGGCGCTGTGCGGGGGCGCCTAATGTTGCATCATGTTGCCAACAGCTTACCCCTTGGCGATGGGCTTGACAGCATACGCCCCGTTCCCCATTACAGGGTCTCCTGTGTAGCGCACCTGCGGATGGTGGCCCCGTGAAAGGGCATTGCGCATAGGGCGTGTGGTAAAGTACTGGGCAGTGAGGAGTGGCTTCCTGTGGTTCCAGGTTTTCTTGAGCGCTGCACGCGAAGATGCACACATGCAGCCCCCTCGCTCCAGCAACATCCAAAATCCAACCGTGCTACCATGCCGTCTTACCTCCACTGACCCGGGAGCCATTGGCGGCCCTGCACTGGGCACGAAGGCCTGCACCTGCATCCGTCCCCTGCAGAGCAACGTGGGGGTTCCGAGTTGAGGCGAATTAATACGGCAACGTGCACGCACTGTAAGCAAGGCAGGACATTCAACTGGTACTACATGAGGCGGGTGAGGGGATTGCACCAGCATGCTACCACGTTGGCTTGCGGTTGTGTGCACAGCCGTCACAATGGCGTGCGGTCGTGCGCACAGCCGCACACCCACAACCCGCGTCGCTTCCGTGCTCTCAGTAATGAGTAACCCCCTTGCACTACAACATTAACCTCCGGCAGGACCTCTGCTCTGGTGTAGTGGTATAATAACATGGTGCGTAAAAGTGCCTAGCTACCCGTGGTCTCTGCCCGTGGGACCAGGTGGGACCGAATAGAGTCACGGTGGCATGGTTGACCGTCGCACGGCCAACCTTCAACACGTGCTGGGCGCCCCCATTCCCACTCCCACCCCAACCTCTGCAACAAAATCCACACCCCAACCTTACCCATCTATATTGACATGGAATTGGTCTTGCAGTACAAGCTTTGCGATCGCTAGGGACCCCGCAAAGGCCAATGGAAGGGAGGCCAGGGAGGCGGGGAGCCAACCGGGCACTGAGGGTAGCTCGTCGACCCGCGACAGAGTCGCATAGCATAGAAGGCCGCTTGCTATAAGCCCAGCAGCAAATGCTGTTAGGCTGGGTCGTCGTTGCGAAGTCTCCGCGTCCAGGGGCACAGCTTGCGGTGCCGCGACCGCCGCTGATGGCTTATCCACCACGCGCACACCGGCCTCGCCGCGACCGCCCCCGCCTTGAGCATTCGTCGCGATGCAGCGATGCTGTTTTGCTCTGTAAACTGGGTTGTGTTTCACCGGCAACGTGCTTGGTTTCGCGCTAACGATGGCGTCTGGGTGGACTGCAACGCGCCTCATTTTGGCAAACACTAACAGCTAAAAACCAAGGTACTACAAAATGCTCACAGTCCAGTGTGTTCCTAGACTTGAGGTAGTCTGTGCAGCGGGTAGGGACGTGGTATCCCTTAGCTGGCATTAGTCACCGTACGACCGAGCGGCAGGTAGAGCGTGCGCCAATGCCCAGGCCTGCCCCCTGAGGCTGGCCCCGTAATACAAAAGAGCCGAACCCGGGATTCTTCAACAAAAACACCTTTCGAAGTAGCATGAAATACCAATTATGCAGCCTAGCGGTCAAACTTCGAACGCCCCCTCCGCAGGTTGTTGTCGGGATGTGTGTCACGCCCCTCGCACAACCCCACGCCCCAGTCCACCCACACGCCCCCAACGCATCAACCCAAAAACTTCACAAGCCATCCCAACTCCATGCAAACGCTATCCATGCAACATCTGGAGCCAACTGCCCAGACTCCACCTACCGCACGTCGGTGCTCTCCGCAGAGCGCAAAAGGAAGCGCAGGCGCGCCGCCACTCTCTCCCACAAGGTCGACCTCCGCAGCGCCACGAACACCCTCAGCCACTGGCAATTCACCTTGCTGACGTCCTCCGGGTGCAGCAGCACAAACCCCTGCCGGTCCCCTCCCCCCTGCCTCTCGCTGCACCTGCCCTGCACTCGTGCCCCAGATCCCATATTGGCTGCTGCAAACGCCCCAGCGTGCCCGTCCCCCCGTTCCCTCTGCCCCACCCATCCTCCCCTGAAAGCTGCGGAATCCGGCCCCAGCCAGCCGGCCCCACGGCCCCCGTCCCCCACCGGCACACTACGGCTGCTGCAACAGCACCTGCGCGCAGGGTGCCTTTGCCCACTGCTCTCATCCCAATGCTGCTGCAGCAGCGCCAGCACCCTCCCCACCTCTGGTGCCACGGCCACGCGCTTCATGGCCCCAGCATGCCGCGCCCCCACGCCCATTCCTCCACCCCTGCCCCGACGATGCTCCCACTACGGCTGTTGCAGCGGCACCAGCGCCCCCCCTGGCGCCACGTCCATGCGCCGTGCGGGGTAAACCACGTCATAGTGCCCGGGCAGGTGCGCCACCCAGGCGCAGGGAGGGGCGGGGCGCGCGCCCTGCGGCCCGTGCTTGATGGCGCCAACCTGCCGGGGGAGGGGGGAAGGAGAGGGGTGCGGGGGTGGGTGTCGGGCGCGGGTGCGAGGGCGTGGGCCGGGTCTGAGGTACCAGTACGTGGCGTGGAAGGCAACCACAGCACGGCTGGGCAGAGACAGCACCTGGATGACTGTAGGCAGCTTTAGAGCACCGTGCCGGTGTGCGTTTCCATGCATGGAATTGCGATAGGACAAGGTAGCGGGGTGCAGGGAGGGGCGTCATGGCAGGTGGTATGGCTGGCGGTGCCGCACCTGGCTCCCCGCCACGTCCAGCACCGCCACGGTGACGCCCAGCGCAGCACACAGCGCGATGATCTGCGGTTACCGACACGGAGGGTAGAGTGCGACGTTTGCATAAGGCAAGGCAGTGATGGCCGCCATATGCCGTCGCAACAGCAGTGCAGGTGGAGCATAGCATCGCACGCTACCGCCGACACCGTGCTTGCGGTACATTGACGCGGGATGGCCCAGGGCGTATGGTTAGGTGGGGTGGGGGTTGGATGGCTACAAGCCGTGCACAGGCAGCGTCCCCGCCCAGCGCCCACCTGCAGCTGCTCCACCTCCTCCCCCAGCGGCATGACGTACCGCGCGCAGATCTGCCGCAGCGTCAGACCGTCGTAGTCCCTGCGGGTGCAGCAGGCGGGCGCGCAACACGGCTCGTCAATAGCTGCATGCCGTACGTGCGAGAGCAGCACGCACCCGTGCTGCCGAGCACAACTGCTCGTCTTCGCACTACACATCAACTCATGCCAACAGCGACAGCACCTCGCACCTATTACCAAACACCGGTACCCTCGTGCCACAGCAGCCCCGTCGCCCCTCCGGGTGCGCACCTGCCGCAGCCGTTGATGAAGGGGCTGTAGAAGTCCTCCGCCGCCATCAGTTCGCGGCAGGTGAGGCTGCGCGCGAAGCGGATGGCGGCGGCGCTGTCCCGTGGGTCGTTCATGAGCGCCTCCAGGGAGGACACGTCGCTGGGGGCGTCCGTGTCGGGGCTCTGGAGGGGAGAGTGGGAGGCAGCGCTCATTCGGGGCTCTGGAGTTCATGATGCCAGAACAGGGAGGACACGTCGCTGGGGGCGTCCGTATCGGGGCTCTGGAGGCGATACCGGGGAACCAGGACAGGCAGGATGTGCTAGGTGGATTAGAGTTGCAGTTGTGTCGGGGCTCTGGAGGGAGTGTTGGGACAGGGGGCAAACGTAGCTGGGGCCGTCCATGTCGGGGCTCTGGAGGGGTTACCGTAGAGGATGCGGGAGGCTGCAACAGGAGGGTCTACAGCTACAGGGAGAAAGGGCAGCAGGATATCAGAAAGGATGTGCATAGTGCCTGTAAGCGGATTACAGTGCCTTTTGGTACTCCATGGTCTTGGCAATGCCAGGGCCAAAGCTGCGGAGGCAGTTGCCGTCGCACACCCGTTGCGAGCCCCACCTTGTACCAAGCCAGCTTGAGTAGCCGCAGCAGCAGCTGCCCGCCGCGGTACGCCTGTGGGTCCTTGAGGGGCGGCAGGGGGCCGTCCTCCGACGCCCGAGCTGCGGTGGGCGATGGAGACGGGGAGCGCCCGCGCGGGCTGCCCCGACCGCCGCTGGCCTCGGCACGGCCGCGCGGCGTCAGCGGGCTGGGGCTGGGGGAGCGTGAGGAGGTGGCGGCGGTGTCGGGAGGCTCCAGGCGCCGCAGGTGCTCGGCGAAGGTACGCGCCAGCCTGCACACCGCCAGAACAACGCAGTAGCAACGTAAAACATTATCAGCAAATACCCTCTAATGACCCAACCGCTGTTTAGGCTTTCAGGCACCCGTGCTTGTACGATAAGCGTGCAGGTAGAGAGCAAATGCGTCCAGGCAGAACACGTGAAAAAGCCTATACAGAGTGTGTTCCATACCGGGCCACGCGCCCGCACCTGTCCCCAAGGTCCGGGTCTGGCGCCGTGAGCACCGCCTCCAGCAGCGCGAACAGCGCGGCGCGATAGAAGCAGTTGCCGTCGCCGCCCACGCGCCTGGTGGCGGGGAAGTCGTCCTCCAGCGACACCAGCTTGGCGCACAGCAGCGGGTTGGCGTCAGCGTACCTGGGCACGAGGGAGGGCGGGTTGTTGGTCAAACAGGTCAGTGTACCTGTCCACAACGAGAGGTAGATGATAGGTAGGGCTTAGCATGCAAGTGTGGTAACACAGCAGCGCAAGGAAAGGTCCAAGTCCGTCGGACACCTGCGACGAAAGGCCTGGGAGGTAGCGCACAAAGCGATGCGGCAGAGCAGCAGCTGGACAAAAAGCTGAGTACCAGCGTTGCGCCCGACACGTGTTGCACGAAGGGGAACGACCGCTGCGACCATTAAAGGATGAACCCCCGCCTAACGGAGCGCCCGCGTCCGCATCCTGGCCTCCTTAGCTGGGCAGTGCAAAAAAAGGAACGTCGTTAGCCCACGCCTACCTCTGGTGCAGCGCTGTCAGCGGCATACGCGGCCCCACCAGCTCGCACATGCCAGCCACCGCCTCGTCCTCCTCCACGGCGGAACTGCAGTACCCATGCGCACCCAGTTGCTGCTGCTGCTGCTGCTGCTGCTGCACGGGTGGCTCATTCCGAGCGCTACTCCACTGCCCATGCGTGGGCCCCGATAGGGGTGTCGTCGCCGCCATTCGGGCAGTGCCGGAGGACATGCCCTCCAACCGGGGGCCAGCCGCAGCCAGCCCATTGGAACCTCCGTACCGCTCATCTTCTGTACGACCACGGTCTGTTGCAACTTGTGCGTGTGAGTAGTTGCCGATGCCAGCGGCATCCAAGCCGTTCCCGGCCAAACGTCCCCCTTGGAACCCCTGGACAGCGGCGGTGGGTGCCGCTGCTCCGCTGCCTCCCATGCTCGCCCCGCCATCGGTCCCCATGCGAGCACGAGAGTGCTCTGGGCTCATCCCCGCAGCAGACTGTGGTCGTGAAGACACAGCCGCAACCCCGGTGCCCACCGGAAGCGGACGCCTGGTAGATGAGACAGGATCACTTGAAAGGGCCGTGGCGGCGGCAGTTGACATGGCGGTCGGCATGCGGGAGGCTGCGGACGGCACAGCGTGATGCGCGATGTTGCTAAGAGCGGTAGGAGCGGTGCTCCCATCCGGTCTGGACGTGACACCGTTCGCAGTTGGTGGCACAGCGCGCTGCTGCTGGACTGCACCGTACTGCTGCTGCTGCTGCTGCTGCTGCTGCTGCTGCTGCTGCTTGAGCGTTTCTTGCTGGTAGCTGGTAGGTGAGATCGGGCCTGGGGACGACGGGTACAGCGTGTACTCGGCAACGGCGTGCTTCACAGCCGTCTGCTGCTGCCGCTCCTGCTCCTGCAGCCGCCGCTGCTGCTGCGTGAGCGGCGGCTGAGCCTTGCTCTCAGGGTACAGCGAGTACTCCCACGCTCCGCTGCTCTTGCCCCCCAGCTGCTGCGGCTGCCGGAGCTCCTCGCGCTCCAACTTGAGCCCCTGGGTTCCAGTAGCGGCGTGTAGCTGCACCTTGGCGTTCGATGCAGCAGCTGCGGCAGCAGGCCTGGCAGCAGCAGCGGCAGCACCACTGCGGCGCGACCAGCCCACACCGCCGCCGCTGCCGCTGCTGTCGGTACTGCTGCTGTCGCTGTCCGAGGTCGCCACGGTGCTGAGCCGGTGGGCGTGAACGCGGTGGGCTGGAATGCGAGGGGAGGTGGGGCTTGTCGCCTGCTGCTCGTATTGCTGGTGCTTATGGGAGGCCGCCGCGGTCGCGGCCTTGGCTGTGGGCTGTGCCTTGGCGGCCGCTACGGGAGCATTGCTGCTGCTCTTGAAAGCGTTACTTCCGGCGGTGCTGGTGCCAGACACGTACAGGTCCACGTAGGCGGCGGTGCTGGATGGAGAGGTGGCCCCCACGCCAGTCTTGGCCTGGCAATGGAGAGGAACGAGATGCTGATGGCGTACACGAGCAGCGCTAAACCTCGAGCATTCCGCAAAGCATACGCTATGTCAGGTGGCTGAACACTGTCGATGTGCACGTCATAGTTGCGAGCACGAAAGGAGCCACAGGGGCACACGACGCGACAGAGGTACCCACCTGCCGCTCTTCGCGCTGCGTCCTATCGCTCCCGCCAGTCCAGTCATCCTTTGCCACTTGGAGCCGCACCCGTTCTCCTGCAGGTGCCTCCCCCGCTCCGCCGCCAGCCACACCAGCACGCCCGCCGGCGGCACCTACTACTCCCACAACGGATGCAGGAGGTCGATGCTGCTCCTCTTGCCCCCATGCCACGTGGCCACCGCTGCTGCTCAAGCGGCCCCCTGCCGGCCTGCTGCTGCCGCCCACATCACCATAGCTGGTGCCGTATCTACCAACAGGCTCAGCCTCAAGCTCAACATACTGCCAGGACGACCGCTCACTCGTGGCAACCGCAGCCCCACGCGCTCCTGTGGATGCCTTGGCGCGCTCCTGCTGCTGCTGCAGCTGCTGCTGCTGGTGTTGCTGTTGCTGCTGTTCCAAATGGCTGGAAGACTCCCTTGCACAAAGCTCCATGTAGGTGGCACGCAAGGAGCGAGGGGTGGTGCGCGGCGCGGCGCCGTTCGGCTCATCCCGTGGCGACGGGGAGGGAGATAGGGACGGAGACGGTGAGGTGGATGAGGCCGGGCCCCCGGTTGAGCTCCGCCGTGCTGAGGACGTGGCCGGGGGGTGGTATTCCGCCGGCTGAGCTGTCCAGGCCTGCTGAGTGCGCTGCGAGCCCGACGAGTAGCCGTCCGGACCTCTTGCGGCCCCTTGGGAGTGCTGCAGTTGGTGCTGCTCCTGAAGACCTTGCGCGCCAACAGCCCGCAATCGTGAGTCAATGCGGCCATCGTCATAGCCGTACGGCCCATCGCGGGCGGCAGCCGGGGCGCTGCTTGGCTGTCCTGCAATTGCTGCCGTACCGGCGCCCGCACCAGCGCCATTCGAGCTCACGCGGCGCGCGCCGGATTGGGTGTCGGACGCTTTGTTTAGGCCTTGCTTGCCGTACTGGGCAGTACTGCTGTAGTACTGCGCCTGCTGCTGTGTTGCAAAAGCGTCGTGCGAGGCAAAGGACGTCGGCTGCGGTGTCCCTGGCGCGCTAAACTTCTGGCTTTGCAGCGACCCTCCCCCGCTCGTGTACTGCGCCTGCTGCTTCTGCTGCTGCTGGTGCTGATGCCTGGTGGAGACCTGCCAGGGATAGGTGAGCGTGGAGGTGGTGGTGGGATCGCGGTACGGCGCCAGGTGCTCCGACTGGCTGTGGTGGCCTTGGCCGTCCCTCACCAGCCGCCCCGCGGGGGCCGTACTATTGCCGCCATACCCATACATGCCGCCGCCGCCTGCTCCTGCAGCTGTGGCAGTCACAGGCGCCGTCGCCGCCGCGGCAGCCCGCTGCAGCCTCATAAGCTCCCGCTGGATGCGCAACGCCTCAACCGCATCCCGTACGGCAGGCGAGCTGCTACCGTACGACTGCGACACGCCGTACAGTGGCTCGGCGGCTGCACTGCCAGGGCTGCCATTAAGTCCCCCGTCGCTTCTGGCAGAGTGGACAGCAGTGGAGTTGCCACTGCCGCCGCCGCTGACCCTGCCCGTCCCCTGGCCAGTGTAATACTGCGTGTAGTTGCCTCCACGCGGCGTAGCAGGGCTGTAACTGGCCCCTGGTACACCAGATCCGGGCGCCCCGGGGTTCCCCAGCCACCCGTACTGCTGCTGCTGCTGCTGCTGCTGCTGTTGCCCGTACTCACCGTACCGCCCGCCGTACGCTGGCGAGTACGACGAGCTGGCCGCCTCTGCTGTACTGCCACTGTACGATCCATTATACCCGTATGCACCGTTGCTGCCGCTGCTAGCCTGGGCGGCGGCAGCTGGCTCGGCGGCGGCCCTGCCGTTGGCGGTGCTGTGACCGGGGGCCCTGCCCCCGTCGACCCGCAGCTCGCCTATGAGGCGGTCCAGCGCGCGGACCTCCCCTGGAGGAGACCGGGGGGCGCTGGCTGCCGCCACGGAACGGTCCTCCACTGCCGCCACCTTGGACTGCGGCCAAGGGAGGGCAGCATGTGAGGGGCAGTGCCCGACGCCAAGCTGCTGCCAGCGGATGCATTTCCATGGGTGTAATGATGGGCAATGGGCTCCGTACAGCAGTTGGACGCAGCGTAGGCCGCAACGTGCCCTGCTACCTTCCCTCGCAGCATGCATCTCTGGGCGTCCAGCCCACGGCAAACACTGCAGCCCACACCTAGCGACCCACCCACATGCGCCCGCTCACGCCCTCCAGCCCGCCCACGCGTCACACCCCAACCCCACTCCTGTTAAGTGCACGAACCGCTCAGCACTTCCCTAACACCCTGCAGTGTACCCTCACGCACCACGCGGTACCCCACCCACCGCCAGCAGCGCGTGCGCCTCCTGCACCCGCCGTGCCATCTTGCGCTGCAGCTCCCGCCCCACCGCCGCCGCTCCCGCCGCTGCTGCCCCGCTCCCGCTGTCCCGCTCCCAGTCCAGCAGCACGCGCCCCGCCTCCGACAGCGCAGCCAGGCAGCCAAGCACGCTGGCCTGCCGCCCCGCAAGCCTGATGAGACAGTACCAGTGCAAACAGTGCACGCCGTTGGTTTGTGGCAAAACGTCTTGACAAGCACCACTGCACGTACAGGTTCCAGGGCAGCGGGCAGGCCGCTCGGTCGTGAACCCATGCTCGGATCCTGCCCACGTTCGCTCCGAACGCATGCACATCCGTATGTGTATTGACTTGTGTGCCTTGCAGGCAGGGCAAGTATGCGCCCGTCCACCCATTCACGCACCACACGGGTGTGGCCAGCAGCTGGGCCAGGTCTGGGAAGCCGGCAGCCAGCCGCACCAGCTGCAGCGCCTGGGGCCGGCAGGGAAAGAGGGCCATGGGCAGGGAGGAAGGTGTGGGCAGGGGTGCGAGGGAGGGCCGCGGCAGGGCGGGAGAGAGGGAACACAGACTCAGTATGGCGTATTTACAGGGATGATGGCTTTGGTACAGGTATTCTGGGTGCGTAGAACCTCAGCAGAGCAAATGGCTTCGGGTCGCAGGCCGCACCTCACCCAACCGCTCCAACCGCCACCGGCATGACCCACCGTATAAAACATCGCGCCCCGTCGCGCCATCTCCGCCAGGTCCTTCCCCTGCAGGAAACATTAAAATAACATTACAAAGGAGTACACATTAGTTGTTGTGACGTAAGGTGTCAGCGGGACAGACCCCGGGTACAGCACGTGTCGGTCCAAGAACGACGCCCTCGCGACTGCGCGCTGTGCCCGGTGACCTGGCAGCTCTCAGCTACCGCGAGCAGAGCAAAGGCCGTCCAAAACCGTCAATGAACGCGGCAGCAGGAACTTTTGTAGCTCGGCCCCAACCGCCATGCGTGTTGCTGGGAGTGCCGTGCGGCTCGGACGCTGCAGCAGTGCAGCGCGCCTTCAGGCGACGAGCCGCGTCAGCACACCCAGACAAAGGTAGCTTGGGATATTCAGGCGCGATGTGTCAATCATGGCTCCATTGTCCAGCCCTTGCAGTTCCTGCGCTGCTGAGTCAAGCGCTGAAAAGAGCTGCTCAAATGCAGCTGCGGGCTCCACGCACGCCCTTTACTGCCTGCCCCGGATTGTGCCCCCGCCAGCAGGTGGCAATGCAGCAGACTTCCAGCTGCTGCAGGAGGCCGCGCAGCAGCTGCTTCCAGTTGGCAACCCTGGGGCCCACACAGCAACGGCGCAGCGCAAGGTCACCCCACCCGCTGGCAGCCTGCTGGCCGGCGGGCGCTGCCCTGTATGCGGAGGGCGTCCCGCTGCGACCCATGGGTCAGGGATCACAGCCGGGAACGTGTGGGCTGAGGTACCAGGCACCCGCGGGGCAGCAGGGACTCCGTGGTGGGATTCCACTGCCAGCAAGGCCTCAACGGGGCTGCCAGAGGTGGGGCACAAGGAGCGCTGGGTACGCGTACAAGCGCCCTCGCATGAGATTATGGCGCCGGCTTGGATAGTGCTAACGCGTACGGAACGTCCCGACGTAGGCGTTTGCATGTGCGCCCAGCACAGCGCTCACGGCGCTGCAGGCGTCGCAGCGACACGTGGCAGACGGCCAAGCCGCCCTGGCCGAAGGTAACACACCTTGGATCAGCTGCAAGACACCTCTGTAGCATAATGCTGGGTCGTCACAACGCTTGTGTTTGCCCTTCTGCCATGACGCCTGGCCAGGAACTGATACGCAATCCTCTACCCCAAACCGCCAGGGTCGTGGGCGGCCGCCCAGGGCGCTCTCACGGCCGCTATCCGCCTGCTGACCGCAGCAGACGGCCTGTGCGGCCACAGACCCAACAGAGATATCGCCCCTACAGCAGACCCTGGGACCAGGGCGGCCGGAGGCGGAGGGCGGCGGCAACAGGGCGCTTGCGGCACAGCGTTGCCGGCCGCACACCCCCGGGTGCTGCTGGCGGCGGCGCACCGGCTGCGAGCCGTGGCGCGGCAGCACTTGGGGCTGTGTGCTGCGGCCCGCTGCGACGCGGAGAGGGCGGAGGAGCTCGAGGCCCAGTGCTAGGCGCCGATGCCCTGCCCCCACCCCTCGCCACCGTCAAGCTGCGAACAGCAACAAGCCCTACTGCCACGAGCCCCACAAGTCCACATCACAGCGGATCCGAGGGGCGTTATAGCCCGCGTGCACCTCCCAGTCCCCCGCCCCTTCGCCTGGTACAAGCGTCCCATTGCGGGCGCACCTACCTGCAGCATGGCCGCCAGCGTCCCCGCCAGGCCGCCCTCCACCACCGCCGCCATGACCAGCAGCGGTACGGCGCTGTACGGCTCGTCGCGCAGCTCCGAAACCACCCCCACCAGCAAGTCCAGCGCCTCGCGCACGGAGCGGTCCGAGTCCAGGGCGCCTGGGGTACCCGGTATGTGGGTAGTATCAGTTGTGTGTGGGGATGTGAAACGAGGTACGTGCGTCAGTGACAGAGGAAGCGGTTGTGGCTGATTACAGTGGTCGGAATGGACAGACGGTGTGGGCAGGGTAGGCAGGGCGGATCACGTGGGCAGGCTGGGGTTGTGGGAGGTGAGCAGATTACCCACCCTCCTTGAAGCCGTGTGCGTCCAGGTGCCGTAGTAGACGTGTGCAGGCGTCCAGGGCAGAGCCGGCCCACTGCAGTAGCCGTCTGACGGTGCTGTTGGTGCCTGTGGCAGGGGTGAGGTGGCACATGCACATCGTGAAAAGGCTGCTGCGATGTGCGAGTTTACCGTATGAAAGAGCGTCACTATCAGTTGCTTACTCTTTGACAGGGGTCGTGAGGAGCTGCGGTGCACCACCAAGCCCAGCTTCTCGTAGAGGGGCGCCAGCGGGGTGCGGGGCTCGGCGTAGCGCACATCTTGTGGACAGAGCGGGATACTGGGGTCACAGGACCAGGTGGCCGCGTGGCAGAAGGGGGCGTCGGGGAGGTGCGAGAAGGTTAGAGCTGAATTCAGTCATACTAATATGTATATATGTGACCTTAATTATTCGATTACTCGACCGTGGCATTTCACAACTGTAACGGAGAGCTTACTAGCGAGTTGACAGTTGGACGCAAGTCATCTCCGGAGCCAAGTCTTTGCCGGCAGTAGTCAAAGCTGTAACTGCCTGCTTCAGGTCGTCGGACCTGACAGCATCAAGCGTGCAGCCAAGGACAACCATGGCTTCCTTTTCGCTTTTGCCAGGTCAAGGTCGCACTACATGTTCTCTGTGCAGCTTTGCTGCATTGAAGATGGTATCAACTATGGATATTATGCGCATTGTGTGGTCATGTTGAGTTTCCTTTTCAGAACCGGCAAGGGGGCTCCCTGGCTACTTGGAAGTGTACGTTGACCGACTTGGGTTGCGCCCATATTACCGCTACATAGTATATATTACGCAAACAGTTGCAGTATATGTCCGCAATCGGCAATGGGGTACATCCCCTGTGACGTGGAGGGAGCAGTAAGAGTACGGGAGGTGTGCGCCCAATGCTCGCCACAGGTGCCATGGAGGAACAGGCGGGACTGGGGCAAAGAACGGCTGACAGCGCATGCGGGCTAGCAATTGACGTCCTGATTAACCCAGCATAGATGCAAGACTCTTCAAGACATGGTGATTGGTGAACTAGGGTGGAAGCTGTGAACCTTACACTCCCAGCCAGGCAATCGTTTCAACGGCTCCATGCTACCGGTAGCACACCAACAGCTGCATTTAGCTGCGCCTGGCTCTTGCCTACCAGCCTGCCATACCGTACTCGAAGTCGCACACGCACATTGTCGGGTGGTACCAAAGCGTCAAGGGGATAGAGGTACCGTTCAGTCCCCAGCGTAGGTCGTGGGCCGCCTGCTTTACGTTCAATGCAACGGGACAGCCATGGCCAACTTGCAAACCCCTACGATACTGACAAGTACTGCCAAATAGACGCGCTGCTAATGACACCAGCAACCAGGGCCCCTGCCAGTAACAATGGCGACTATCAAACTGCAAGAACGCCATCACAGTAGTACTGCACCAACTCCACACCAACGAGCGGCTTATGAGCCTCTTTGGCAATACGCGAGCCCAACAACGGTCAACCAACACGCATGCTGAACATCAGATGTACGGCATTGCGGCATGGGCGCCAGGCCCTACGAGCTTGCCCTTGGCAACGCCATAGCCCCGTGGCGGGCATGAGAGGGTGAAGCAGGGCGAAGGCATGAAGCCCAGCGCGCGTACTGGGTACCCTGGCGTTCTTCAGTTGGCTTTCCCCGCCAGGGGAAGGCGCGAGGGGCGCAGAGCGGCTCCCTGCGTGTACTGCCGTACTGCCGTGCGGTACCTTACTGGCGCGGCCTAAACCTCGCCAGCAGGGTGCACAGGGTGCGTGCCTGCTGCCCGCCCGCCATGGCCGCCAGGTCCAGCGGCGTGCGGCCCGGGGAAGGCTGCGAGCAGACAGCAAATAAACAGGCAAGCGGGGAGAAACAGCAGCAGCATCAAACACGTACTGCTGACATTGACAGGCTGCAAAGTAGTTTGGTACACAGTAACACAGTACATCAGCAAGTGCAGCGGTGGGCAGGTCAGCGCGATAGCAGCAGCAAAAGCAATAACAGCAGCGGCGGCTGGGCTTGCAGGAGTGCCGCGAGCATCCGTCCTTATACCAACGTGCAGCAGAACCAAGGCAGACCCGCCTACGTACCCCGCATCTATGAACGAGCGGCAAGTGCCCTACCCACACGATCACCTCGCACTGTCCGTATACCGCCACGGCCATTAGCCCGTCCACCCACCCTGCCGCCGTGCTGCTGCCTGCCGGCCGCCGCGTGGTCACGGACCCGTGGGTCGGCCCCCGCCGCCAGCAGCAGCTCAGCGATGGCCCCCTGCAGGCACGGCGACACACGCAGCTAATTGTCGGGCGCAACAACGAGACGGGAGGCCAAGGTACTTGTGAGGAGCGTGTACTGTAGGTTTTCAAACCATGCCAGCGTCGTGAGGTGATGAGCGGAGCAGGGAGTACAGGCTTGCTCCCGTTGTGCAGGCTGAGCGCTGTGGTCGGTACGCCGCACCTGATGAGGATGCATGCGATACCGGTATGCGCCAGCCCGACGTGCGCTCGACGCAACGCTCACGGCTGAAGGGATTTGGCAGCTGCACTTGGCCCCGCATCGTCACCTACATGTCACGTCAGCATCTCTCAAAGCCTCTGCCGAGCCCCCCCAACGCACTCAAGCCGCAGCAACCCTCATCCCCACCGCACGCACACACCTGCGCGTGTGCTGCCGCCACGTGTAGCGGTGTGCGCCACGCGGCGTCGCGCGCGTGCACGTCCGCCCCACGGCGCAGCAGCAGCGCCACTGCCTCTGGGGGGCAGCCGCCGGAGGCAAGGTGCAGCGCGGTGGAGTCGGCCTGGGCGGAGCGCGGTGGGGCACGTTCGGTGGTTAAGAAGAGCCAGATTATGGGGTCCACCTGAAGTGGTCAAGCGGGTAGTTGCTGCAGGGAGGCCAGGTGCAGAGCGGTGGAGCCGGCCTGGGACGGGTCCGTACGTGGGAAGCGTGGGGGTAGGACATGGTAACCAGGGACACCAGTAGAAAGGCGTTATTGGGGAGAGCGGGGGGGGGCACAAAGTACTAGTAACGCGAGAGCGGGGGGGGGGAGATGGGTAGGCACAACACGCTATACAAAGTGGTGGAGGGCTATGGCAGGTGCAGGAGAGTCGACCTGGATGGGGACCGGTCTGTGGGGTATGCGGGATAATGTGCATGGGGCTTGTTCGGCGAACTGGTGCAGGAAGTTGACAGTGGGAAGAGGCAGAGGAGGAGCGGCGCAGCCAAACCGCGTGTACGGAGGTGGAAGAGCTGCGTGGGGTAGCAGCCTGTCCGGTAGTGTCAGCCTTTAGTTCCGTCTATCCGAGGCCAGCGCTTCTTGCGAAGTCAAGTCGGTTTGGCACGCCGCTGACGGTTTGTATCGGCTCATGGCACACAGCGCATGGACCACACTATCTGACAGCACACAGGTCTGCACGCCCGCACCCACCGCGTCTACGGCATCGACCCTCGCCTTGGCGTCCAGCAGCTGTGCCAGCATGCGTGCGTCGCGGTGCCACGCGGCCGCCTCATGCAGCGCAGTGCGGCGGGCAGGCTGCGACGGGAAGGGAAGCGAGGAAAGTATGGAGGCGTGAGGGGTCACGGTGCGTCTACCGGTGCCCACGCCAGACTACGTCAGAGCAGGCTGCGAAGGAGCGGGTTGTGAAGAAGGGGCCGTGCACGGGATTTCAGGCATGGAATGTGCGGGAGTTGTGCTGGCGGTACATACAGTACAAGCTCTTTACATGGTGGTTGCGGGGTACGGCAGTCAGGTGATGCGGTCATGGCTGAGGCCAACATTCCTGTTTGCGCCTGATGTGGACGGATACCTAACGAGACTTTCAAACCGCACCCTTACGGACGCAAAGCACCCATCCACGCTTATCTTGCACCTGCCCACCTGGCTTGTGGCGTTGGGGTCAGCCCCCGCCAGCAGCAGCTCTGTGAACGCCGGGCGGCGCAGGCAGGCAATGGACACCTGCAGCGCCGTGTGGCCCTCCTGGGGAGCGGACGGAGGGCCGTGGTTGGCAAACAGAGCGCCAGAAGTTAACTCAAATTACCATAACCGGAGACCGGATGGGTTGAGGGGTAGTAGCAGAGAGAGATAGGAAGAGGCACGGGTAAGTAAAGCGCCTGTGGGATGGGGAGGCTCGACACGCGGCAAACGACGTGACGGATACAAGCACCTCCGTGCGGCCCTCCTGGGGGCAGGTGCAAAGGGGTAGAAACACGGATATGAGGATGTTCCCACCATGTTACAGCAGTTGTCGCGGTGCACAGTCTGGGGATTGGGGTAGGAGGTATCCAGCGAGACCCTGATAGAAAGCACCGCGCCCTCTGCCCCTGCACTCGGCCCTCACCTACACTCGCCGGTCCGCGCCGTGGACGCACCACCACAATGGGCAGCAGTTTGCCACGCGTTTGTCCCAGTACAGCTCGCATGCACTCTGCCTCCCTTGACTTTCGCACCCACCTCGTCCAGCTCGTCCAGCTCAATGTCCTCGGTGCACAGCAGCAGCCGCAGCCCAGGCAGGTTGTCGCGCCACACAGCCTCGTGCAGGATGGGCCGACCGGCCTGGGCGCGGGCGGGGTGTGTGGGTGCAGGTGGGTGCGGGCACGGGGTCAGGTGTATGTAGTGTGTTGCCGTACCCAGTCGATAGCGCCTCACGTGCAGCCGGCGCCAGAGCTTTGCTTTGCACTGCTGAAGGGTGCCGTAGGTGGTTGGGCGGGCAGCAGCCGTTCTGTGTCATAATAACAGTGCTGCGTATGCGCAGAAACTGTGCCACACCCTGCCTATCCTTACTTGCCCACAGACACGACACAGGGACCATAACCGTCTAGCAGCGCAAGACCGTCGACCGCTACCGGTATAAGCAGCAGTCAATAGGACCCAGTACACCATCATGCATGTCCGGGCGCTGACCTCTGAGGTGGCGTTGACGTTGGCCCCCGCCTCGATGAGGGCCGACACCACCTCGGGATGCGGCAGCGCCAGCGCCACGTGCAGCGCAGTGAAGCCCTCCTGCGTGCGCGGTGGGCGGCGGCGGCGAGGGGATGGTGTAAGGCTGGTGCAGCACGGAGGGAAGCAGGCGTGCGTGTGCGCTGAGGTCAGGGCAATAGGCCGTGTGGGACAGATCGGAGGGTCGCGTGGGATGCGGTGAGAGGGTTGCGCGGGGCCTTCTGCGGAATAGGCAGGGTTCCTTCAGACTGGAGCAGAGACACCACTTGTGGTTTAGCTACATTAATCGCTAGAAGAACAGACCGTGTGCTGACAAGCGCACACACACGCACCTGGTCCCGGTCGTCGGGGTCTGCCCCAGCCCGCAGCAGCGCCCCCACAGCATTCTCGCTGCCGTGCAGCACGGCGTGGTGCAACGGGGGGCGGCGGGTCTGGGGGCCACAGGGTGGAGACGGGAGGTGCAGGCAGCGTATTAGTTGGGAGTGCATGGAAAAGGGCAAGGGCGCATGGCAGCATGGCGTGGTGCAACGGGGGCGGCGGGTCTGCAGGGGGCAGGGTGGGAAGGTGAGGGGCAGGCAACTCACTAGTTGACAGTGCACAGGCAGGGGGGAAAGGCGCATGGAAACACGGCGTGGAACAGAAGGGGCCACGGGTTTGTAGGAGTGAAGGGGCGAGGGGGGGGGGGGGGGGTGCGGTGATGTGTGCGTTGCACGAACGTCGCTTGTGGCGCGCGCAGGTTCGCCGCATGCATACCTGGTTGCAGGCACCCATGCTGCTCCCCCAACCATCCCTAACAGTCGTGCCAAAGCAGCCCGCAAGCTGCACACACGCCTGCCGACCCCCTGCACATGCACGCGAGCGGTCCACGATCCTACACCACGCACGGGTTCCCTTGCCGGCAAGCCCAAACAGAGCCCACCGCAGGTGCGCACAAACCGCACTCCTGCCCCCCACACACATGCAGCGTGCTGCAGGAACCAGCTCATTGCAGCAGGCCGCACCTACCCGCGGGAGGCGCAGCCGCGGGTTTGCCCCCGCCGCCAGCAGCAGCTCCGCCATGCGGGCCGCGCCCTCACGGCACGCCGCCAGCAGCGGCGTCATCAGCTCCTGCACACGTACCACACCAACAGCTGACGTGACAGCTTGCACCGTTGTGCGCTCCATGCGTGACGCAACGCCAGCAAGCAGGGCACGTTTTCGGCACAATCGAGTGGAGGGTGTGACCTACCGCTCCCACCACCGTACGGCACTCACCCTGTCGTACACCCCCAGCAGCTGCAGCGGCGCCCACAGGTCCCCGCTGGCTGCGTTGGGGTTGACCCCTGGGTCGGCCAGCAGGGTGCGGGCCAGCGCCATGTCGTGCTCCAGGCACGCGTGCATCAGCTCCACCTGCATGCACAAGGGCCGTGCAAGACACGCATCTTGGACTCGTGGCACAACGGTACCGTACGTCAAGCAAGGCCCAGCATGATAAGGGTACCGCGTACCGGTACTGTGCCGGAACGTACGGTGTGCGTGTGCAACCGGGTGTACGCTGGTATGTACGCTACCGGGTTGCCTGCTGGGGTGGCAGGAAGCTGAGCGTTAGCCGGGGTGGCAGTGCGGTGACGCATGCTAGTAGCCGGCAGGGACCTGAGGATCCACGACAGTGCCGACAGTGCACATGCAGCCAAATGCCAATGTTGCTGAGTCTGTGCTTTAGGAAACACGCACAGCACAGCTACACACCTTGACAGGCCGATCCGTGCATGCACCCACGAGTCACGACCCACCTCCTTGCGCGTTGCTGCTCGCAAGCTGACGTCCTGCCGCTTGCTGGCCGGAAGCACCTCGGTGAAGGGCTCAGGCTGAATTCTCTGCAACGGGACTCGGTACAGGATACAGGGGAAGCATGACGGAAAGGCCAGCGGCGTGCATGGAGAGAATCACGGAGTGCATGGGGAGCACAAGGGGATTGTGGCCAGAGCTACCCTTCAGTGGTGCTTGCCGTGCGGTGTCAAGCTCTCAAGTATGAGAGCTCGAGAAGACGTGTTTGCTGTACTCATGCACGCGGCCTCACGTGAGTTCCAGTGCAAAGTGCCAAGGGCGATGCCAACGTGGTTTGCTGGTTTCGCCGTCGCGCCCGCGGCTAACCCAGTTCCACAAGACCCTGCTTAGCACAAGGCGACGCGGACCCTTCTCAGCACAAGCCCAGAGCTCTTAATGCCATGCCGTGCAGGCTGATAGGCACCCGCATGGGTTGAAAGACGCTGGCTGCGGCGTTATCGGATACGTTGCCAGGGTTGTGCAACGCGCGCGCGACACTGACCAGCGAATGCGGATTGACCCGGAAAATCGTATGCTGATTGTACAGCTAAGTTGGGGTGTCAAAAGCCTTACCACGGGCACTTCCTCCATTCTGGACTCCGCGCCTTCACGTATGTGTTGCGCAGAGCTTCTCCAGCGCGATGCTTAATAACGCAATCAGAACCTTATGCGTCTGTAACACAGTACCAGGCTTGGTGCGGCGAACTTCAACAGACTGCAGGCATACCGGGTGCGATTGACCCGTGGGTCACAGACGGTCGATACAAAGGCTGCTGCTGACAACGGCAAGCAGTAAAGACGGAAACATGTAGTGGCTCCCAGTATACGTCTAAATGTTAGAGCCGAAGCATTACGAGCCCACTTGGCCAGGTCATGGTACGGCGAAGCCTAGTCTCAACTCGATCAGTTCAGCGCCAGTGGTACGTGACCAGAACATGCCAGAATCCTGCCCTTTCAAGTCCCTACCATCAACAGCATGGGCGTGAGCAGTACTTGGTAACATATAGTAGCATAGCTGCCTAGGCCACTGCCTCCATTGCCCTGCTGCCACCAGACGACCAACCCTGCTCGTCTGCTTGTGCTCACGCCACGTGCACCTTGCCCTGCATCTCCGCCGATGCCCCATTCAACTGCTTGTGCAACGCTCGGCTATACCACGCTGCAGCGGGATCAAGCCCCGGTTTCGCAGCGCCAAGGCCGCCGCCCAATGCCACACCCGCGGGCCAGCCCCCAGCAGTGGAGCCCGCTGGCGACAGCCCCGCCAGCCCACCGCCGTCCGCCGACATCCTGTCGCTGATCACCACCGACCCTGCTGTGCTGGTCAGCACACCAGACCCACACCGTGACGCCTCGCTCGCGCTGCTCGCTAGCAAGAACCTGCCGTCCACCACACTGCTGCTGCAGCTGGCGTCACTGTCCAGGGGCCCGTGCGAGGAGCCTTCCGACGCCCCTGGTCCATGCGCCCTCCCTCCCTCGCGTTCCCCAGCTACTGATGTAGACTGCGGCAGCGCAGCTCCAGCGTTAGTGCCTGCCGAGGGCGCGGATTGGTGTGCCCCGCCCGCAGGGTTCCAGCTGGGGCCCCTAGATGGTGCTGCATCCAGGGGCACACTGCCGAAGCCGCTGGCGAGCTTGTGCGGAGCAGCGCATACACCGGGCGTGGGCAGGGCCGCTGGGCCCGCCATGCATACGACTGCGCGAGCGTCGACTGCACAGTCCTCAAGAGGGCGCGACTGCAGCTCATGGCCTGCCTCCCCTTTCACAGGCGAGTACTGCCGAGGCCCCGCACTCAGCCCAGCTTGCTGCTGCGTAACAATCTGCTGTTGCTGCTTGGCAGCAACTGTTGCCGTCCTGACGAGTATTTGCAGCTGCCGCCCGCTCGCTGTGCTTGCCACGAAGCGGGGACCTGGCCGGGACTTGCCGCCTGGCTCGTCATCCTCGCCACCCAGCACCAGCTCTTCGTCTCCTGCAGCACCTTCCCGCCCTCCCGGATATGCATCACCGCCCCACACCACGTTGGACATGGCGTATTGGCGTGCGGGGTGGCTCGGGCGGCGCAGAAAGCTGAAGGGCCACTGGAGCGTCGAACGGGCACCCCCTGCCCGCTGTCCGCGGTCAAACGGTCCCGAGCCTTCGACAGTTGGAAGCCACGGCTTGGCGCGCCTGCCGCCCAAAGCTTTCTGTGGCGGAAAGCAAAGCATCCGTTTACACATCTGTGCAGCGGCTAAGCTGGCTTCTCACAAGAAATGCAGGAAGCCCTCATCCCAGCCCTCGACGAACCTGTCGGCTAAGGAAACGCACACGCAGGACCTGAAACGCCGTCCATAGGAGCAGAATAGATCCCCCGACTGCACCTATCTGGGTCACAGTCGCAAAGACTGTGACGCCCGTAACACTGAACCCCACTCTTTCTATGCCCTGGAGCCCCAGCATGCTGACGTGAATCCAGGTAACTCGTTTCTTAACAGACTTGCAATAGGGAAATGTTTGGACGATGAGTATGATCGTCGCGCAACAGACGTCGAAGCTGCACTAAGCTGGGGCCTGCTTCGTGTTTGCATTACCAGAGTACCTTGTCTATGCCTACCGCATTGGTGCCCCAAGTAAAGGTGGCAAGCAAGCGAGAGCGGCGAGACTGCATCGTCCTGGGTGGTTGTGGCCGTTGCCGTCTATGCCAAAAAGATTTGCCTCCCTCCGTGCGTGCTCACCTTCCAGTGCTCACCTTCCAGACGCAAGCAGTCAATATATGCCCATCTGAAACCTCGCTTCTTAAGACAATTTGAACAACGGCGGCAATGGGAACTGTGCGCTGGCTAGCCACGCTTGCGCTCCTAGCAGCCATGTCTTCCGCTTGGGCTGGAAGTATACCCCATCTGAGCTCTGCAGATCTCCTGAAGCTGGCCAGTGTGGGTAGCCCGCAGGCTGTTCCTCAACGAGACCGTTAAAGCGTTCCGCAGAGCATTGATGCCCCAGTTCTTACCCCTGAACCACGCCAACTGCGACAGGCTGAGCCTGAAAAGGCCTTTACGCTGTGGTGCCGTCAGAATGGAAAGCAGTATGCTGAGGGAAGCAAGGTAGGCCGTTCACGGCGCGTCATGCAGCCTGGCGTTGTGTGCCGTGAGGGCTATCATGACACCTTCCGAGGCCAGATATGGTGTTTACACAATTCATGCTTTAATGCACAACACGAACACAGCAGCAGCACGTCGATGGCCCCAAGCCGATAGCCCGAAGTGCCACGTCTGCACGAAGCCCCCGCCTCCTGCACCTCAGCAGCAGCTTCCGCGGTTGCAGCCTTCCATTGAACCCATCGCATCACGTCTCACAGTTCACAATCACACATGTGCTATGACTTCATAGCAGCCGGTACAGGCAACTTACCCTCGTCCCACCAATTCTGTCGGGCAAGACAGAAAACCCTACTTGTAGTTGATGTTCACACTGCATGAGTCACACACACCCCAGCCGCATGCCACTTCTCCACGCTTGTACCATGGCTCTGAACCTAACACGGAGCCTGCCCGCACCAGCACGCGGCCGGCCTTCCACCCAGGCAACCCTCCTAACACGACATCCTGGAATACCAACATCCAAAACCCACCTGCATCCAGGTTTCCGTGGCATGCCATCAGCCCCTGTCACTCACACTACTTCCCGCATGCACGAGCCCTTCGTCCAAGCTCCTGTCTTTGTTTTACAACCGTGCGCGGCCCCGCAGTCGTGCTACTGGTAAGCCTCACACGCATTCACACTCCTGCCTCCTCCCCCCCCCCTTTGCGAGCTCAGGAGCACGCCCACCGCCGCGACGTGTTCGTATCCAACGTGCAGCTCATCAACGAGGCACACCAGCGCGACCCCGGCGTCACGGTAAGCTGTTGGCACTGCCCGTACACCCCCTACAGTCGGCGGTCTGGGCAGCACTGGGTGCGCGCGCAGTTTGCGGGGGAGGGAGAGGGCTTCTGAGCTATAGCGAGTTGGGCTGCACAGGGTACCTGTAGTTCTGGTTTGGGGCACATTGTCGCATGCAAGCGTGAACAGTTGTTGCTGCCCCTGCATGCGTCTGCCCTGCATCGCTCGCAGCTGGCCCTGAACGAGTTTGCGGACATGACCTGGGAGGAGTTCTCCCGCGGCCGCCTGGGGCTGACGGTGACGGAGGAGCAGCGCCAGGCCAGGTGGGGCGGCAGTGGTCTAAGAGGTGGGGACCGTGGGGTTTGGATGGACGGACATGCGGAACAGGGGACATGGGCGCAATGGAGATATGGCCTATGCAGCTATGTTGATCCGACACGCTCGCAGAGGTTCCGTCACTCTGCTTCGCATGCCCCGGTCTGCACCTACCCGTCCCGCAGGTCTGCCCGCGCCGCCCAAGCCTCTTCCTCCTTCCGCTACGGCTCTGTGCGCAGCGAGGAGCTGCCGCAGCAGCAGGACTGGCGGGCCAAGGGCGCGGTGGCGGAGGTGCGGTGAAACAGCAGCAGCGAGGGGTGTCTTTGGTACCTACCGACCCTGCAGCGGCCACAGTAAGCTGTTCCAGTGGGCACAGCAATGCAACAGCCCCCAAATGCTCGTGCACGTACGGCTAACCAACATTCACCCCGCACGTGCGTCCCGGCCAAACCTGTGCCGCAGGTGAAGAACCAGGGCCAGTGCGGCAGCTGCTGGGCGTTCAGCACCACGGGCGCGGTGGAGGGCGTCAACGCCATCGTGACGGGGCAGCTGGTGTCGCTCAGCGAGCAGCAGCTGGTGGATTGCGACACGGGTGGGGCGTGTGCGCGTGTGTCTTAGCTTTCTACGAGGCTTGTAGACTGTCGCTCATCGAGCAGCAGCTGGTGTACTGCGACACGAGTGCGTGCGAGCTGTGCACTTTGGCTGCGTTGTTACCAAGTACACCGTCGTCCCTGGTGTCAATCCTTACCTTACGTGCCCGCACCAGCGGGCTGCGGGGGCCCATCAAGGCAACCGACTGGCTTAGCCCGTTGCCTGACTGTCGTAGTACGGCCCCTGCCCTCCCTTACCGAGGGCTGCGGGCGCCCCGGGCGTCCCCTGCTCCTGCTCTGCCAGCCACCTCCACGTCATTGCTCACCCGCGCCCGAGACCCGCCCTTACTCGTGCGCCCCCGTACCCACCCTTGGGCGCCCCCGCAGAGGTGAACCAGGGCTGCGGTGGCGGGCTGATGGACAACGCCTTCGAGTACATCATCAAGAACGGGGGCATCGACACGGAGGAGGACTACGCGTACTGGAGCGGCTACGGCTTTGGCTTTTGGTGCAACAAGCGCAAGGCCAACGACAGGTGCGCCATGGGGGCATGCCACGCAGTGTGGTTCTGGGTTCTATCGATGCAGGGTAGGAGGTGTGTGCAACCTGCCAAGCCCGGAAGGCTTGCATTGCCGCTACGGGTCGCACCGCGTGGTGCGCGCAGCCTCTCGTTCACGTGTCCATCACAGACGCCAACAGGAGGGCTGCTGCTGCTCGCCCAGTGCCCCGTGTGCAAAATGACTTGGCCCCGCGCACACGCAGCGCCTCCGCCATGTAGGTGTCTTAGTGAAGTAATGCGACCACCCAAACGCTCCCGATACCGTCTTGTAGGACCACCGTTTCCATCGACGGCTACGAGGACGTGCCGGCCGACGAGGCCTCGCTGCAGAAGGCGGTGGCGCACCAGCCTGTGGCGGTGGGCATATGCGCAGGTGGGGGGCGCGGCTGGCGGGGCGGATGGCTGCTGGCACGATCGGGTGTCAGCTCCGTGCTAGTTATGGCGGTGGGCATATGCGCAGGTGGGGCCAGGCGCAGGGATTATTTGCAGAGTGTTGGGGCCTCGGATGCTGGACGTGACACCTGGGTTGGGGCGTGTCATGGTGGTGGGCACCTGCGGAGGTGCGCACAGCGGGTGACGGGTGGCTGGGTCGCGGCACGGTTGCGCCCCGCGTAAGAGGGTTGCGGGGCATGGGTGTGGGGCTTCGTGAAAACGCGCACTCAAACCAGTATCCAGACGTGCGTAGGCATTGTTATTTCCCTCGTCCGCTGCCTCTTCACCTTGTGCCTTGCACAGGCTCCTCCATGATGTTCTACTCGTCCGGCATTATCTCCACCTGCTGCGAGGGCCTCAACCACGGCGTGCTGGCGGTGGGGTACGGCACGGACGACAAGACCGGCACGCCGTACTGGATCGTCAAGAACAGCTGGGGCGGCGGCTGGGGCGAGCAGGTGGGCCGGGAACGGGCGTGTGGGGGCACTTGTCCTTGGGCAGGTACACGACCTAAATTGTGAATGGGCAGGACCGTGTCCCTTTGGGCAGGGTGGCTGCGTGGGCGGGCGTCGTGCAACACGGGATGTGACCACAGGCGCGTGTGGGGCCCCTGTGGGATGTGACACATGAACGCCGAGGTGGCGGTGTGTTACTGGACGGGGTTCTACTGTGACGGCATAATCCACACAAAATACTGGCGCTTGCTGTTGCGCCCGCAGGGCTACTTCCGGCTCAAGATGGGCGAGGGACCCACGGGTCTGTGCGAGATCGCCAGCGTGGCGTCGTACCCGGTCAAGACCTCGCCCAATAAGCCCGTGCCGCTGGTGGGTTGTGAAAGCCTGAGGGGAGACGGTGCCTGGATTCTAAACAAGTGGGATGGCTACTGTAGGCAAAGTGCAACGGTGCATCTGGTTCGTTTGCCTGTTGAAGTGCCCTTGCGCGCCGTCAGCAAGCTCCAAAGTGTGTGTTTGCCCAAGCCGCCCCATAACTCCCTTCGTTCGGCACCTTCCCCTCGCCAATAGGTTTGCGACCCGTTTGGCTGGACCGAGTGCTCTGTGGGCAGCAGCTGCAGCTGCTCCTTCTCCCTCTTCGGCTTCCTGTGCCTCTGGTGGGTGCTGGCCAAGTGGAGTAATGGTTCCTATACGGCGTGTTTGCCGCGCTTTGGCGACAAGTACTTTGGGGTTCCGAGCCCTAATGCCCTGTGGTGCCACGCTCAAACCATGTTGCCAGTTCGTGTTACCTTGACTGCTAACAATCTCCTCATTCCAGCCAGCGTTGCCCTTTGCATGTCCTTTCATGACCCAGCGGTTCGTCCTGCACCCCGCTCCTGGCTTTTCAACCGCGTCGCAATTATCCTTCCCCACACAGGCACGACTGCTGCCCTCTGGAGGGCGGCGTGACCTGCAGCGACCTCAAGCACTGCTGCCCGCACGGCACCACGTGCGACGTACGGCAGGGCGCGTGCGTGTCGGATGACGGCACCACCTCGGTGCCGTGGATCGACAAGACCAAGGCCACCTTCGTGTCGGCTCATGATAACGAGGACACTGACGACCTTGGGGACGATGAGGACGTGGATGACGAGGAGGAGCAGGCCTTTGATGCGAAGTTTGTGGCGAATGGCAAGGAGGCGGCTGGCTCGTCTGTGGCGACGATGGCGGTGGAGAGGCAGGGGCAGAAGAAGTGCAGCAAGAAGGGCGGCGCTGGGGTCACAGGCGGGGAGACGGTGCGGGGCATGGGGGGCGTGATGGTGGGCCAGCAGGAGGTGGGCGAGGGGCAGCAGGCTGTGGAGGTGTAGGCGGTGGATGAGCCC
>VFQN01002066.1_pt1 | contig 32039 bp, 29 predicted proteins | sample 3512371 | NCBI WGS metagenome assembly VFQN01 (sample SAMN10412370, study PRJNA504923) | tailings metagenome | isolation source: Replicate 2 from Balatoc abandoned mine | place: Philippines: Itogon, Benguet | collected 2017-08-28 | reverse complement strand
GCGAGCGTCACGGTCTGCGCCTTCTCGAAAGTGAGCGCGAGCGCGATGGTCAGCTCGTTCCACATCTTGATGGAATTGAGGATGACGGTGGCGGCGATGCCGGGTGCAGCGATCGGCACGTAGATCGTCCAGACGATGCGCAACGTGCTCGCGCCCTCCAGCCGCGCCGCTTCGGCAAGCGCTTCGGGAATATCGGCGAAGAAGGCGCGCAGCAGCCAGATCGTGAAGGGCAGCGTGAAGACCTGGTAGATCAGCGCCAGCCCGATCACCGTGTCGTAGAGCCCGATGGACTGGAAGAGCACATACATCGGCACGATGAACAGGAATTCCGGCAGCATGTAGGAAATGAGCAGCCAGATCAGGATCGTACGACGTCCCGGCACATGCTTCTTGTTGAGATAATAGGCGGCCGGAATGCCGGCGGCGAGCGCCAGCACGTTGCCGATGACGCAGACGATCAGGCTGTTGAGGAACGCGCCGGAAAACCCCGTCGAGAACCACGCCTTGGCGAAGTTCTCCCAGACCGGCGTGAAGAACCAGACCGGCGGCATGGCGAAGGCGTCGACCTGCGTCTTCAGCGCGATGGTCAGGATCCAGAAGATCGGAAACAGCGAGACGGCGACGGCGAGGACGGCGACCGCATAGGGCCAGAGGGCGCGGCGGGTGGAAGCGCTCATGCCTTTTCTCCTTCATCGGTGTCGATCATCAGGTAGATGATGCAAAGCGTCAGGATGATCAGCGAGAAGACGACCGCAATGGCCGCGGACTCGCCGAACTTGTAGGACTTGAAGGCCGTCTGGTAGGCGAGTGTCTGCACGCTTTCGGTGGCCCTGAGCGGCCCGCCGCCGGTCGTGCCGAAAATGATGTCGAAGACTTTCAGCGTGTCGATGGTGCGGAAGATGACGATGGTGATCAGCACCGGTTTGAGCATCGGCAACGTGACGTGGCGGAAGGTCTGGAAGGGTGTCGCCCCCTCCAGCCGCGCTGCCTCGAAGGGCTCGGCCGGCAGGCTTTTCAGCGCGGAGGACAGAATGATGAAGGTGAAGGCCGTCTGCCACCAGGTATCGATCATGATGATCGAGGGCATGGCGGTCGGCACCGTGCCGAGCCAGGCGGGACCGGGAATGCCGACGAGCGACAGAAGGTAGTTGACGATGCCGAGCGTCGGATCGAGCATGACCTTCCAGATCAGCGACACGGCGATGCCCGAAACCATCAGAGGCAGGATCATCAGCGTGCGGATCAGGCCCGCGCCGATGCGGATACGGTTGATGGCGAGCGCCAGACCGAGGCCGAGCAGGGTCTCTATGACCACGGCGAAGACAGCGAAATAGAAGGTGTTGAACAGCGCCTTCGGAAAACCGCTGCCCGACAGGATACGCACGAAATTCCGCAGCCCGACGAATTTCGCCTCCGAACCCCAGTTCCATTGGAGCAAAGAGAGATAGCCGGCATAGACGACCGGGTAGAGCGTTCCGGCGGCCAGAAGCACGAGGGCCGGCGCGATCAGCCAGCGGATATGTTTGTCTCGGCGCATGGTCGATACGATCCTGCTTTCGGGAAAAATGGGGCCGGACAGGCCGGCCCCGCGGGAGAAACGGTCTATTCGAGCGTGTCCTGAACGTTGGTCTGGAGTTCGGCCACCGCATCCTCCGGCGACGTGCCCTGGTAGATCTGGTGGATGGCGTCGACGATCATGAGCACGACGTCGTTCCAGCCCTGGCGGAACACCGAGGTGGGGCGGGTGTGCTGCATCTGGGTCTTCACGGCCGCGACATAGCCGGCATCAAGTGCCTTGACGTAGTCGGCATCGGCCCATGCGGAATCGCGCGGCGCACCGCCTGTCGCCACACCCAGCGCCGCCGTCAGCTTCTTGTTCGTCGCCCATTGCACGAAGAGCCAGGCGGCATCCTTCTTCGGCGAGTTCTTGGCGATGGAAATGCCCCAGGACCAATGGCCGCTATAGCCGATATCGCCCGTCGAGGCCGGCAGCGGCGCATAGCCGACCTTGCCCGCGATGGCCGAGGTTTTCGCATCCTCGAAGCTCGGACCGAAGACCGAGGCATCGACGAAGAAGGCGGCATTGCCCTGCGAGAAGAAGCGGCTGGCATCCTCCCAGCCATAGGACAAAGCACTCGGCGGACCAGCCTTCAGGAGGCCGGCATAGTAGGAAAGGCCCTTGGCGATGCGCGGATCGTCGAAGCGCGGCTTCGACCAGTCTCCGTCGAACCAGATGTTGTAGGGAAGGTCGGCCGGCTCGTTGCCCCATGCGTCGAGCACGATGCCCGTCATCGTATCGACCAGTTCGGCCGAGCGCTTGCCGCGCATCGAGGCGCCGAAAATCTTGCCCTCGCCCTTGGCGCTGATCTCGTTCGCGGCAGCGATCAATTCGTCCATCGTCGCCGGCACCTTGCCGCCGAGATATGTGTCGACCAGCGCCTTGTTGTAGAAAAGCGTATAGGCCTCGAACGAGATCGGGATCGCATAGAGCTGCGGATCGGGCTTGCCGACCGGGAAGGACGCACCGGCGCGAAAACCTTCCGGGTAGTCGGCGAGATTGTAGTCGGCATCCGTCTTGGCGGCATCGTTCAGATAGGGCGTCAGCGGCTCGACGACACCGGCTTCCCATTGCGTATAGAGCGCCGAGTCCATCTGGATCATGTAGACGTCGGCAACGGAATTGGCCGAGCGGACGGCAAGGTTCATGCGATCCGAATAAAGGTCCTCCGCAAAGGCATCGATCTTCACCTTGATGCCGGTCTCCGCCTCGAATTCCCCGACATGCTTGCGCAGCTCGGCCGTCCACGGGTGCTCGCTGAGCAGCACCGTGATTTCCTTGCCGGACTGCTGCTTCCAGTCGATGGCGTGCGCGCTGGTGGACAGCGTGAAGGCGACGGAGGCGGCCGTCAGCGCGAGAAATGCCCTTCGTTTCATGATCATGCTCCCGGTTGGTTTTGATCCCCACGCAGTAAGTTGTTCACTTGACAACTTGTTACTACATGTTAAAGACCAGCTAACACAGGCTTGAAGCCCTGTCTAGTGCCCGAGCAGACGCATCGAACGGCGGAAAGCCCACCATCGATGGATTTGCCAGCGGACGAGAACGGTCAGACTATCCGGCGACAGGCCGAGACGAAGAGGATGCGATGCGCAAGAGCCCCCAGGAATTCGACTATGTCATCGTCGGCGCCGGTTCGGCGGGCTGCGTGCTGGCCAACCGGCTGAGCGCCGACCCGGCCGTTTCCGTCTGCCTCGTCGAGGCTGGGCCGAGCGACCGCAGCCTCTTCATCCGGATGCCCGCGGCGCTGACCTTCCCCATCGAAAGCGACCGCTACAACTGGAAATTCGAAAGCGAGCCGGAGCCGGAACTGCATGGCCGCAGCATCGGTCAGGCGCGCGGACGCGGCCTCGGCGGCAGCTCCTCGATCAACGGCATGGTTTTCGTGCGCGGCGCGAAAGAGGACTACGACGGCTGGCGCGAACTCGGCGTCGAAGGCTGGGATTTCGAGGATTGCCTGCCCTTCTTCAAGAGGCTGGAAAACTTCGAGGGCGGCCGCGACCCGATGCGCGGTGGTGCAGGCCCCATCGATGTCGTGCGCAGCAAGGCCGACCACCCGCTCTACCGCACCTTCCTGAAGGCTGGGCAGGAGTTCGGCCTGCGTGAAGCCGGCGACTATAACAGCGGCGCGCAAGACGGCGTCCACATCACCCAGGCGACCATCCGCGACGGCGTGCGCTGCAGCACCAGCCTCGCCTATCTCACCCCGGCAAAAAATCGCCCGAACCTCACCGTGATGACAGGCTGCCTCGTCGAAAAGATCCTTCTCGACGGCCGCACCGCGACGGGCGTCACGCTCTTGCAGCGCGGCAAGCGCAAGACGCTGCGCACCGCCCGCGAAACCATCCTGTCGGCCGGCACGGTCGGCTCGCCGCATCTGCTGATGCTCTCCGGCATCGGCGACCGTGAGGCCCTGAAGGAGCACGGCATCGCCAGCGCCACCCACCTGCCCGGCGTCGGGGCCGATCTACAGGACCATGTCGTTGCCCCGTTGCGTTTCACCTCGCCGGGCGGCGTCTCGATCCGCCGGCAGCTCAACATGGTCGGCCGGCTGAAGCTCGGCATCGAATGGCTTTTGTTCAAGCGCGGCCTCGGCGCGACCAATTTCTTCGAAGTCGGCGCTTTCTTCAAGAGCAGCGAGACCGTGCCCTATTTCAACATGCAGCACGAATTCCTGCCGTTCCTCGCCGATTTCCAGTCCGGCAAGGTGACGATCTCCGATGGTTTCCAGTATTTCGTCAGCCAGATGCGGCCCTACAGCCGCGGCCGGATCGCGCTGAAATCCGCCGACCCCGCCGCAAAACCCTCCATCCGCTTCAACTATCTCACCGACCGGCGCGACACGCTCGAAATGATCGACGGCATCCGCAAGACGCTGGACATGGCACACCAGCCGTCCTGGGATCGTTATCGCGGCCAGCCGGTCGATACGCCCGGCCTCAAGGCTTCGGACGCCGAGATCGAAGGGTGGCTGCGCACCGTCGCCAACACCGAACACCACCCGACCAGCACCTGCCGCATGGGCGCGGACGACCATGCCGTCACCGACGCCGCCGGCCGGGTGCACGGGCTGGAAAAGCTGCGCATCGTCGACGGCTCCATCCTGCCACGCGTGCCCTCCGCCAACATCAACGCCCCGATCATCATGGCCGCGGAAAAGATCGCCGCAACCATGACGCGGCGCTGATGGCGAAGGGAACATTCTCAAGGTGCGCTTGCCGACTTGTCTCGACATGTTAGAGACTGTTGGTTTGACCGCCTCACGAGAAAGGAAAACCGATGACCGAGACATGGCTGAAGAAGAAACCGATCCGCAAGAGCGGCGCTGTCCCGATGTATGCGCAGGTGGCCGAAATCCTCGACGGCGCGGTGAAGGCGCGCAACGGCGCGCATTTCGCCCTGCCCTCGGAAGGTGAGCTGTCGCGGGAATTCGGCGTCTCCCGCGTCACCATCCGCCAGGCGCTCAAGCAGCTCGAAACCCGCGGCGTCATCTATAGCGAGCACGGCCGCGGCTACTTCAGCACCGCCTCGCGCATGAAGGGCGTCTCGGGCTTCCACAGTTTCACGACGGAAGTGCGCAAGCTTGGCGCCGAGCCCGGCTCTGTGGTCGTCGCCTTCGAGGAAGGACAGCCGCTGTCGCCCGCCTTCCGCAAGCATCTCCAGACCGAGAGCGAAAGCGGCCCGGATTTCCTCTTTCTGCGCCGGGTGCGCAGCATCGACGGCGATCCGGTGGCGCTGGAGGACGCATACCTGCCTGCCGCGCTCTATCCTTCGGCAACGCGGGCAATGTTCGAGGGTGCTTCGCTTTATGCCGAGATGGCATCGACCTGGGGCATCGTGCCCACCTGGACGGACGCGCTGTTCGAGCCGGCAGCGGCCACGGACGAAGAGGCCGCCCACCTGAAGATTGCGCCCGGCGCACCGGTTCTCACCGTCTGGCGTGTCACGGTCACCGATACGGACCAGGCCGTCGAATATGTGAAGTCCGTCTACAAGGGCGATGGCTTCATGCTGAACGTCAATCGATATCGCCTCTAGGAGCACCCGTGTCGCAACAGGATTTCGCAATCGGCATCGACATCGGCGGCGGCAGCACGAAGATCGGCCTCGTCTCGACTGGGGGCGAGATCGTCGAGCGACGGCGCGTGGTCGTCGGCGATACCGACGATGCGGACACGATCGTCGCGCAGTATGCCGAAACGGTTCGCGACATCCTGGGCGCACATCCGGCGGCGAGGGTGCTGGGGATCGGCATCGGCTTCCCGGGCCGCATCCATCCGGACAACCTGTCCGGCGATCTCGGCAACATCCCTGCCCTCGACGACTTCCCGCTGGCCGAGCGGATCGGCGGGCTGTTTTCCCTTCCGGCACGGATGGAGAACGACGGAACCGCAGCCGGTCTTGCGGAAGCGATGTTCGGCAAGGATCGCGCTGCCCGCCGCCTTCTCCTGATCGCGGCAGGGACCGGCATCGGCGTTGCGCTCACCATCGACGGAAAGCCGTTCATCACGTCGGGCGGAGGCCTCGGCAATGCCGGGCAGCTCATCATCCACGGCAGCGACGGCCGCCCCTGCCGCCAGGGATGCGTCGGTTGCCTGGAATCGCTGGCGTCCGGCGACGCCCTGAACGGCATCGCGCGGCGCTATTGCGTCGAGGTGCCGGACAGTCCACTCGCCAGAAGAGCAAGTGACCACGGACGGGAGGCCGATGCGTCCGATGTCATCGCAACAGCGCTTGCCGGCGATGCGGCCGCAAAGGCGATGCTCTCGGATGTCGGGCGATGGCTCGGCCGCGGTGCGGCGACCTGGGCGCAGATCTTCGCGCCCGACGTCATTCTGCTCGGCGGCGGGTTGAGCGCGGCCGGCAACCTGCTGCTCGCCCCGCTGGAGCAGGAAGCGCGGCTCTCGGGCCTCAACCTCTATCTCGCACCGGTCCGTTTCGCGCTTGCCTCGCTCGGCAACGACGCCGGCATCATCGGTGCGGCAGCGCAGATCTTTCCCACCACCAAGCCATGATGGAGTTTCCGTGTCCCAGTCCTATCTCGACGAAATCGCCGAACAGCCGGCGGCAATCCGCAAGCTCGGCCGGCTCGTCACGCCCGACCTGATTGCCAAGGCCAAGGCGATCCGCACCGCGATCGACAACGGCGATGTGCGGCATGTCCTTCTCACCGGCATGGGCGGCTCCCTGTTCAGCGCCTACGGCACCTGGCTGCGGCTGAGCCAGGCACTGCCGGTCCCTGTCTCGCTCTGGGATACGTCCGAACTGATCCAGCAGGCGCCGGCGCTGCTGCGGGCCGGCACCCTGGTCATCGCGATCTCGCAGTCGGGCGAAAGCGTCGAACTGCGCCGCATGACGGAACTGGACGCCGGCGTCACCGTCAAGGTTGCGATCACCAATCCCGGCGACAACACCCTCGCCCGCTGGGCCACACTGGCGCTGGCGACGGAGGTCGGCCCCGAGCAGACCGTATCGACCAAGACCTATACCGCCGGCCTTGCCACCCTCTATATCCTGGAGCGCCTGCTGACCGACGGCGGCGACACCCTGGCAGCAGACATCGCCACGCTCGCCGATGCCGCCGAAACCCTGCTCTCCACCCTGCCCGCGCGGATGGGCGAAACGCTGGCCGCGCTCGGTCACGACAGGCCGCTGACCTTCATCGGCCGCGGCGCAAGCTATGCCAGCGCCCAGATGGCCGCGCTGGTGACGGCCGAGGCTGCAAAGGCCCCGACACAGGCGCTGTCCGGCGGCCAGTTCCGACACGGTCCGCTGGAACTGGTGCGCGACGGGTTCCGCAGCCTGCTGTTCCTCGGCGGCTCCGGTGCGACGCTCGACCTCAACCTGAAGACCGTCGCCGACATCACCCGCTTCGGCGGCCGGTGCCTCGTCGTCGCGCCGGAAGCCACGGCAGCGGCCGTTGCGGGGAACGAACCGGTCCTGTCCCTGCCCGATGTTGCGGAAGGGCTTCTGCCTGTGCTGGAAATCCTCCCCATCCAGCTTCTGATGGTCCCGATGGCCGTCGCGCGCGGCTTCGAGCCTGCAAAATTCCTCAACGGCTCGAAGATCACCGTCATCGAGTAGCAACGCGAACACCACCCCGGCCCAGAAGCCGGGGTGATGTTTTCCATGCTGAAGAGCACGACGGATTTCCTTGCGCCGGAAAAACCGATCTATCGGTTGCCGGCGGCGGCGTAGGCGGCGAGCGTTTGCGTAATCCGCCAGATGACGACGGCCTCCGGGTCCAGCGGCCTGTCGGCGAACCGGCCCGCCGGAGACATGTGCTGCCAGAACAGCGGGAGCGGCACGGTGCGGTCCTTCAAGGCCGCAAACAGCCGCCCGACGGCGGCCTCCGCCTCCGGGGTCGCCCAGTAGTAGCGAATGCGGTCGGAAAGCGAATAGTGCCGCAGCAGCCGCTCCTCCTCCTTCGCGCCATGATAGTGCCGGCACCAGTGCTCGGGGTGGTGCAGCATGGTGGCCTCCATGGCCGCCATGAGGGGGCGCTCCCCGTAGTCGGGGACCAGGTCCGACGCGATAGCATCCAGTGCATAGAGCGCTTCGCGAAGCACGAATGTCAGTTCCGGGCCGACCTTCAGAATGGGAAAGCCATCCTCGACAAGCGCGGCGAGCGAACCGGTTCCCTGGTAGTCGGTCGAATGCGCCTCGAAGACGAATTGCGGTTCCGCGTCGAGAACCTGCGCAAGCCCGGCGATCTTTGTCCGGTCGTAGAAGATCACATTGTGGTTGCCGAATTCGACGCCCGGCTGCACGACGAGGCCGATTGCGCGCTCGAAGGCCGCCGACAGCCCGGCTTCGGCGAAGACCCGTCGATGGATTTCGATGGTCTTGCGGGCGGAGACACCGTCCGTCGGCTCGATCGACGTCAGGGCGTGATCGGCACCGCCCGGCGGCGGCACCTCCGTTCCGATGACATAGACAGGCATGGCGCCGCCGGCAGCGGCCGCACGCGCTTCCGCAACGGCGGCAAGCCGGCAGGCACGACGCGCCGTCGTTTCGTCATCCAGCGCCGCCGGCTCACCACGGCACCCCATGGAGGCATCGAGGTGGATCTTGCGGAAGCCGGCATCGATATAGGCCGCGACCATCGCCTCCGCCTCGGCCATCGCCTCTTCGGCCGGCTGCTCGCGCCATGGATTGGGGCCGAGATGATCTCCCCCGAGGACGACAAGCTCCGGTGGGCAGGCCTCCTCCACGGCCAGTTCGTGCACAAGGCGGGCAAAATCCGCCGGCTGCATGCCGGTATAGCCGCCCAGATGGTTGACCTGGTTGCACGTCGCCTCGATCAGCACGGTACGTCCGGTCTTTGCGCCATGCCGCAGCGCCGCCCGCAGGACCAGCGGATGGGCCGAGCAGACCGACGTTATTCCCTTCGGCGTGCCCTGGCGCCGCAGCGCCGCAAGTTCCCCCAGCGCGACCCCCATCACGAATACCTCCCCGTCGAAGCGATGAAAGCGTCGAGTTCGTCCCGCGTCCCCGCGCCCTCCATCGGGCCGAGGCGGGTCACGTTGCGGGCACCTGCGGCGGCGGCATAGGTCAGGGCGTGTTGCGGCGTCAGGCCAAGGCGGCGGCCGGCGACATAGGCACCGCCGAAACAATCGCCAGCACCCGTGGGATCGACCTCCTCGACGACGAAGGACGGCACGTCGACCCGCGTTCCGTCACGGTTGAAATAGCTGGCTCCATCAGCGCCGCGCTTCAGGACGACCTCCTTCACGCCGCGCTCGAACAGGCGGCGAACCGCAGCCGTTTCGCCGTCCACGCCGGCCGCCCGCTCCAGCTCTTCCCCCGACGGCAGGAGCAGATCGGCGGCGGAGACGAGGCGATCGAAACGGCGCTCGGTTTCCGCGTCGAGTTTCAGCTCCTTGCGGATGTTCGGATCGACGGACAACGTACCGCCACGGGCCTTGATGATATCGACCGCCTTGTCGATGACGGCAATGGCACTGGGCATCGACAGCGCCGAGCCCATGACGTGCAGGTGCCCGCCCCGCCCGACAAGGTCGCTCACAGGTACGCTCCATCCGAAACGCGCCGCGGCAGACCGCGCGATGTTGAACACGAAGTCGCGCGAGCCGTTGTCCCGATAGCGGACGAAGGCGCTGCCCGTCGGGAATTCGGGATCGATGGAAATGGCCGAGACATCGACGCCATCGCGCTTTAGGCGCTCGACGTTCACACGCCCGAAATCGTCATCGCCCACGGCACCGATCATGGCGGCCTGGCCGCCGAAGCGCCCGCATTGGGAAATGAAGATCGCCGGAGCACCGCTGGCAAAGGGGCCGATCAGCGGCTGGGCCTCGACAAATCCCGTGCCGACTGTCGTCGCGACGATCTCGACAAGGATCTCGCCCACGCAGATCGTGGGGCCGAGCGCATCCGGTGCCAGTGCAGACGTCATGAGGGATACCTCGCTTTGATGCTGGGGGCCACGCCTAGGTGGCGGTTGAGCGTTGCAGCGCCGGATCATCGGCACCGAGGTCTTCATTTTCGAGCGACAGGAAGCGCTGATGCAGCATGCAGGCCGCCCCGAAGGCGGGGCCGATTTCCGTGTCGTCGACGGAAATCTCCGGCGCGGGGAACAGCGTGCTCTGCCCCTCCGCCATATGCGCAGCTACGCGGGCCGCGACCAGCGGATAGAGCCCGGCCACCGATCCCCCGAGCACAATCCGCTCGGGATCGATGAGGCGGCATGCCTGCAGCAGGGCGCAGGCGAGATGCCGCGACCAGTCTTCGGCAATGTTCACGGCGGCGGGAACACGGTCGCGCACATCCGCGATGAAAGCGTGCAGTCCGGGCGCCGCCGAACCGGTCGCCGCGCGATACCGTGCCACGAGTGCCTCACGCCCGATCAGCTGCTCGAACTTCTGCCCGCCGCTGCCGGGCACCAGGATGTGACCGATCTCGCCTGCAAGGCCATGGCCGCCGCGAAAGAGCTTGCCATCGATCATGATCCCGCCGCCGATACCGGTCTCCATCGAAAGGAAGAGCGTGACGCCCGCCCGGCCGTTCCGGTAGCTGTCGCCGATCGCAAAGGCATTGGCATCGTTCTCGACCGCAACGGGCATGGGCACGGGAACGGCATCGCGGGCGATCTGCCCGAGCGGCACGTTTCGCCATCCGATGATCGGCGCCAGCGCAACGACCCCGTCCGGTCCGATATGCGCGGGGGTCGATATCCCGAGCCCCCTGCACCGGGCAAGCATGCCCGGGTCCATGGCACCGACGACCATCTCGATCGCCTGCTGCATCGCAGCCTCGACTGTCGAGGAGACCGTGTCAAACGCCTCGCTCCGATAGAGCCGAACCTGGGCGGCAAGGTCGATGACGGTCGTCGAAATGTGCTCGACACCGATTTCGACGCCGATGAAGAAGGCGGCATCGGGCACGAGCTGGAGCATGATCCCCGGCCGCCCCGCACGGGCCTGGCCGGCGCGATCGGGGCCGTCGCCATCGATCTCCTCGACGAAACCGCTTCCCGTCAGCTCCGCCACGATCTGCCCCGAGGACGAGCGGTTCATGGCAAGTTGCCGCGCCAGCTCCGCCCGGCTCATGCAGCGGTTGCTGTAGATCGCCTGCAGCGCGGCCACGATGTTGTTCTGCCGAATACGGCGCGGCGTGCTGCCGATGGAAACGATATCGCTCATCTCCCGATCCCCCCGAATGAACCCGCCTCGACCCTACACGGACAAAGCACGTTGCTAGAAGAGCCTTTAGGGCCGGGCGTTCGTTGCCCGGCGGCGTTTGGCCTCTTCGAGCTTCATCTCGATAAAACCCTTGGCATGAGCCGCCAGCGGGTCGCTCTGCGTCCAGGTATCACGCCAGATGGCGCAGACGAGCGACAGCCCCTCATCGACCACCGCTGTGGAAAAACTCTCGAACACGATGTCGCGCTTGTAATCGATGTCGAGGAGCGCGTCGAAGATCGCATCGAAATCGATGACACCGTCCCCAAGATAGCCGCGATTGCTTTCGCCGATGTGGAAGTACCCGATCTTGTCGCCTGCAAGCCGGATGGCTGCGGCGGGATTGGCCTCCTCGATGTTCATGTGGAACGTGTCGAGATGCAGGCGCACATGATCCGAGCCGGTGTCCGCGATGAACTTCAGGCCCTGGGCGGTCGTGTTGAGAAGGTTGGTCTCGAAGCGGTTGACAATCTCAAGAACGATATCAACGCCTGCGGCCTTGCCTGTCTCGGCCGTTCCGGCAATCGCCGCGACGCTGTTGTCCCAGCCGCGCTTCGTCGGCTGCCGACCGTATTTGGTGTGCGCGGAATAGAGAATACCGCCAAGCTTGGTGCCGCCGATGTCGCGCACGGCACGCACGGCGTCCGCCAGCATCGCCTTGCCGCCGGCAACGACGGCCTGATCCTCACTCGAAACGTCGCGATCGATCGGAAGCCCCATCGTCACGCCGATCTCGACATCGAGGGACTGGGCGAGCTTCGCCAGGTGATCGAGATCGAACTTCTCCGGTCGCAGATAGGCGAATTCGATCGCGCGATAGCCGTGCTCGGCGGTCTTGCGCAGGGCCATCTCAAGCCCCTCCTGGGTTTGGCCGCCCGTCCAAACAAATGAATGAATACCCAGTCGACGCATCACAATTTCCTCCACAAAGCCGCTTCGTTGGCGACATGGCTATCTCTATTAGTATTTTTACGCAACAAATATTTTTGGAATGAAAATCCCTAAAAGCGGTTCAATATCGCGGAAAGTGCGTAAAAATCATAAAATCCACCTTCATGATCGAGAAAGACCACCAGACGCAACAACCAAAAAGGTCATTCATCCGATATAATTTGCATGTTTAAGCAACAAACCTTGCGTCGCCAATTTTTTTGCGTTAGGTGGTGTGCATGGCGAGCGCGATTTCGCCGGCTGCCGGGAGGGCTGACATCATCAGCGGGCGCGTTAAAGCGCCCCCGCTTCTGCCGCCCGAAGGCCGGCCTCTCCCCACACATCGACAAATTCCCGCCCTTGAGGCGGGCGACCATGCAGGAGGAGCGCAATGGTTGCGAATGAACCGACTTTGCAAGACGGGGGCGACACACCGCCGCCCTTGCTGCAGGCCCTGAACCTCTCAAAAACCTTCAACAAGGTTCCCGCCCTCATTGATGGGCGGATTACGCTGCGGGCCGGCACCGTGAACGCGCTCTGCGGGGGCAACGGCGCCGGCAAATCGACCTTCCTCGGCATTCTGATGGGGCTGCTGCGACGCGATTCGGGAAGGGTCTCCATCCGCGGCAGGGAGCTCGAGTTCGGATCGCCGGCCGACGCGCTCGATGCAGGCGTCGCCATCATCACGCAGGAGCTCAGCCCGTTTCTCGACATGACCGTGGCCGAAAACCTCTATCTCGGCAGGGAGCAGCGGCGCGGCCGTTTCTTCGTCGACGACCGGCGCATGCGCGCGGAGGCCGAGGATATCCTGGCGCGTCTCAAGTTTGACATCCCGGCCAGCGCCCGGCTGCGCGATCTCTCCGTTGCCCAGTCGCAACTCGTCGAGATCACCAAGGCGATCAGCCGGCGCAGCGACATCCTGATCATGGACGAGCCTACATCGGCCATCGGCGAACGCGAAACGCAGATGCTCTTCGACGCGATCCGTACCCTGACGGCCGAGGGCGTCGGCATCATCTACGTTTCCCATCGCCTGACGGAAATCTTCGAAATCTCTGATGACTATACCGTCTTCCGCGACGGCCGCTTCGTCGAGGGCGGAGCCATCTCGAATATCGACCGCAAGGGTCTCATCCGGTCGATCGTCGGCCGGGACCTGCTGGATCACCGCCGCGAGCCGAAATCCTTCGACACCGAAAAACCCTTGCTGGAGGCCCGCGGTTTCTCGGCAAAGAACCGGTTCAGCGATATCAACGTGACCCTGCATGCCGGCGAGATCGTCGGCCTCTACGGCCTGCTCGGCTCCGGTCGCAGCGAGTTCGTGAACGCCCTCTACGGCAACGAACCGCGCGATGCGGGCGAGATCCTGATCGACGGCAAACCGACCGACCTGCGAACGCCGGCCGATTCCATCCGTGCCGGTATCTCGTTGGTGACGGAGGACCGCAAGCAGACGGGCTTGTCGCTGACCGCCTCCGTCGCGCACAACATCACCGTGGCGAACCTTCCGCACTATACGCGCGGCGGCTTCCTGAAAGGTGCGGCGGAGGCTAGCAGCGTCCGCGCGCACATCAAGCGCTTCTCGATCAAGACCGCTTCCGCCGACCTGCCGGTGCAATCGCTGAGCGGGGGCAACCAGCAGAAGGTCGTATTGGCGCGTTGCATCGATACCGATCCGCGCATCCTGATCTGCGACGAGCCGACCCGCGGCGTCGACGAGGGCGCCAAGCGCGAAATCTACGCCTTCCTCGAAAACTTCGTCAAAGCGGGCAACGCGGTGCTGATGATCTCGTCGGAAGTGCCCGAGATCCTGGGCAACGCCGACCGCATCATCGTCTTCCACCGCGGCCGGATCGCAGGCGAAGTCTCCGGCCCCGACGCCACCCAAGAAACCCTAGTCCACCTGGCATCCTGACCGGACGCATCGCTCGTGGAGGAGACCACCATGAATTCCACCGACGCTCTCAAGCGCGATATCCAGATCGGAACGCTGATCGCCCGCTACGGCATCGTGATCTCGTTCGTGTTGCTCTTCATCATCCTGTCCCTTGCCTCGTCCAACTTCCTGTCGACGAACAATCTGCTCAATGTCCTTCGGCAGGTGTCGATCAACGGCGTGCTGGCGGTCGGAATGACCTATGTCATCCTCACCGCGGGGATCGACCTGTCGATCGGTTCGCTGCTGGCCTTGGCCGGCGCGGTGGCCGCAAGCCTGGTTACCGGCGCGGATGCGTTCAACCCGGCAATCGCGGTGCTTGCCGGCATCGCCACCGGCGCCGCCTGCGGCGTCGTCAACGGCGGCATCATCGCCTATTTCAAGGTGCCGGCATTCGTCACCACGCTCGGCATGCTGAGCGTGGCGCGCGGCGCGACGCTGCTCTACAGCGGCGGCCGCCCCATCCCCAATCTCAGCCCGGAATTCCGCTGGCTCGGCCAGGGCCTGGTCTTCGGCATTCCCGTGCCGGTCATCATCTTCGCCATCGTCTTCGCCATTGCCGCGATCGTGCTTCGCTACACGGTCTACGGGCGCCGGATCTATGCGGTCGGCGGCAATCCGCGCAGCGCCAAGACCAGCGGCATCAACACGAACGGCATCGTCTTCTCGGTCTACGTGATCATGGGTGCACTCGCGGGTCTTGCCGGCGTCATGCTGACCGCACGCACCACCTCGGCCCTGCCGCAAGCCGGCATCGGCTACGAACTCGACGCCATCGCCGCCGTCGTCATCGGCGGAACAAGTCTCACCGGGGGCATCGGCCGTATCGGCTACACGCTCGTCGGGGTGCTGATCATCGGCATGATCAGCAACGGTCTCGATCTGATGGGGGTGTCCTCATACTACCAGCAGATCATCAAGGGTTCGATCATCGTCCTCGCGGTGCTGATCGACCGCTCCCGCGCGCGGAGCGAATGACACCTGGAACGCGGCCATCGCCGCCTGCAACTGGAGGAATTGCACTATGAAAATGACCCGACGTTCGCTTCTTGGCGCCGCAGCAGGCCTTTGCCTTGCCACCGGCTTTTCCAGTTCGGCCGCTCACGCCGAAGCCTTGAAGATCGCCGCCATCGTTCAGAGCCTCAACACCGAATACAACGTGCTCTGGGCCGACGCCGCCAAGGCGCATCCCGCCCTTTCCGACGGCACGGCGACGCTGACGATCCTCGACGGCCGCCAGGACGTGCTGACGCAGTCCAACCTGTTCGACACGGCGATTACGGAAAAGTACGACGCCATCGTCTTCATCCCCGTCGACATCGATGCCGGCAACGAACCGATCGAGCGCGCGAAGGCCGCCGGAATTCCGGTGTTCGGCTCGAACACCGTCGTCTCCAACACCGCGCTCTACGACGCCTATATCAACTCGAACGACGTCGAGGCGGGCGAGCTTCTGGCAAAGGCCGTGATCGACAAGGCCGGACCGGACGCCAAGATCGTCATCCTGGAAGGCATGCTTGGCCAGTCTGCACAGGTCCAGCGCCTCGAAGGCATCCAGAAGGTGCTGAAGGACAATCCGGGCGTCACCGTCCTGGAGCAGAACACGGCCAACTGGTCGCGCGCGGAGGCCATCACGCTCATGGAAAACGTGCTCACCGCGCACGGCAAGGATGTACAGGGCGTTCTGGCGGAAAATGACGAGATGGCCGTCGGCGCCATCGAAGGCATCCGCAACCATGGCCTCGATCCCAAGAGCGTCCCCGTTGCCGGCGTCGACGGCATCAAGGACGCGCTGGAGGCCGTGAAGCGCGGTGAACAGCAGATGTCCATCCTTCAGGATGCCAGCGGTCAGGCCCAGGGCGCCATCGACCTCGCCCTCAGCAAGCTGGCCGGGGAAAGCTACAAGCCCCGCGCCGCCGTCTGGGATGTGAATGGCGGAAAGCTCGCCTGGAACGGCGGCAAGGAGCATCACTATTATGTGCCGTGGCTCGCCGTCACCGCGGAGAATGTCGACGCGGTTCTCGGCGCGAGCAAGTAGGCCCGAACCACCGGGACCGGACGCGCGCGTGCCCCTGACGGGGCACGCGTTGGTGTCGGTCGCCGGACGCGTTTCCCCTCCGGCATATCCCCGATCAGGCAGGAACGTAGGTCAGCCGGATCACATCCTCGCAAATCCTCTCGCTCGCCACGAAGCGAAGCGCTGGCCGGGGACCGGCGAAATAGGGCGTGCCGCGACCGAGCACGACGGGATGCAGGTAGATACGGTATTCGTCGATCAGACCAAGGTCGCCGAGGCTCTTTGCAAGATGCGGACCGGCCACCTCGATCTCCCCTTCATGTTCGGCCTTCAAGGCACGGATCGCCGCCTCAAGGTCGTCGCCGAGAAGTGCAGCATTGGGCCCGACAGACTGCAGCGACTGCGAGGCGACCCATTTAGGCTGCCTCCGCCATGCCACGGCGAAGGCATGCTCGTCCGCGCCCCATTCGGGGTGTTCGTCATCCCAGTAGCGCATGATCTCGTATATGCGGCTGCCGTAGATGCTGCCGGTCTGCCCGCGGGCCTCTTCGATGAAGTGCCGGAAGAGCGTTGGGCTTGGCGCGAAGGCCGTATGATCGACATAACCATCCAGGGACTGGTTCATTCCAAACACCAGCTTCGCCACTGCGGCCTCCTCTGCCGATCGGCACGTTCGCCTGGTTCCGATTGCACTGGCAATCAACAACAGACTAGGCTAACCGGTTTCACATCACAACCAGTTTATCGCTGCGCGCGGCAACCCCACCTGCCGATGGAAAGAGGCAGGGTTGTGCAAAGTTTGGGTTGACCGCTTTCGACGGCGCAGCGACACTTCAGTCCTTGATAAGGCAGGAGGAAAACCAATGGACGAACCAGACCGGTGGCGCCACATGGCAAGCGCGCCGCGAGACGGTAGCCGGATTCTCGTCACCGTGCGCTCGTCCGAACAGGGACCGGCGGAAGTCGACGTCGCCTACTGGGCGAATGGCGACCGCTTCGGCGCAGAAGGCTGGCGCGCCTCCGACTCCTCCCCCGGCCGCGTCATCGAATATGCCGAACCGGAGCTGAAGTGTTGGATGCCGATGCCCTCGGCCAGCCTCAGCCGGGCCTCCGCACCCGCGCCCTGGGAGGGCGAAGACGCCCAACAGCTCGACGGATCTGGGATCTAGAGCAATTCCAGCAAAAGTGCGTAGCGTTCTTGCGTCAGGAATTGCGTAAAAACAAACAGATAGTGCGTTTTCGCAATTCGAAGAAAAGCGGAAACGCTCTAGCGAAGCAGGCTCCGCCTCCTCTCAGATCCCGCCCGTGCGGCTCCGCCACGCGGGCGGGCTTCCCGGCTTTTCTCCGAAAAGGAAGAGACGTTTCCTACGGCGTGAAAGCACACCATCTCGCTGACCATCGTCAGCACCGGCTGCCGTGTCGCCCTGCCCGTCACCGCCAATGTCGGCGAATGCTTCGAGCCGGTCTGGCGCATGCCGGCACTACGGGAGATCTTGCAAAAGCTCAGCCCTGTCGGCTCGAAGCGCTGATCAACCGCCATCGCCCTGATAGCGGTTGATGGCAATGTCCATCCCCGTCGCCCTGCGATGGATTTCGGCCATAACAGGTTCGAAGACCGCGTTGCGACGCTCGAGCTCGGCATGCTCGGCAAGATAGGCCGGCACCAGCGCGGCAACCTCGTCAAAGACGGCCGTTTCATCCACCGTGGTCAGACGTCCGCCTTGCATAACGATCCGTCCGGCGACCATCGCCGTTTCGATCGAGGATCCGTTTTCCGAATAGACCAGATGTTTGGCGACATCGTTGAGCGGCATGAAGGGGTAGCTCTTCAGATCGAGAATCAGGAGATCGGCCGCCTTGCCGACCTCCAGCGACCCCGTCACCTCCTCCAGCATGGCCGTCTTCGCGCCACCGATCGTCGCCATGGTCAGGATTTCATGCGCCGCCACCCATTTCTCGTGGTCGGGTCCGGCGGCACTGTGCACGAGGCCGGCAACGCGCATGACGTCGAAGATGCGCGACGTGTCGTTCGAGGAAACACCATCGGTGCCGAGCCCGACCGTCACACCGGCATCGAGCAGACGGCGGATCGGGGCGATGCCTGCGCCGAGCTTCAGGTTCGACACGGCATTGTGCGCGACGGAGACGCCCGCGTCCCCCATCAGCCGCATGTCCTCGTCGCTGACCCAGACGGAGTGTGCAATGGTCGTGTTGCGCTTCAGGAGACCGAGATCGTGCATGTAGGCGATGAGAGACTTGCCATGCAGCACCGGGCCCGTCACGGCCTGCGTCTTCGTCTCGAGAATATGGGTATGGAAGGGCACATGCCGTGCGACCGCAAGGTCCATGCAGGCGGCCATGAGATCGGGCGTGCAGCGCTGCGGCGCCGAGGGGGCGATCATGAAGTTCAATCGACCCGCCTTGCCGTGCAGGCTGGAGAAGGCGGAACGGCAGTAATCCATATAGGCGCCCGCAGTCATCGGGGGCCCGAAATCGAGACGCGCCTGCAGTTCGGGGGGCATCACCTCGCGCGCGAAGGGCAAGGCGTCGAGCGTGTGCACATTCATCACGGCGCTCGAGACGTTGGCGCGAATGCCGGCATCTTCATAGGCCCGGAACACCGTGGCAAGCCGGTCAAGGTCGTGCCTTGGCGGGTCGAAGAAGTCGTCGCAGAAGGTGGTGACGCCGTTGCGCAGCGATTCCATCGCCAGCAGCAGGCTGCGCAGATAGAGCAGCCGCTCGCCGATCGGGTCGTTCATCAGCAACGGATAGGCATAGAGCAGCCAGATCTCGAGCGGCATGCGCTCGTAGCGACCGCGAAGGAAAGTCTCGCTGGAATGGGTGTGCGCGTTGACGAGCCCGGGCATGACCAGCTTGTCGCGCCCCTCGATGATGCGTGCGCCCGGCCCAGCGGCGATCGTTCCGCCGACCGCCTTGATGGTCGCGCCGTCGATGAGGATATCGCCGGAAAAGGGAGCCGAACCATGCTCTGCGTCCATGGCGACGATCGTCGCGTTGCGGATCAGCGTCTCGCTCATGGCAGGTTTCCGAGGGATTGCAGCAGGAGATCGTAGTAGGCGGCGGGATCGCCGTCGCGGACATAGAACACGTTTTTCGGCCGGTCGGTGATCTGCCACCAGTCGGCGACCGTCATGCCGGCGGTCAAAGTGCCGTTGAGTTCGACGGAGACATTGATCTGGCGCCCCGAAAACATCTCCGGCGCCAGCATGAAGGCAGGCACGCAGGGCCCATGCAGCGGCGCGCCCTCCCAGCCATATTTTTTCAGATCGAAGGCCTCGGAGAATTCCAGCATCTCCGCCGTCGCCACCCCGCAGCGGTTGGCAAGCGCCCGCATCGCATCGAGCCGCGCACGCGTCGAGCGCATCCGGTGCGTCACGTCGAGCGGCAGCAGCGTCGTCCTGATGCCGGCCCTCAGCACGATATCGGCGGCTTCGGGGTCGACATAGCAATTGAACTCCGCGGTCGGGGTTATGTTGCCGACCTCGAAATAAGCGCCAAGCATCGCGACGACCTCGCGGATCTTTCCGGCAATGTCAGGCGCCTTGCGCAGGGCCATCGCGAGGTTCGTCACGGGCGAGAGCGCGCAGATGGTGGTCTCACCGGGATGGGCGCGGACGGTATCGATGATAAAATCGACACCGTGTTTCTCCCGGGCTTTGATGGATGGCGGCGGCAGGTCCGGGCCATCAAGACCCGTCGGACCATGCACATGCTCGGCCATGACCAGCGGGCGGATGATCGGGTGCGGGCAACCGGCGAAGACAGGAACATCCGGCCGACCGGCCAGTTCCATCAGCTTCAGGCAATTGGTGACCGTATGCTCCAGATTGATGTTGCCGGCCGTCGCGACGAGGCCGAGCACGTCGAAGGCCTGCCGCTGGCCGAGAATCATCAGGATCGCAGCGGCCTGGTCCTGCCCGGGATCAGTGAGGATGATGAGCTTGCGCATCATGCCGCCACCTTGCCCGGCGCGCCGCCTTCCAGCCATGCGTAAAGCTCCCAGGTCTCGCCGTCCGGCCCTTGGAAATAGAGGCAGCGGGCGTTCCAGGGGTAGTCGGCCGGCGGCCCGACGAAGACCACACCCTCCTTCGCAAGGTCCGCATGGAGCGCATCGATATCGGCCGGGCTGTCGAGCCTCACCGCGACGAGCACGGCCGAGGCCGACCCTTTCGGCACGCACACATTGGCATGCGTCTCGATATGCGCCCGGTCCCACACCGCAAGCGTCAGGCCCGCACCGATGAAGTCGGCGAAGCCCGGCGCGCGATGCTGGAGCTTGAAACCGAGTTTCTGCGTGTAGAAGCGGATGGATGCCTCGAGATCGGTGACCAGGATACAGACGTCCCGGATCGGATGGCGTTGCGCGAACATCATGATGCCTCCTATTGGTCCCGCAGTTCGGCGAAGGAGCTTGCCGCTTTCGCCCCGCCGCGCAGCTTGCCGGAAAGCCAGACGCCGAAGACGGTGGCGAGATAAGGCAGCGCCTGCAGAAGATCGTGCGGGATCCTGTCGCCGAACATGAGCTGGGCGCGGATGCCGATCGCCCCGACCACCGCGAAGAAGAGCGCGGCGAAGGTCGCGCCCACCGGATGAGCGGCTCCGAAGATGACCGCGGCGAAGGCCATGAATCCACGCCCGGCGGTCATGCCCTGGGCGAAGAACTGCAGGCTGCCGGCGGCAAGTTCCGCACCGCCGATGGCGCACAGAACCCCGCCGATCGAAAGCGCCACGAGCCGCATGCGCGACGGGTTGGCGCCGACCCCGCGGGCGGCAAAGGGGTGCTCGCCGCAGGCTGCGAGCCGAAGGCCGAAACGTGTTCGCCGCAGCAGGACCCACATGGCGAAGACGACGAAGGGCATGGCGGCCACAGAGATCGACAGCACACCGTAGGTGCCGAAGGCCGGTCCGAGCTTGGGAATGCCGAACGGGGCCGTAACGGTCGCCTGGCTGCCGAAGATCGACTGGACGGCGAGTGCCGTGCCGCCGACACCGAGCCCCGTCAACCCGAGGCCGGCGATGATGGGGTTGGCCTTCAGCCTGTCGATGACGAACCAGAGAAGCACCGACGCCAGCACACAGGCAAGGATGGCGATGAGGATGGCCGCCGCCACGGATTTGGTAAGCATGATGCCGAGGATCGTGGCACAGGCGCCGATGATCATCAGGCCTTCAAGGCCGAGGTTCCAGCCGCCGGCCCGCTGGGCGATGACGCCGGCGAGCGTGACGTAGATCAGCGGCGTTCCGGAACGCAGGATGGCGATGATGATCTCGTTCATGACGAACGCCCTCCAAAACGCAGCACCCTGTCGACAAGCTTCGACCGTGCCGTGATGAACAGCGCGATCGCTGCATTGATGATGTCGATGGCCGCCGCTGGCAGCCCCGCCATGATCGGCAGGTAGAGCGCCGCGGAAGCAAGGCCGCCGAAGAACACGGCTGCCACCGCCGTTCCGACAACGGAGAGATTGGCGACGAGCGCGATGAGGATCGCCGTGAAGCCATGCGCCGGCAGGAAGCCCGAAGCGATACGGCCGTTCGGCCCCATAAATTCGATCGTGCCGGCAAGGCCCGCCAGCGCCCCGGAAATGAGGAAGCTGGACAGGCCGAGCTTCCAGAGCCGTGCCCCCTGCCACTCGACCATCGTGCCGTTGCGGCCGGCAAGGCTCGCCAGCACCCCGAAGGCGGTCCGGTTCACCAGCAGCCACATCAGGATGCCGACGATGGCCGCGATGGCAATGATGGTCGGGGAGAGGCCGAGGGAATCGGAAATACGATAGGCCGCATCGAGCGGCCGGCTCGATGCCTGTTGGCCGGAGCCCGAGGGATCCTTGAGCGGTCCCGCGGTGACATAGACCAGAAGCAGACCGGCCATGAAGTTGCCCATCAGCGTGGTGATGACCTCGTCGGTGCCGGAGCGAAGGCGCAGCAGGCCCGGCCAGAGAGCCCAGAGGGCGCCGCCCAGCATGCCGGCAAGCAGCAGTGCGGGAATGACCAGGACGGCAGGCCCGCCCTTCAGCGCCTCGGCCGCAAAGGCGGCACAGATCGCGCCCACATAGAACTGGCCCTGCGCGCCGATGTTGAAGAACCCCGCCCGGAAGGAAATACCGACGCCGACCGCCGTGATGAACAGCGGCAGCGCCCACCGGAGGCTTTGTTCGATCGCGCCACCGCGCAGGAACGCCCCGTCGAGCACCGCCCAGAGCATGACGGGCGCGTTGTAGCCGGCAAGCTGGAAGACGAGTGCGCAGAGCACGAGCGCGAAGATGACGAAGACCAGACTGCGGAGGACGGTGATAAGGCTGTCTTTCATGCGTTTGCCCTCACAGCAGCGCCGGTCATGGCAGCCCCCACCGACCCGATGTCGAAGGGCGCGCGGAACTCCCCATTCAGCCGTCCCGACAACATCACCACGACGCGGTCGGAAATATCGAACAGCTCATCGAGATCCGACGAGATGAGCAGGATGGCGGCACCGCGGTCGCGGGCCTGCCTCAGCGCCTGCCACACGAAGGCGGTCGCGCCGATGTCGAGGCCGCGTGTCGGCTGGGCGGCGATGATCAGCCGCGCGGCCGGATCGACCTCGCGCGCGAGGATCACCTTCTGTGCGTTGCCGCCGGAGAGCGAGCCGGCCCTCTGTCCGCAATTGTGATAGTGCACGCTCCATGCCTTGAGCGAGCGGTCGCACGCCTCGCGGATGACCGCGGGCCGGATGACCTTGAGCAGACTGCCCTGCAGCAGGTCCCGCGCGCTCCAGTTCTGCCAGAGCGAACTGGTAAGGCTGAGGCCTTCCACGTTGCGCTCGAAGGGAATGATCCTGAGACCGATCGCACGGCGGGCGGCAAGCGGCTGGCGGGTCACGTCCTGCCCGGCGAGAGCGATCGAGCCGCCGTCGAGGTCCGCGAGGGCGGAAATCGCCCGGACCAGTGTCTTCTGCCCGTTGCCTTCAACACCGGCGATGCCGACGATTTCGCCCGGACGGATATCAAGGTCGATCGTGTCGAGTGCGATGCCCTCGCTGTCCGGCCGGGTGGAAACGGCCTTCATCGACAAGACGGCAGGGCCTTTTGCCTGGGACGGCTGGTCGGCATCCCCGCCGGCCGGGGATTTCGTTCCGACCAGGGCGTCGCGGTCGTGCCCATCGAGCGTCCTGGCCACCGCATCGCCGACGATCAGGTTGGCCAGCCGCTCGGCCGGGACCTCGGCGATCGGAAGCGGCCCCTCCACCTTCCGGCCGCCGCGCAGCACCGTGACCGTATCCGCGATACCGAGCACCTCACGGATCTTGTGCAGAATGAGGATGACGGTGACACCACGCGCCTTGAGGCGTCGAACGCGGGAAAACAGCATGTCGATGCCCGCTGGCGACAGCACCGCCGTCGGCTCGTCGAGAATGAGGACGCGCGCATCCGTCACCAGCGCACGCGCGATCTCGATGCCCTGCTGCGTCTCGATCGGCAGGTCGCGGATCCGCCGGTTGAGATCGACCTGAACGTCGAGCCCGGCAAGATGCGGCCGCCATTTCTCCGCAAGCGCCTTGCGGCTGTAGATGCCGCCCTTGTCCGTCGCCCCGAACTCCATGGTCTCGGCAACGGTGAAGGACGGCGGCAGGGCAAAACTCTGGTGGACGAGTTCCACGCCCGCGGCGCGGCTTTCCCTGACCTGCCCCGTGCGGATTTCCTGCCCCATCACGTCGACGGCACCGAAAGTCGGCCGCACGAGGCCGGCGGCGACACGGGCGAAGGTCGTCTTGCCGGCGCCGTTCTGGCCTACGACGGCATGGATCTGGCCCGGAGCGAAGGAGGCTGAAACCTCCGACAGAGCGGTCACGTCACCGAACTTCACGGTGACGTCGCGGCACTCCAGGGCCGACTTCGGAAGATTGGGCATGATACGGTTCCCAACGAGAGCAGAGGTTCACGTCCGTCAACAGGGCTGGAGACGAGCCGCGAACCTCCCGCGACCATCCCTCGGGGACGGCCGATGCCGATTGTCCGTCAAGGCTCCACGCCGGCCCGATGGGCCGGCGCCGGAGGCTCAAAGCGTTGTGTTGAACGGGACCTTGATGGATCCGTCCAGAATGCCCGCCCGAACCTTGTCGACCTCGACGAGCGCTTCCTTCGCCTTCGCATTGAGATCTGCCGGTCCCTGCTCGGCGAAAACAGGCGAAGGAATGAAATCGATGACGCCGGTGCCGAGGCCCGTATGCTCATGCGTGCCGCCCTTCCAGTCGGAGCCGGCGGCCTTGGTGACCTCATTGTAGAGCGAGACGCCGAAATCGAGGCTGACGATGGAGATGAGCGACTTCGGACCGAGCTCGTACTGCCCGGGCGCAAGGCAGCTCACCATGCGACCTTCCTTTTCATTGGCCGCGGCGATGATGCCGCCATCAGTGGCCGCCGCATCGGTCTGGATGTAGTCGATGCCGTCATTGTACATCTGGGTGGCGATTTCCTGCCCCTTGGCGGGATCCTGGAACGAGCCCGCAAAGGCGGCGACGACGCTGGCATCCGGCCGGATGGAGTGCACGCCGGCCTTGAACGCGTTGAAATCGGCATTGAGCGGGGGAATCGAGACGCCGCCAATGAAGCCGGTCTTTCCGGTCGAGGTCATCTTGGCGGCAAAGACGCCCGAAAGATAGCAACCGAGATAGTAGTCGTAGGAAACGGTCACCACGTTCGGGATCGCCGGTTCGAAGGGGTCGCCGAAAAGCTGGATCCACTTGGTGTTGGGATAGGACGGCGCCAGCGCCTTGAAGGGCTCGGCCACTTCGTTGAAGGTCGAGACGATGATCGCAGCGCCCGCATCGCCAAGCGTGCGGTAGATGGTCTCGTAGGTCGCCGGATCCTGCGCGTAGATGGCGCGGTACTCGAAGCCCTTTTCCTCCGAAAGCTGCTTGAGCTTGGCGATCATCTGGTCCACCGGACCGTTGTCGCCGGCCGCCTGCGTGTGAACGAGCGCGACCAGCCCGCCGGAGGCACGGGCGAATTCGGGCACGATGCTGGCTGCAAAGCCAAGCGCCGCGGCGCCTGCGCTCGCCTGCAGGAATGTGCGGCGATGCATCCTGTGCTGTGCATTGGTCCCAGTCTTGTCTGTCATGATGGTTCCCTCTTTTATCGATTGTCGTTTCGCATGCGCATTCGCCGACACGCAGGCCCTGCTGCGCGCCGGTTGCCGCCTCAAAGAGGAGGCGAATAGGAGGCCGGGTTCATGATCATCACCTCCTGCTTCTGGATCGCGTCCAGCGCCCAGACCTCGGAGATGAACGTCTGCCAGTCGGGGTCGGCATACATGGCCGTCCGGCGCGCCTCGCGGTCGGCGAGACTGTCGTAGGCCCACATCAGAACCGTGGTGTGAAGGGTGCCGAGTTCCGAGAAATAGAGGCCGACAAAGGTGTTGAGGTGGCGCTTCTGCACGGGCAGGCCGTCAGCCTCGTATTTCTTCATCCACTTATCGACCGTACCGGGCTTGAAGGTATAGGTGCGGTGTTCGAGGATCATAGGATCGCTCCTTCTGCGTTCAGGATGAACTCGGCGCATTTCTCGCCGATCATGATGGCCGGTGCATTGGTGTTGCCGCTCGAGATGATCGGCATGATCGAGGCGTCGGCGACGCGCAGCCCCTCGATGCCGCGGACCTTGAGCCGCGCGTCCACCACGGCCATGGGATCGTTGCCCATCTTCGCCGTTCCCACCGGATGGAAGGTCGTCATGGCCGTTGCACGAAGCCAGCGGGTCAGCGCCGCATCGTCGAGCGCCTCCGGCCCGGGCGCGAGCTCCTTGCCGCGGTATCGGTCGAAAGCCTTCTGGCCGACGATGTCCCGGGTGAGCCGGATGGCGTCGATCATCGTGCGAATGTCGAACTCGTCGCGCAGGTAGTTGGCCAGGATCTTCGGCTTGTCGGCGGGGTTGGCCGACCGCAGCGTGATCTCGCCGCGGCTCACCGGATTGACGGGGCCGACACGGATCGTGAACCCGTGGTTGGCTTCCACCGCCTGTTTCTTGCGGAACGGATTGGGGAAGTGCAGGTTGGCCGTCTTTTCCAGCGCCGGCATGAAATGCAGCTGGATGTCCGGCGCGACGAGACCATCGTTCGAGCGGATGAAAGCGCCAGCCTCGTAGGGAAAGGTCGTCGTGATGCCTTCCCCGAACAGCATGCCCTGGGCAACGGCCGGTATGAGCTTGTCGGCACGCAGGTCGCCGAACAGGGTGATCGGCTCCCGGCATTCCCAGCTCATGACGCAGTCGACATGATCCTGAAGGTTCTTGCCGACACCCGGAAGATCGAGCACGGGCTTGATGCCGAGTGCGCGCAGCTCGTCGGCCGGCCCGATGCCCGAGAGGAGCAAGGCCTTGGGGGAATTGACGACGCCCGCGGACAGGATGACCTCACGCCCCGCATGGGCGCGCCCCGACCGACCGTCCCTGACATAGTCGACGCCGCATGCCCGGCCACCTTCGATGACGAGGCGCGTCGTTTCCGCCCCCGTCAGCACGGTCAGGTTCTTGCGATCGAGCGCGGGGCGCAGGAAGGCCCAGGACGTCGACCAGCGCTTTCCCTTGCGGATGGTGAAGTCGTAGCGGCCGAACCCTTCCTGGGTGGCGCCGTTGAAATCGTCGTTGTCCGGGTAGCCGGCCTGCAGGCCCGCCTCGCAGAACACGTCCATCAGCGGATTGTGGCCACGGGCCCGGCAGACGGTCAGTTCGCCGTCTGCGCTGTGGAACGCATCCTTGCGCTGGATATGGGTCTCGGAGCGCCGGAATGCCGGCAGCACCTCGTCATAGGACCAGCCGGGCAAGCCAAGCTGCGACCAGCGGTCATAATCGTGGCGATTGCCACGCACGTAGATCATGCCGTTGATGGTCCAGGTCCGGCCCAGCACCTTGCCGCGCGGCCAGTAGAGCGAGCGGCCGTTAAGGTAGGGCTCGGGCTCCGTGTGATAATGCCAGTTGTAGATGCCCGAATGGAACAGCTTGCCCATCAGCATCGGCAGCCGGAACAGCGGATTGCGATCCTTGCCGCCCGCCTCGATCAGCAGCACACGGTTCGCCGGGTTCTTCGACAGGCGGTTCGCAAGAACGCAGCCCGCCGACCCCGCGCCGACGATGATGAAATCATATTCCGGGGCAGACGCCATGGATCACCATGCGACAGGCTGGCCGCCCATCGCCTCCAGATAGGAATTGCACAGAAGGAACGGATTTTCCCGGCCCAGCACATCATCGGCAAAAGCGGGATGCGCGCGCTGGACATAGGCGACATGGCCCTCACGCCCCTCACCGACACCGGCCGCAGCAAAGATATCGGCGGCAGCCGCGCCGAAACCCAGGAAGACGACGGGCGCGTCCCGCGCCAGAAGCGTTTCGACCACGCGCAGCATGAGCGGCCGCCAGAAGGGCAGATGCCCGCGCGACTGGTGCGGATCGATATCGACGCGAAAACGGGAGAGCGTCAGCGATGCGTTGAGCAGGAGGACACCCTCCCTCACCCAGCGGTCGGCAATCAGGCTGGGCGCCTCGAACACCCCCGCCGGATCACACAGCAGATGGCGCACATCCGGCCATCGGCCGAAATCCCGCGCGAGGCTTTCATCGCCGAGGCGCGCGGCCGCGATGAGCTGCATATAGGCGCGGATGCTCTTCGAGAACATCTTGTCCAGCTCACCCCAGCCAGCAAGATTGCCGGCCTCGAAGGCGCGGCCCGTTGCGAAACCGGGTTCAGGATAGGGATCCTGCCCGAGGATCAGGCAGCGCACATCCCGCGGCGCAATGCCGTCAAAGGCGGCGAGCATATGCGCCCCCGGCGGCTGGCCGGGAAAAACCTTGCCACGGCGGGCCGGAAAGATCGGCTCCCACGCCTCCAGCTCGAGATCGCCGCCGACACGATCGAAATCCGCGCCGACGGAGCCGAGTGCGGCACGCCAGAGCTGCGGCAGGTCGCCTTCCCAGCCGGCAAGCGTCTGCGCCATCGCCTCCCTCAACCGCATCGACATCCCGGCCTCCCCTTCCGTCCACTGAAGGGAAGACTAGACAAAACTTGACCAAAGTGTCAACTTTCCAAAAGACAAAAAATGACGACTCGGTCAATTTTTCCTGACAAATACGTCAGCTTTTGGCAAAGATCGAAACGCTTGCATTTCGCCGGAAAACGCGGCAATTGCGCAGACGATCCCGCCACCACGCACGATTGCCTGGTACGAAGCGACGGCGAGATGGAGGCGGAACCACATGGCAAGGGCAGCTAAAGATCCCGAGGAGCGCATCCGCGAACGCAACATGCGCCTCATCATCAAGGCGGGGATCGAAATCTTCGCGCGCAAGGGCTTCGACGGCACACGCATCGCCGAGATCGCGGAGGCTTCAGGCCTGCCGAAGGCCAATGTCTACTACTACTTCTCCTCCAAGGAAGAGATCTACACCGCGATCATCGCGCATCTCATCGCCAGCTGGGACGATGCGCTGAAATACATCTCGCCCGAACGCGAGCCCGCGGAGGCCTTCCGGCTCTACATCAAGGCAAAGCTCGAATACACGCGCAAGAACATCGCGGAATCCCGCCTCTTCGCCAGCGAGATCATCCAGGGCGCGCGGTTCCTGAAGAAGAAGGATCGCGACCACATGCGCCAGATCACGGATGCGCATGTGGCCGTCGTCGAGGGCTGGATTGCCGCCGGCAAGATGCTGCCGGTCGATCCCCGCCACCTCTTCGTCATGCTGTGGGCATCGACGCAGTTCTACGCGGACTTCGAACCCGTCGCCGCCGACGCCCTGAAGAAGTCGCGCCTGAAAGCCGAGGACTACGAAAAGGCAGCCACCACCATCACCGAAACGATCCTGCGGGGCATTCTCCGCAATCCCTGAGCGTTTGCGCTGAGCCAGGACGCCGTGAGGGTCTCGCGCGGCCGTCCCGGATAGTCAGCTACGTCTCGGCGGAGGCGGACAGCACCGAACCGATCAATCCCGGAAACCGCGCCTCCAGGTCGTCGTGCCGGAGGCTGAGGCGGCGGCCGCGGCCCAATGGCTCATTGCGGATGATACCGGCCTCGCGCAGCACCTTCATCAGATGCGACTTGGTCGACTTCGGCATCGAGGGGTCGGAAAGATGACATTGGGCCATCTCGAGCGGGCCGTCGGCGAGCTGGCGCACGATGGCCAGCCGCTCGGGATCACTCAACGCGAAGAGCACGTCGGTCAACCGCATATCCTTGCGGGCGGGATGCGGGAGTTCTGGTATCTCGGGCGCCATGGTTCGAATTTAGTTGAACCATGGTGGAAATGATAGTAGATATTGGTTCGAAATTATTCGAACAATCAGGTGCCCCGTGACAGATGCGACGCTCTTCACGCCGCTACGCAGCCGAACCGGCTTCCGCATCACGCTTGCCGGCATGGCGGTGATGATGGCCGGCGCCAGCGCGCCCTCGCCGTTTTATCCGCTGCTGCAGCAGGAGATCGGTTTTTCGGCGGCCACGCTGACCGGCATCTTCGCCGTCTACACCATCGCGCTGCTGGCCTCGCTGCTCGTCACGGGATCGCTGTCCGACCATGTCGGCCGGCGGCCGGTGATCTCCGGCGGCTTTGCGCTGATGGCGCTGAGCCTGCTGCTGTTCTGGCAGGCGGGCGACGTGGGCGGATTGATCCTGGCGCGCGCCTTGCAGGGCATCGCGGCGGGACTGTTGCTCTCCGCGCTGTCGGCAACCGTCGTCGATCTCGAACCGAGGGACAGGCCGGGCAGCGCCGCGGTCTGGAACTCGGTTATTCCGCTGGGCGGGCTCGCCGTGGGGGCTCTTGCGGCCGGCATTCTGATGGATGCGACGGACATGGCGGAGGCGGATGTGTTTGGCACGCTGGTCGTCGCCTATGCGCTGTTTGCCGCTGCGATCTGGCTCATCCCGGAAACCGCGCCACGGCATGAAGGTGTCTGGGCCTCGCTTCGCCCGCGGGTCGGCATACCCGCCGCCGCCGCCAGGGCGTTCTGGCGGAGCGCCCCCGCCGTTATCGCGGGCTGGGCAACGGGCGGGCTCTATCTCTCGCTCGGCGCACCGATCGTCCGGCACGTCTTCGGCGCGAAGGATCATGTGACGCAGGCGAGCGTGATCGTGCTGCTCTGCGCCGCCGGCGCGGTTGCCTGCTACATCGCACGCGGACATTCCTCACGGCGGGTCACGCTTTACGGAACCTCGGCGCTTTCGATCGGAACGGCGCTGACGCTTGCGGCGATCGGCTGGCAGTCGCTGCCCGCCTATCTTGTGGCTCTGGTGATCGCCGGAACGGGTTTCGGAACCTGCTTCTACGGCGTGCTGCGGTCGATCGTCCCGGTCGTGCGGCCGGACGAGCGCGGTGAGCTCTTCGCCGCACTGTTCACGCTGAGCTATCTCGCCTTCGGCCTCCCCACCCTGCTCGCCGGCATCGCCGTCGGCATGTTCGGGCTGACGGCGACGACGCTGGGCTACGGCACGCTGATCGTTCTGTTCTCCGCGACGGCAGGTCTGCTGCGCAGATTCGGCACGTCGGATTGACGTTCTCCGCGAGAGGCCGAGGTCAAACGGTCCCTGGACCTGGATTCCACGCAAATCCCGACGGAGGCCCGCGTTCTCAAAGCGCCTCGCAAAAACGACGAAGACGCCCCAGCCCCTTCGCAATCAGGTCCTCTGATCCGGAAAAAGAGAGGCGAATGAAGCTGTGCATGTTGGGCCCGAATGCGACGCCAGGCACGACAGCAAGGCCTTCCGCAGCGAACAGGCGTTCAGCAAATTGCGTCCCCGAAAGCCCGGTCGCAGAGACATCGACGAAACAGAACATTCCGCCCACGGGCCGGACGAAACGCAGCTGCGGCAGCCGGGAAAGTTCGGCACTCATGAGGTCGCGACGGCGGCGCAGTTCGTTGGAGAAAAACAACATTTCCTCATCGCCCGCCTCTTCCAGCGCGACCGCCGCCGCATCCTGGACGAAGGTCGGCGAGCCGAACAGCATGCATTGGGCCATGTTCTGGAGATGGGCGGCGGCCGAGGGTGGGCCCAGCGTCCACCCCACGCGCCAGCCGGTCATCGCATGGGATTTCGACAGGCTGTTCACGATGATCGTGCGCTCCCGGATCCCCGGCAACGACGCGGCGGAAAGGAACGCACCGTCGAAGACGGCATTCCGGTAGACCTCGTCGCTGATGACCCAAAGGTTGTGCCGTTCCGCAACGGAGGCGACGGTTTCGAGTTCGGTGCGATCGAGCACGTAACCGCCGGGATTGTTGGGAGAATTGAGGAGGATCGCCCGGGTCCGCTCCGTCACCTGGGCCAGGATCGATTCCTTCGAAAGCCGTGCGCCGCCGGCGTCCATGGATAGTTTGACCGGGCGCGCCACGGCGCCACCGGCACGGATGGTTGCCTCGTAGGTCGCATACCAGGGCTCCAGGTAGAGCACTTCGTCCACCGCCCCCGCGACGGTCATCACGGCGGCGAAAAGCGCGTTCTGGGCGCCGGCGAAAACCGTCACCTGATCGGCCGACCAATCCTGAAGGTCGAAACGGTTTTGGGCACGGGCGACGTTCCTGCGAAGCTCCGGCGTCCCCGGAACCGGTGCATAGTGCGTCCGCCCCGCCCGAAGGCTTCGGATCGCGGCATCGGTAATCCTGACGGGCGTGTCGAAGGAGGTGTCGCCGAGACAAAGACTGACCACATCCTCTCCGCGGTCCAACGCATCCGCCGCGGCATCGGCGATGGCCCAGCCGGCCGCCCCTTCGCTGGCGATTGCCGTCGTATGCGCCGAAAACCGCAAGCTCCCGTCAAGCGTATCTGTGTTTTGAGGCAGTTCCATCAATACCTTCTCTGTTGGTTTCCACGCAGAACTGAGCCGGTTAGGCGCATAATTTCCATTGAGAATT